>Ga0209663_1001136_pt1 | contig 13866 bp, 16 predicted proteins | sample SaaInlV_135m_DNA_2_FD_184667 | JGI IMG/M metagenome (GOLD analysis project Ga0209663, IMG submission 184667) | Marine microbial communities from expanding oxygen minimum zones in the Saanich Inlet - Saanich Inlet SI073_LV_120m_DNA (SPAdes) (version 2) | ecosystem: Environmental > Aquatic >... | reverse complement strand
GGAGACAAGTTCATAAAGCATGGCCTGTTTTCCTGGACGTGCGCGCAGTATTCGGCCAAGACGCTGAACATGTTCTCGAATACTGCCGCTTCCGGAAACAATCACGCCGACATTTGCATCCGGAACGTCAACTCCTTCATTCAGTACTTTTGAGGTAACTAGAATCGGATATTCGCCTGTCCGGAAGGCCTTCAAAAAGGCTTCACGCTCCGGAAGCTTGGTATGATGCGTCAGTACCGGTAACATGAAAGTTCGGCCAATACGGTAGGCCATCTCGTTATCCTGCGTAAAAACCAGCATGCGGTCACCTCTATGCAGCTGTATCAGTTTCCACAAAATTTCTTCTTTTGCTCCGGATGCCTGACTTAACTTCTTTTGCAGCAGGTATGCTTTAAAAGCTTCTCTGCCTTCCGGACTTTCACTGGTTCTCCGCAGAAAAATGGACCAGCCGTTTGGATGTTGAAAATTTACGCGTGCTTTTCGTAAAAAATTAGTATAAGTTTCCCGCGCTGTTTCATATTGCTCGCGTTCATCTGCATGCATTTCTACCTCAATCGTCTCCACCAGATAAGGTGCGAGAGTACGACCGCTTAATTCGTCAATATGAACCTCGTAGCATAAAGGACCACAAAGTTCGTAAAGATGAGCTTCTTTGCCATCTGCACGCTCCGGAGTTGCCGTCAAACCAAGGCGGAAAGGCGCTATTGAACCAAGTGCGGTGAATTGATATTGTTCTCCGGGCAAGTGATGGCATTCGTCAAAAACCAGTAATCCAAACTGATTACCTTTATGCGGAACATGGATCAAGGCTGAATCGTAGGTTGCCACGGTTATCGGCTGAATGTCATTGATTCCACCTCCGAGCATACCAATTGGTGAGTCAAAATATTCACTCAATACCTCTTTCCATTGACGCATCAGGTCTATGGTCGGCACATGAATCAGAGTAGGACGTCCTGTTTTCGCAATCAGCATGACTGCCAGTATCGTTTTACCTGCTCCGGTCGGCAATGCCACAACACCGCGTTGTTCCGTCATCCATGTATCCGCGGCCTCCTGCTGAAAGGAGCGTGGTGTGATCTTTTTATTCAGGGAAAAGCTTTCTGCGGAAAATTTACGGGCATGATCCTGGAAAGAAATCTTTTGTTCCCGCAGGGTTGTCACCAAACGGCGGTATTCAGCAGCCGGTGCGCGGTAACATTGTGTGCGCTCATCCCAGTCTACAGCTTCAAGTAGAGCAAGCTGCTCCTCTTCTGCACCGTAAAGCAGGAGAGTCCCTTTATCAAAGTGCAGGCTGAGGTTCATGCTGAGCTATTTGGATCTGTATCTAAATGCTGATAGTTTATTTAATCTGCAAAAAACCTTTGCTGTTATTATTAATTGCTATTTAGTTGTCATCAAGGCAATTACATGTTTGGCAACCTTATTAATTTGTTTGCCTGTATAGTCACTGAATGCACCTTTATCGTCACCGGATTTTTCCAGGAAACTCATTTCACCAACACTTCTGCCGTCAGTCTTTTCGCTGAGTTTAATAATACCGCCTAACACTGCTTCTCCTGCACCAACTGCCATTAAGCCTCTTTTAACCCCGCTGACATAACGAAACTCCGTGATCAGTACATTCACTTCAAGTTGAGACGCCCCGTCTACATCTTCATTAATTGTTTGAAATCTACCTGTTTTTTCTAAGGTCTTTGAGATTTTTTCATGCAAAATTTCGATTGTTTTACTATATCCATCCTGAGTAGTAATCTCCAGACCTTCTCCATCAATCGTAACTACTGCATGCTGATATTCATTGAGAGTTGTTACCTTATGAATCAGTTTAAATTGACTGACAGGTTGAGTACAGCCTGCCACAAATAACAGCAGCACAAACGGTAAAACTCTTTTTTTAAATGCAATAACAAGATCTTGCAGCATAACAACCTTTTATGAATGTAAAATTCAAGACACCGATTTCAGCTAACCACTGACATCAAATTAACACGATCAGCCTAGTTTGAGTCGCCTTAAGACGCAAGTTTTAAGCAGGGCAAAAATATTCATTGTATTTAGTAATAATTAATTTATAATTAGACAAAACAAACCCATCATTTTCAGTCTGTTGCTGATAAATCAATACAATTGGGATCATGCTTACAGGTCTCTTTTTCCAGTGGTATTCCGGAGGATTAGACTTTTATTCACCAGGAACTTAGCAAATAAGAGGTACATGATAAAATTAAAATTTTTTTATTTTGTGACTGTGGCAGTTCTTCTTACAGGATGCACCACAACGGCAAGTTTTAAAGTTCCGAAGGGCTCAGATCTATTTATTTATAGACGTCCAATTCCAGTAGTTATAACTGTTGATGAACCTTCTTCTACAGCAGAAGTAACAGTAGGTACAGTTACATCAAAACCATTTTTCTGGACTGCAGCCGGCCGTCCGCCGGGTGGAGGGATTCCATATAAAATTGAGAAAAATGGCGAACTTCTTAAAGAAGGCAGGTTGTGTTCAAAATTTAGAGTGATCGCTATTTTCTGGCCGCCATTGGCAATGATTTACTGGCCTTTGGGTTATCATCCTGATATCACATATGATTTAACCAGTGATGTTCAGGAATGCTATTAATTGGATAAACGAACTTAGCGAGATGTTATTTTTAAGTTGTCCGTGCCAAAGGACTGAGCAACAGCGAAAAAGAAATCCCCAGAGTGATCGTCAAACCTATTGAAGCCAGTGCAGGTGTTTGACTGAGGAAAAGCAGTCCAAATGAAAGAAGAGTGGTAAAAGCGGAAAGCATAATCGCAAGACCAGTTGCTTCTGCTTCGTTATTGCTCTCTGCGAAAAAGATGGTGTAGTCTACTCCAATGCCTAAAATCAGCAGAGCGGCGACAATATTAAAAATATTAAGACTTTGTCCGCTGATAGTCATAATACTGAAAGTCAGCAACGTTGCTAAAGCCGGTGGTACAAGGATTATCACTGCTTTGCGGAAACGGTATTTCCAGAGCAAAAACATGAAAACAATACCATAAGCTAATGCCACAAAACGTGTGGTTTCTTCACGGTATAGTTTGAACAAAGCGGAAAACCTCTCCAGTTGATTTATATACTCTACTCCTGACAACTGCTGAAACATTGAGCTGATTTCTTCCGGATCGTGTCCGTTGCTCAGCATAATCAGGGAAACGTACTCGGAATCTATTTGACCCAGCCAGAGGTGACCTAACGCTTCCGAGACAGGACTTTCCAGCCATTGTTTGACAGTGAAAGACTGTTGCGCTTGAGAGACTTCTGCAATTAAGCGTTTTCCGGAATCAGCCTCAAATCCAAGCTCAGCTAAGCCTTGCGTGATCTTTTGCGTCCCGTCTATAAATACGTTTTTGCTCAATCCTAAATTTTCTGTCTGCGTTTTTTTGGAAACTAAAATAGGTGCTAAAGACTGAAAATATAATTTACTTTCTCCAGAAGGCAGGATATTGGATTCGGCATAATTCTTTAACAGTAGCGTTGCTTTTTCCTGACGCTGGAGCAGTTCCTCAACAGTTCCTCCTCTGACGACAATGAAACGGCTTATATCCAGTCCACCTGTTAAACTCCTGATTTTCTCCTCCTCAATTTTTAGTTCCGGAGAAATGTTTTCCAGCGCACGTATGTCATCATTGTATTGCACCGACAGCAGACTAAACACACAGCCCATCCCCACCAACAGCATGCCAACTGTCATAAAGCTTTGACGCGGTAGTTTGCCGAATAAGCTTAAAAACCAGCTAACAGGCAACATTGTGAGAGGTTTGGATGCAACAGCTTCAGGTGGATGCTTCATTAGCACAGGAAACCAGCAAACCACGGTTCCATAGGCTGCGAGCAAGCCGACTGAAGAAAATACTGCGATTTGCTGCAATACCGGAAATGGAGTCAGATAAAATCCAGCATAACCTAAAATACTGGTAATCAGCCCCATCGTGACTGCTGAAAAAACCGCTTTCAAACCCAACCACCCGTTCCAGTCAGCAGTTGACATGCGATGTTTGACTAAATAATGGAATGCGTAATCAATGCTCACACCGATTAAACTCGCACCAAAAACGAGGGTCAATAAATGAAGTTTCGGAAAGACAAAAGAACTGACAGTAAATGCGGCGAGAATACCAATAACAATCGGTAAAACAGCAACTAGTATTTGACGCGGACTACGGAAAGTAAGGAGCATTAAAATAAATATTCCGATCAATGAGCCTAAACCGATGCTGCTGACCTCTCTTTGCGCTTCAGCAGAAGCTGCAGCCACAAAGCGGAAAACCCCACTGGATAATATGCTGGTACCGGAAATTTCACTTTCAACTACTGCAAGCGCTTGGGTTATTTGTCCGGATATTTGTGGTTGCAGACTTATCTTAAAAGGATCGTCACTGAGACTCACGTTGACGAGGATGTAATTCATCCCGTTTTCACGTACAGTCAGCATACCATCGATTACTTCCAGCTTTCCAGGTGGTTTCGGCAGAGATGCTAAAAATGCTGGAAAGAATAAAAGAGGATCATCTTTCAGTAATTGTGCAGAATAGAGCGGTAGTGGAGAGTAGAGTTGCTTTTGTAAACCTAATAACAACTGCTCGGCAGCATCCTGCTGATTTAACAAGTTGCGCATTTCCGCAGACATAATTTGATAACGATACGGAAAATAAAAATCATACCATGCTTTCAACTGTTGACTCTTGACTTCAACTTGAACACTACTGAAATGTGCTGAATTTTCAAACAGTCCAGCAAGTTTCAAGGCAGCACTACGTGAATCTTTTTCACTTTTGTTTCCGACTAGAAAAAACAAACGACGACTGACTTGACTGGAAAAGCGCTCGGCTGATTTCTGGAGTAAAACTTCTTCTTTGAAAGAAGGCAGCAGTGAGAGTAAATTCGTTTCAATTTGAAGCCCGCGATTAAAAATAAACGCAGTTGCAACCAGCAAAACTACAACTATAGACAGCCAGAAAACAGGAAGAATGTTCTGTAGTGGAAAGTTATTGGAAGAGTTTTTGATCAGCTTCGCTGAGTGATTGGGTGGAGTATGCTGTGTCATGAAATTGAATTTGTGTAAAATCTCCGTTTACTTCCTTGATCGATAAATTTTTGACACGTGCAGCTAAACTTCCAGAAAGCTGAATGTTCTGGATGACTTTCGCCAACCTGCCTTTAGGAGTAAGACCGACAACCCAGTCCTTTCCACTTTGTAAAAATGAGAGTGAAAAGAGCTGTTGCAGTTCTTCAAATCTTCCGGAAAAGAGTAGTAGAAACGCATTCAGGTAACTTTGAATTTGCGGTTTTGCACCCGCCGGAGTTACGGCAAGCAGTTCTCCGTTTTTACGCTCAAAATATCCAGCTGAAGTAATTACAAGCTCCGCTTCAAAAGGTGTGTTGATTTTCCAGATTACTCCATAATCCGCCGCATAAAGAAAATGACCTTTTGTAATTAAAGGAAATTTTAAGACACTGATTTTCTTTGTTTGAACAAAGTCTGAACGCATACTTTGAAATCCTCCAATTTGCCGGCTCAACTCTGTTAGCGCTGGAGGAAGCGACTTTTCCGTGATGGGATGTTTGAAAACCGATTCTTGCGCAAACAACGGAGATACTGCGCCCAGCAGCAATACAAATAAAAGAGAGCAACAAAGCTTAAAGAACAAACTTCTGTTGTATAGCAACAAATTCCAACTCTTCACCCTTCAACCTTTTCACGTAAAATCTTTGGTGATACAAAACACATTTCCATATTTTTCATCTCAACTGCAACTTGCGTGGTGTGGCCAGAGGCTAGTTTTGAATTGCTGACTGCATCTGTAATTCTGTAACGGATTTTAAGACGATTTTCGTATTCCTGAAGCTCTGCAGTCACCTGAATTAATTGATCATAAAGAATTGGTCGTACATATTTGCAGTTAGATTCCACTACCGGCCAACTATATCCTGAAGCTTTCATTTCATGCACGTCGTAGCCAATCGACTGCAGTAATTTTGTACGTGCCACTTCAAAATATTTGTAATAATGCCCGTGCCAGACCACTTGCATCCAATCCACATCATGGAAAGGTACCAGAATTTCAACTGTTGCTTGCAATTCCTTTTTCATTTGAAGACCTGCAGATATTTATTTTCCTCAGGATAATTTTCAACTTTGTTAAAAGTTTGTTTTAATATTTCAGTCCTTTTCAAGAATTTTTCTCTTTTTTTGTGCTCTTAGAACTGGCCCAAAAGTCATAAAAATTAAACCAATGGTGAGGAAAACGGCAACATAATTTTTCCAGACGAAGAGCATAAAGACTGATCCAGTGCAGCAAATATTCTTCGCGCTGCTTTCTTGGAAGTGAAATTGAATCTGCAACAGGTTCCACAAATACTTCGTAATTATTACGCCCTGTATGCACACAAAATATTGTGTAAACCGGACATTTCAGTAAACTGGCAAGAATCCACGGTCCTTGAGGAAACAGAGCCTTTTCACCTAGAAACGGAACTTCCATCACACGATCCGGAGATCCCTCAGGAATACGGTCTGCCAGCAAACCAAGTGCATCCCCGTTATCAATCAAATTTTTCAGCTGAATTATTGTTAGTGCGTCAACTTCCTGGATCGGCACAACATCCTGAAAAGTGTCCGGATTAATGATCTTCAACACTTTCATAAAGTGATCTGCATTCTTAGTGTAGACCAAAGCTTTGATCTTTTTTTCTGTTTCCCCCTTGGCCGCCACACGCATTGCATCCAAATTGCCGATGTGCGCGCTCAAAACTACTGCTCCATCCTGTTCCTGTAAATTTTCAAAATGCTCAAGTCCATGCCATCGCACATTTGCAAGCCAACTACTACCACCCCAGACTTCAAGCCGATCTACCATTGAAGAGCCAAAGTTATAAAACCTTTTAAAATCATCCCAAATTCCCGGGGGACGTTTCAAAACTGAGTCATTTGCTGAACTACGATAAACACGCTCAAAAAATTCACGCGAATGCCGACGTCCTGCACGGTCAGTCAGGAAAAAAAACACCACTACCGGATACAGTAAAACTCGTGTCAGGAACTTTCCACAAAGCCTGTAGAACAGCATCATGATGCGTAAACCCAACACACTGCCTCTCTCAGGACGGAGATACCATGGTGTGCTGCTAGCTGAAATTACGTTTGACTGCATTTCGAATAAGCCGAAGTGAGCGCCACAAGGCACCCAATAATAGAGAAACGTGCAGCGAAATCATCAAGCTGTTATCACGCGTAAAATGAAAATTTGAAAGTCCGCCTGCAAAATAACGGACCGGAGTTTCAATGTTAATCACCGGAACATCTTCCCAATACATACGCACGGCTATTTCCGGGTCAAAATCCATACGTTCTCTTAAGCTGACCTGAGTTGAAATATTGTGGAAAGCCTGTAAAGGATAGACTCTGAAACCACATAATGTGTCTTTTATCTCAAAAGAAACGGTTTCAATCCAGACAAATATATGTGTGATTTTTCGTCCGTATATTCTTGATTTTGGAGCAGATTTATCAAATATTGGTTTCCCGAGCACCAGGGCATCCGGTTGATTTTTAGCTGCCTCAAGAAATTTAGCTGCATCCTCAGTAAAGTGCTGTCCATCTGCATCGATCTGTAAGCTATGGCTAAAACCTTTTTGGTATGCAGCCAAAAGTCCTGTGCTGACTGCCGCGCCTTTTCCACCATTTTCGCTGCGTGTCAAAATTTCTACAGATGAGTTATTTTGCGCTAGCTCGGCTAAAGTGCTCTTAGTTGCAGGATTGCTTGCATCATCCACAATCAGCACAGGAATCTTCAAATAGTTTAAAGACTCAACTACACCCACAATTGTATCCTCGTGATTATAGATTGGAATCACCACACAGGGACGGAACTCTGCCATGAACACTTACCTAATCACAAAACGTCCGAGAGTTAGTTTCTGTTTTTCCTTATACAAACGGAAACTGGCTTTGCCTTTTTCTACAGACCATTGTAACTCCATCCAGCAAGTATCATCAGGACGGAGCGGATTAACAAATTTTAAAGCTTCTATACGTTCAATGTAAAAACTCTTTTTAGCCATTAAACGTTGTAAATTAGAGGCCGCCCAGCTAATTTGAGCTACTCCCGGAACAATTGGGTATTGATCAAAATGACCGTTAAAATATAGCAAATTTTCCGAAATATGCAGTTTCAAAATAAATGTTTTTTCGTCAGCATCAACAGTAGAAGATGTTTTTTCAGCTTCCTCCAATATTGTGGGACACCGTACTTCCTTCATTTGCTGTCAACTTTTTGTGTTGTTAACAATGTCCGTAAATCCGCCAAACTTGTTTTTCCCTGAGCGTCTTCTGGCAGGCGATCTACAAATTTCCATGAACGCGGCAGCAGTATTTTATCAAAAGATGCTACTAAATATTGCTTTAATTCGTTAATTATTTTCCGGATATTCATTTTATGTAGCTTTGTTTTTCCGGACTTACTCAACACAACAACAGCAGCTAATGGTGGTCTGCGTTGTGAAAAAGGAGGATCTTCGCGCAAAAATATTTTTGCTGTTTCCACCATTGGATGTGATTCAAGACGCTGTTCCATATCCGCCAGTGAGAGTCGTTTTTCCTCAATTTTCACAACTCGGTCACCTCGTCCTTTGAGCAAAAATGATTTGTCATCTGCCATTTCCGCAATATCACCGGTGACAAACCAACCATCGTTTTCAAGCTCATTGAAAAAAGGCGATCTAACTTTCAGCAAAGATTCCGGAGCTTCCAGCGCGACTTCTACTTTTCTGAAAGCTTTCCAGAGATCAGCATCAGTTCCGGAACTTTGTTGACGCCAAGCGATTCCGCCTGTTTCGGTGGAACCTAATATTTCGTACGGAGTGAGTCCTGTAGACTCTGTAAAAGCACTTGAAGTCTCAGCACTCAATGGACCGCCTGATGAGAAAATTATTCTGCAACGTGAGCTCAAGTCAGACAAGTAAATTAGTTCGGGCATTCTCTTCAAATGAGCCGGACCTGAGACGAGACACGCGCTTTTATCTGTGATCATTTTGTTCACTAATACTTCAGGTGAAAAAAAAGTTTCATGCTGAAATACTCTTCCTGCAGATAAAGGCCACAAAACCTTGAACAACAAACCGTAAATGTGCTGGTGGGAAACTGTTGAATATACTGTAGATTTAGCAAGTTTTTCACCCCATACTTCTTCTTGTTCCTCGACCTCGGATTCGAGGTTAGCGATTGTTTTTTTAAGCGCTTTTCTAGCACCTGTAGTTCCTGATGTGAAAATTTCGAGTTTTGTCTGGTGCCGACTCAAAACTTCCCAGTCATGATGCAGAGCATGAGTCACGGCGGTATTTGGATAAAGAAGAGGAACATTATCAAGTTCCAGCTTACAGTCAGTGACAACTCCTTGCAACTCATGATTAAGTTCCTTTAAGGTCTGCTGTCCCAGATTAGGCGGCAGCACCGCAATGGAGTCTGCATGCCAGATGGCAAATAATCCGACAGCAAAACGATACGTATCTTCCGTAAATAAGAGCCAGCGTCCGCAACCAATTTTCAGGATTTGTGATGACAAAGATGCCACATCAAGCCTAAAGTCTCCCCATGAAAAGAAGTGCCCGTTGGACTGCGCCAGAGGAGTAGATGGAGTACGCGACTCAGCTAATAAGCGGGAAAGCGGTATTTGAGCTTCCGGAGCATAATGCTCAGTTTGCATTTGAAACAGGGGGTGGAAAGATTCTACGCAGAATTGAATCAAACGGTGTGCCGACGTAACGGCGGAAACGCCAGTGACGGTAAAGGAATTCAAGTGAAAACAACAAGCCCATCAGCACATAAGCAACAACGCCGTTGTATAAGGTCCACGCTTCGAGACTGGCGTAAAAAGTGAGGTACAAAGCCGTACTCCCGTTTAATAGAAAAAACAAAGACCAAATCAGAGTTACTTTCCTGCAATAAATAAGCTCATCCGGACTCAGATCTTTGCTGATCGTTTTGGCAATTTTTTCAATAATAGCAGGAGGATAGAGCAGAGTCACCGCAAAAGTAAACAACAAGACTGAGTTAACAATTACCGGAAGTAGTAAAAATAACTGCCCCGTAAACCTGTCGGCTGCCTCAAACCAGTTCACACCGAGATAAATCAGCAACGGATAAAGCGCTGCAGTTATTATTTTTAAAATGGAATTTAAACTAAATTTCATTTTCAGTCCAGCCTTCTCTCAGCTTGTTTCTTCTGCAGTTTCTGGGACATTTTGTTCCACCAGCAGTTCATACAAATAGTCCACAACATCCTGCACAGTTTTTGAGGATTTTAATTTTTCTGCAGATATTTTTGCATCATATTGTTCTTCCAATTGTAAAATCAATTCGATCGCATCAAGACTATCAAAATCAAGATCCGCCACCAAATCTGCTTCGGGTTTGACAATGGCGCGGTCGATTTCAAAAGTGTCGACAATAACATCTTCAACTTTTTGAAGTAATTCTTCTTTATTCATTAATTTTCCTGACTTGTTTTTGCCTGTTGAACAAATTCAACGAGTGACTGAACAGTGGCAAAATGTTTTCTGTTTTCTTCATTTCCTTCAGAAATTTTTAAACCATATTTTTTTTGTAATGCAATCCCCAGTTCCAAGGCATCGATAGAATCAAGTCCCAGTCCATCTCCAAAGAGAGCTTCATCACTTTTAATATCATCAACTTCTATATCTTCTAGAAAAAGCGACTCAATAATGAGCTGCTTGATTTCATTCTCATTTACGCTTGTTGTCATTGAATATTACCTTTTTTTCATAAAATTGTTGCAAAATTGTAGTAAACTTTCTAGCTGAAACTGGATCATAATTAGAATTTTCCAGAACATGTTCAACGTATAACGGTTCATGAATCTCCAGCAGCATTTCTATAGAATGAGGTGGAAGCTGATACCATTTCCAGTCCTTCATCAAAATCGGTGCAGAAATGCTTAAAACCGCCGGCACAACAGGAAAACCGCTTTTAAGTGCTATCCAGGCGGCAGAACGCTTGAAATCTGCCAACCCATTTGCCAATGAACGGGTGCCTTCAGGAAAGATTACTACAGGTGTTCCCTGCTTAAGTTTTTCTACGCAGGCAGCAATCAGTTGCTCTCCATCCTCATTTGAAATATAAGCTGCAGTTCTGGCAACACCTCTCATGTAAACTGAATCCATGATTTCCGGTTTAACCACACAGACTGCTTTCGGGAGAGTGGCAAGTATCAGCACAATATCTAATAAAGTAGGATGATTTGCAACAAAAATATAAGCACCGGAAGGTAAGTTTTCCTGCCCTTTTGCTTTGCCGTCTATCAAACGAAAAACTTTAAGATACAAATAAAATGCCCTAAACGCATAATGCACAATCTTCTGCATCATGTGCTCACGTTTTTCTGCAAACTCAGCAGGTATTAATTCCAACAGAAGAATTAATATATTTAAACATAAACCCCCAGCCCCAAAGATCGCAAACGCCGATCCCGTTCCAACAGCCATTCGCAAATAACTGATTAACCGAATAGTTTTTCCCATGTCCAACTCTGACGGTGATGAAACAAAGTAAACCGTTTTTCAGTGGATAACAACCAGCGCAAAAACAGCAGCGCTTGTGGGAACTTCAATGTTTGTTCTGCAGTTAGTTCCTGCATTGTACAGGGATTTAAGCTAAGTTTCAGCCTGTAATCTCCCTGATTATTATCTCCGTTAAGCAAAAACGCTGCTGCATATGGAAATTTTGGAGTTCGTCCATACTCTTCAAAGCAGGCAGGAACGGACTCATCTGCAACTACCAGCAATGTCTTTTGCTGAGGAAAGCGGTACTGCATGGTCATCGCCTCAAGAAAACCATAACAAAACGAAGCTTCTCCACCTGACAAAGCTGTAGCAGCTTCTCTGTTGCCAACCTCAATGGAAAACAAACCGGACGTGGTGTTGTGTACAGAATGACTGAATTTTTGCGGAGAAAAAAGATCTTCGTTGATCAACAAATCAGTAAGTTCAAGAGTCGTGTCCAATTCACCATGATGTGAAGCAAAAACTGAGTTCACCTCAGACAAATCAATCATATCCTTGAAACTAAAAACAACCTGCATTATCATCCGGGCCAGCTTACTCATGCGGCGGCGGCGGATCGCAGGAATAAACGGCAGCTTCGGACTGCCTTTTTCAGGTAGTAACACAGGATCAACAGCCCAGCTTTTCCACTCGCTTTCAGTTTCTACAGTTGGAGACCAGGCGGACCATTGTTTCAGATTGACGTGCATTTAGTTGAATCCTGGCTTTTGTATTTACGGATTAATTCCATTTCTTAAAAATCAATGAAGTATTAACTCCGCCAAAAGCGAAATTATTGCACATCACATATTCAACCTCAAGTTGACGACCTTCATCCTGCAGGTAATCAAGTTTGGCACAGCGCGAGTCAACTTCATGCAGATTGAGTGTAGGTGCAAACCAGTTTTCACGTGCCATTTGCAGAGTCATCCAGGTTTCCAAAGCACCGCAGGCACCCATCGTGTGTCCGAAATGACCTTTGAGTGAACTTATCGGAATACGATCTCCAAAAACCATATTTGTAGCTGCTGTCTCCGCGATATCACCCACTTCGGTTGCAGTACCGTGGGCATTGAGATAACCGATTGCTTCTGCAGGCAAATTAGCGTCTTCCAGAGCAAGTTCCATCACCTTCTTCATTCCGGATACTGCCGGAGCAGTCAGATGCTCTCCGTCAGAATTTGCACCGTACCCCAGTAATTCAGCATATATTTTTGCACCTCTCAATTGGGCTGTTTCTAAATCCTCTAAAATTAAAGTAGCTGCACCTTCGCCAATCACCAGACCGTCACGGTTTTTGTCAAAAGGTGCAGGTGTTTGTTTTGGATTTTGGTTATTGACTGAAGTTGCATAAAGCACATCGAACATTACTGCTTCTGAGACTGAAAGCTCTTCTGCACCTCCCGCAATCATAAAATCCTGTAGTCCGTACTTAATACTTTCATAGGCATAACCGATACCCTGACTTCCGGAAGTACATGCACTGCAGGTCGGAATAATCCGCCCTTTCAGCTTAAAGAAATGACCTAGATTTGCCACGCAGGTATGACTCATCATTTGGATATATGTGGTTGATGAAATACCTTTTAAGCGTTTGTGAACATGAATACTTTCGAAAAAAACCTGATGTGCGGTTGGGCTTCCGGTTCCGGAACCATAGGCCACTCCCATACGACCGTCTGTAACGTAAGAGGTTCCAAGCAGCCCCGCATCTTCGAGGGCCAGTTCTGCTGAACGCGTTGCCAGTAATGAAACCCTCCCCATCGAGCGAATCGCTTTTCGGTTATAGTGCTGCGGAAGCTCAAAATCTTCTATGGGCGCAGCTACATGAGTACGCAGGCCATCAATTTCTTGCCATTCCGGCATGATCTGTACCGCGGAACGTTGAGCTTTCAAACTCTCATAAACTGTCTCCCAGCTCAGTCCAATCGGTGATAAGCCTGCCATTCCAGTGACAACTACTCTCCGTGTCATAACATACCTCCATTAACAGAAATAACCTGTCCGGTGATGTAAGCGGCTTTTTCTGAAAATAAAAACCCCACCAGTGATGCTACTTCTTCAGGTTTACCTAAACGTCTCATGGGAATTCGCTTTTTAGCTTCCTCCAAAGGAACGTCTGAAATCATGTCCGTTTCAATAAGTCCTGGAGCAACACAGTTAGCGGTAATTTTACGTTTCGCCAGTTCTTGTGCCAATGCCCGGGTAGCGCCGATAATCCCTGCTTTTGAGGCTCCATAATTAACTTGTCCTGGATTACCTGCCAAGGCGCTGATTGATGA
>Ga0209663_1001127_pt1 | contig 13930 bp, 12 predicted proteins | sample SaaInlV_135m_DNA_2_FD_184667 | JGI IMG/M metagenome (GOLD analysis project Ga0209663, IMG submission 184667) | Marine microbial communities from expanding oxygen minimum zones in the Saanich Inlet - Saanich Inlet SI073_LV_120m_DNA (SPAdes) (version 2) | ecosystem: Environmental > Aquatic >... | reverse complement strand
CATCGTTGAGGCTTATGTCGGTGATGTTGCAGTGCCTGATAATTCTGCTCAAGTGGCTGCACTTGATGCTAATACTTCCGCAGTAGAATCCAACACCACGGCAACCGATGTAAACACCACTTCGGTTAATGCCAATACTGAATCTAATACAGCCAACACCAATGCTTTATCTGAATCTACAACAGCAACCAGTGATAACACCAATGCATTAAGCACCAACACACAAGCCACTACAGGCAACACTAACGAGCTAGCAGGGCTTAAAGCCGCAGTGGAGGCTAACACCGCTGCTTTAAAATCAGGTGGATCTGTATCAGAAGGTGAGTTTACCGGTGAAGTGAACTACACCGATATTGGTACGACTTATATTGATGGTTTATCGACTAATCTTACTAATCTGTTATCAAGTGATACCAATGCTGATGGCAGCGCTACAGCACCATCTTTTACTAATGACTTTAACATTGGCACACTCGCCACCCTAGGCGGCTCTACTTCCAATTATGGGCAAGATGCTAACTTTTCTGGTAGTGGTGGTACTTGTCCTTTTGAGTCATTCACCTTTAATCTAATTGGTGGCAAGGTCATTACTGTAGATACCTCATTCATTTGTATGTACTCAAGACCGATTGTTAATCTAATGATGACCATCATTATCTTACTAACCTTAGTAATGGGCTTTAGATATGTCACTCGATAAAGTTTTCTACTGTCGAAAACTTTTAGCTTCAATAACTAAGCAATTGGAGGAGTATTGATATGGGCGCGATTGTTGTTGCCATCAATGCAGTGCTTAGGTTTATCACTGGAGCAAAAGTATTAAGCTTTAGCTTCTTCACTTGGATAAGTTCAAACTTTATTACCTTCTTCTTTGCCTTCCAGTTTATTACTTGGATAGCCAGTGGCATCTTCACTTTAATGCTTGGGTTTTACGGTACTGAGATTATCTCAAGTATATTGGATGTAACCGGTGTGCAGACTTATGTCAGTTCACTGCTTAGTAATGTGTTTGATTTTGGCAACTCAATTGATGTATCAGGCAATGCATTTGGCACAACACTCGATGATGCACTTTTGTACTTCCACTTCTATGACTTTTTTAATCTGTTGATCTCTTTGTGGTTTGGCATCTTTGCTCTGAAGATTAATATCGCTGTGTTCCGTGCCACAAGATTTAACTCATCCAAGCAAGGCATTCTTGGCTCTATGTCAGGCTATAAAAACTAATTTAAAAACATTGGGAATTTAATATGATCCATCTAATCACCGGCAGACCCGGACACGGTAAAAATATCTATGCACTCACCTTCTTAGAAAAAGAAGAGTTTATTAATTACGACAAGGAGACTAAAACCTTTAGCTCAACCATTGACAGACCTTTGTTCTTTATTGCTTTTGATGGTATTAATATTGTTGATAGTACTACCGCTAAATATGAAGATCTTGATAATTTGCCTACGGATCAAGAGCATGACAATACTTCTAAGTTCCCAGACAACTCGGTTATTGTTATTGATGAGGCACATCGTTACTCACCTAAGTCCACCAATAAAGAAGGCTTTACCAGCTTTGTCTCATTTTTAAAGATTCATCGCCATTATGGTTTTGATTTTATCTTCATTACTCAATCCCAAAAAGATCTGAACATTGATATACGCAATCTGGTGGAAAATCACTTCAGGGTTAACAGACCCTTTGGTACACAAAAGAGCTTTGTTAATCATTACTTGGGTGCTGAGACTTCAGAGAACAAACAACCCGTTAAACAATCAAGCAAACCATTTGTTTTAGACAAGCGCTTCTTTGAAGTTTATAAGTCTGCCAGTATTCATAACTACAAATCCAGCATTCCTAAGAAGTACTACGTTTTTATCTTATTCTTTATTTTGTTTATTGGATTTATCATTAGTAAAGGTATCTATGTTTATGATGCTTTTAGTTCAGGTGATATGATGAACTTTGGCAAGAATGTGCAGAGTGAATTGTTGGGTAATAATAGTGGTGGTGGTAGTGCAACTACGTCTGCAAACAATAAACAAACAGTTGAGAATCGGGGCGCCAGATCTTCTAATCTGGTCAAACCCTATTTTTATCTGTTTAAGAACAAAGACAAGTTCAAGCAATCACAAATGATCTTTGCCTCAATCTCTCCAACCGTTGTTCTCAATGAGTCTTCTATTTTTTGCTACTGTACCGTCAAAGAAATAGAGATCATTGATAACATTGTCAGGCTTATGGATCAGTCTAATAATATCAAGATTGATTTTATTCTAGTGTCATTTAATAAAAAGGATTACTTGGACTTCAGTCTGAAGTATTCCTTTAAAGATGACTTCTTTACCATTAGCCCCAGTGCCAAGCTTATCCCTAATCTATTGCTGCTTGATTATCTTAAAACTGATTATCAAGCCTTAACCAAGATTAACTCTTCAGCACTGGTAGAAGTAGGCCATAGCTTTAGTGCTAACTTTGTTACTAAGTACCCAGTGATACTAAAAGACTATAAAGCCTCTATGGTGAGTAGTAGCAGATCCAGTAATGCATTAAGCTCTAAACTGCCTAGTAATACGAACACCAAAGATGCCAGTCCAACCGACAGAGTGGTGAGTGAGAGCATTAATTTTAATGACGTTGGTTTTAAGTTTAGAATTGATACCGAGTATGTTGATGATAAGACTGTATCAGTAGCACTCAATCAATCGCATTCGTTCTTACAAGGTTTTGTAGGGGATGTGCCTATTATGGACAAGAGAGACTTTAAATCACGCTTCTTACTCAAAGATGGTCAGTTAGTGCCGTTGTTTAATCTGTCCAGTCTTTTAAACTCCAAATCTAGTGAAGAGACATTGCCATTCTTGTCATTGTTCTTGCCTGATAAGATTGATGATAGTAATTCTAGTTATCAGGTGTTTTTGAGGTTTAGGTTTGATGATGTAAAACAAAAAGTCGATATTAGGAAAGATACAATCCAACCAAAAATAAAAGAATTAAAAAATGCTGAAGATCTGGTTGATGTGGATAGTTTAGATATAAAAGATGAAGAATTGGCTAATGAGTTATTAACAAATTAAATGCCAAGAGAAGAGTCAGCTATGCTGACCTTCTTGGTATTTAAAGACCTAGATATTCATAAGAATAAATTGTATATATCTATAACAATACCAAAAAAATATAAAATAATAACAACTCTCGCCAGAATCCCCCAAATTTTAGCCCCAGTATATTTTTCAGCTGCTCTCCATATGCCAATTATTTGAATGGCAATATAAGTAACAATTGTAAGAGAAAAAATTATGCTTAACAATGTAGAGTTAAAATAAATTAAAAGTGGCATCAATAATAAAATTAAAAGATAGGATGATAGAATCCCGTATATCCAAAAAGATTTCACCAACCCAAAATCACCATGTAGTATTTTATTAAATAAGGTTTGAATGTTTAACATTGAATAATTATATGTTTTTTGGGTATTATAAAAACACTATTTCATTAGTTTGATATACTTGTACTCACTAGAAAAAAATGGATAGGAAGTAATGTGAAAATAATAATACTGTCATTATATTTGCTGTTATTTGGGTATACAGAAGTCTTACATGCTGATTATAACGATGGGTTGACGGCTTACCATGAGGGTGATTATAAGACAGCATTAAGCGAATGGAAGCCTTTAGCTGAGCAAGGTGACGCTGATGCACAAAACAATTTAGGGGTTTTATATAACAAGGGTCAAGGCGTCACAAAAGATTATGAAGAGGCTATCAAGTGGTATCGCAAATCGGCAAATCAAGGGTATGTAAATGCGCAATACAGTTTGGGTTCTATGTATGAAACTGCACGTGGCGTTGTTAGAGATGATAAAAAATCGTTTAAATGGTATTACAAGGCTGCCGAACAAGAGCATGATTCCGCGCAATATCAAATTGGTTTAATGCTTTATGAAGGTAGAGGTGCTGCTAAAGATGACAAGGAGGCTGTTAAGTGGTATTTAAAATCGGCCAAGCAAGGAAATATAGATGCGCAATATAACTTAGGATTTATGTATGGTGCTGGCAAGGGTGTTACTAAAGATGGCACAGAGTCATCTTATTGGTTCAAAAAAGCTGCTAAGAAAGGAGATTCTTATGCGCAATATGTTTTAGGTTTAATGTACTCTGAAGGTGAAAGTGTTACTAAAGATTACAAAGAAGCTGCCAAGTGGTATCGTAAAGCAGCCGAACAAGGGCATGACTCTGCACAATATGAATTAGGTGCTATGTATGCCTTTGGCAGGGGTGTGACAAAGGATTTAAGCAAAACAAAATACTGGATAAAAAAAGCTTATAAAAACCCAAATATTAGTTCTAAAACATTAAAATTAGTTAAAAAAATATGGAGTGATTTTGAACTGTGGAAGTATTGATATGAAATTAATCTGGTATAAGTAGGAGGTATGTTATGAAAAAAATATGGGCATTTATTGTTGCTTTCTTTGTATTTATGATAATAGGCTTATCTATGCGTGCTATGGGGCCGTATATAGCAGGTGCAGTAATAATGTTATTTGAAATAGGGCCCGCTACTGATCCAAACGATGTTAAAATTTTAGAAGCAACGGGTAATATATTTAACCTTATTTTTTCATGGTACTTGAGTCGCAAGGTGTATAAAAATATTGCAGGAACTAAAGAATAATTAAACCTTATGCATATCTATTTGGACCTTGATAACACGCTAATAGACGAACTTGGGCGAACCGTGCGACCAGGTATGCTTGAACTGCTTGATTCATTCAAGTCTAACAACCTACAACTAAGCATTTGGACAGCATCAACTAAAGCAAGGGCTGAGCCAATCATTCATAACCTCGGGTTAGCTAAGTACTTCACTTCATTTGTGTATCGTGATGACTACGATCCAGATGCTACATTTGCTGGAATGCAGCCGAAAGATATTCGTTTTGGTAATGGCGATATGCTGATTGATGACTCACCTAGGCATTGTAAATTTGTAGAGTCTATTGGACTTAAAGCCTTTAGAGTCCAACCTTATATTACTTATATGGATACTAACCCGGCTGAGTTAGAAGAACTACACAGGCTGGTTCTTCCTAACGTGCTTTTCTCAATCAAGAGACAGTCTTGGTGGGCTAAGAAATATAATCACTTTTTTAAGAAGAAACCTATGCCAGTTTGGTTACAGCAAGGATAGTTTACAGAGTCTTATTATTATCTTTTCTTATTGATTTTAATATCTTGCTTAATCATATCTCGCATTCTATCTAGTGTTGTAATAATATCTTCATCATATTCAAGTAATGCGTTGTTCATTGTAGTGGTTATATCGTGCCTTAGTTTGTTGTCTTTTTTAATGTTGTTTAAATATCTATGCCCCCGTGATACAAAACTTTTATAAGACTCAGTAGTTCTAATTGCTTCATCGCTAAGTTCATTTATTTCTCTAGCAAGATGTAGGAATTTATTGGCTTTATTAAAATTTCTTTCTACCTTAGATACAAATTTTTTAACTTCATTATAATTGGCCACACTAGAGTCAGTATGAGCATACCTTGCATTCCAATTAGTTATTAATGATTCAAGTTCTATATCTAAACTTACATAAGCAATCACAATCTGAGTAGTGCTTGGATTTTGAATTGAATCTCTTATAGTGCCAATAGTTTCTAGTTTGTAAGTATTTGCATTTGATAATAATGAAGTCATCAAAGTTGCAAATAGTAAAGTATTTTTTAACTGATTATTCATCAGATTTATTCTTTTCTTTTTCCTTTGCATCTTCTTTGCACTCATTGTCATTACATTTATCGTCACTAAATAAAACATTCCAACCGTGCATCACTCCAATAATAAATCCTCTTATAGCCTCATCAGTATAATCCGCCTTCACAGGTGTGGCCGATATTAAAAAAGAACAGAAGATTGTTGCTAGAATAGACTTCATGTTGAGAGTTAATTTTTATTAATTATGTTGTTAATATTACACTAAAAATCAGTGGTAGAATTTACTCTAAAATAAACCTGCTCGGGACAATAAAATTAAGCAATATATCGTTAACCACTGGCAAGGAAATCACTCATTAGCTAAGTCTTTCTGGATTAATAGTGCCTTGGTTAATTTTGTTGGTTTATTCATATTTGATTTAAGCTTTAATAGCAGTATAAGCCAGATTGCATTCTCAAGAATATACTTACTAATGATATTGGTCGCCTATGTTGCTATCTTTCCTTGGCAGATTGTTGGCCTGCTGCGTTCAACTGTAAGATATGCCAGAGAAAAAAATAAAGGGATAAAGAAAAAACTAATTGTTACAACAGTTCTATTGTTGGTGATATTCGAATTGGGAATAATTATATGGACTCCGTTTCTTATAAAGCAAACGCTTGTAGATAGGTTTGAGTATAGCTTTACTTTACCCAAAGAAAGAAATTATTCCATTACATTTATTGATGATGCAATTTTAGTAAAAGGTTCATTTAAAAAAGGTATGTCAGAAAGACTGAGTGAGATATTAAAAGAATACCCAAAAACTAAAGTTATAATTTTAGATAGTGGCGGTGGTTCTGTTTTTGAAGCTAAAAAAATATTTAAAATTATCAGTGATAATAAACTTAACACTTATGTAGAGAATAGTTGTGAATCTGCTTGTACAGATGCCTTTCTAGCTGGTGAAAAAAGATATATATCTTCAAAAGCAAGGCTAGGATTTCATCAATCAAAACCAGCTATTTTGTCTAGAGACCACACCATACCTGAATTAATGGATGTATTAAAAAGAGATATAAAGTTTTTACATAAGCAAGGGGTTAGCAAAGATTTTGCCAATAAAGCCTTTGAAGCTAAGCCTAAAGATATGTGGTATCCTCACCACAAAGAATTGTTAGATTCTGGATTTGTACACGAGGTTGTAGAAAGAGTAAGATAAAGCCGGTTATAGGCGTATTTGTATTTTTCTACATATAAATGGAGAGAGCGATGTTTATTTTTTTTGGTACTAAGGGTAAGACCATATCAGGTAAGCTGGTAGAAGGTTTTCAGTGTCCAAGTTGTAAAAACAAAAGGTTTATCTCTTTTGGAATTATTCGATATTTTCATATCTTTTGGATACCCACTTTCATAACTTCAAGAAAAGTTGGTATTGAATGTACTCATTGTAAAAGAACTTTGATTGGCGAAGAAATTTCTAATAAATCATCAAAACAAATAAAAGCAATAGTATTTAATAAGCAAAATACTATCCCGCTATTTTCCGGACTAATAATAATCACTTTTTTGTTTTTACTTACTATGTATGAAGGAAACAAGAAAAGCGTTAGGGAATATACTTATATAGAACAACCTGCCATAAATGACATTTATACTGTTAATTTTAATAAATTGTTTTCTGATACAGAATCAGAATATAAGTATGGATTAATGAAAATTAGTAGCATATCTTTAGAGAAAATAAAATTTAAAGTAAGTAAAAAAGCTTACAACAAGGTTTCTGGCGTTCGGAAGGATATTCGAGAAATAAAAACATTGTCAAGATCTTATTATGATAAAGATTTTTTGTATATTAGCATTAGCGAGTTGAAAAAATTAAAAGACAGTGGCGCTATTTATTCAATAGATCGATAATTATGAAGAGAGCAATATATGAACCCACTAACACCAACACAGTCGTTGTCAAGGTAATTGATGAAGACTTTGTGGAAATTCTCATTGATGGTGAATTTAAGGTAGTTTCACGAGATGAGGTAAGGATAGTTGGCGAACAAACTAATATGATCTCTTTTGATCAGTTTAATCAATGCATGTTGACATCATTGGTTAAAAAACCTAGTTCAGATTTGTTCTACTCTTTAAATACTAATAAATTAACGCCTGAGCCTCATCAATACAAGCCTTTAATAAAGTTCCTAAACTCACAAAATAATCGTTTATTAATAGCTGACGAAGTCGGTCTTGGAAAAACTATTGAGGCTGGAATGATTTATAAAGAGATAGATAAGCGCGATGATTTGTCTATATCTTTAATTGTTGTGCCGTCATCATTGACACTGAAATGGAGGAATGAGTTTTTACTTAGATTTGATGAAAATTTTGAAATTTTAAGAACAAATGCTTTTAAAGCATTTTTGAAAGAATACGAAATATATAGTGATAGTAAGGCATATCGTAAAAAAATTATTATTTCTTATCATGCATTAAGAGATGAAGATGTAATAGAGTTGCTGCAAAAGAGCTCAATAACAATTGACTTTTTAATAATGGATGAAGCACACACATTTAGGAATGAAAGTACATCAACTTTTGAAGCTGCATTTTCTATTACCAATCTTGCGGAGTATGTTTTATTTTTAACAGCAACGCCAGTGCAAAACTCATATGTAGATTTATTTAATATTCTATCGCTATTGGATGATGAAACTTTCTTGGATTTTGATTATTTTAAAGACCTAATAAAGCCAAATGAGATTATTCATAAAGTAGTGGCCATGCTAAAAAATGGATCTAATTTAGCAATCATTCAAGATTATATTTCCGAAAAAGATTTCGATTATCATCAACTGACATGGCCACAGAAAGGCATATTCGAAAATTTTATGGAGCTAAGTGAGATTACACAGGAAGATCGTGTGGATTATATTGCACAGTTTACAAATAGTGATAATTTAAGCTATATCATTAGTAGAACTAAGAAGAAGGATGCTGGAAAATTTATTCCAAGGGAGGCGCATAGTAGCAATATTAAAAGTACAGAAAATGAACAAATTTTTTACAATGCTGTTGTAGATTTTGTTGTCTATTTATTCTCTTTAAAAAATCCAAAAATACCTTCTGGATTTATTACAGTAATGCCTGAACGTATGGCTAGTTCGTGCATGCTTGCCTCACTTGAAAGTTTTAAAAATATGAAAAAAACAAAGAAATTCTTTGTTAGTGAAATAGATGATTTGGATAATGATTATGATGACTTTGAATTAAATACACAAATTGTAGAAAGCCTTGACAATCTTATAAGCAAAGGCGAATTAATTGGTGAATATGATAGTAAATATGATAAGTTTATTAAAGTTTTGAATGAATTGAGGGGGCAAAATATACACAAAGCCATAGTATTCTCTTTTTTTAAAAAAACCTTGTCGTATCTTGAGAAAAAACTTACTGAAAGTGGCGTTAAAGTTGGGAAAATTGATGGCGACTTAACCCCAGATGAAAGATTTGAAAAAATAGAGCAGTTTAAAAATAATAAATTTGATATCTTATTGTCCAGTGAAGTTGGATCTGAAGGTTTGGATATGCAATTCTGCAATGTTGTATTTAACTATGATCTTCCATGGAATCCAATGAGGGTTGAGCAGCGCATCGGGCGAATTGATAGGATTGGACAAACAGCTGAAAAGTTGTTGATTTTTAATCTTGTAGTTGAGGGTACTATTGAAGACAGGATTTATAATCGTTTATACGATCGATTAGGTATATTTGAAAGCTCTATTGGTGAGTTGGAGCCAATCTTAGGTGATATACAAAAAGACTTTCAAATTCAAGACATTATCAAAATGTCCGATAAAGATATTGAGCAAAAACTAGAAATAGAGGGACAATCTTTAATTCGTAGAGCAAAAGAAATTAAAGAACATGGTAATGAATTAGATGGAATGCTTAACGATGATTACAATAAAGATCAAGATGATTTTGACAATGAATCTAAGAAAAAATTTATAAGTAAAAGCTGCGAGCAGTTATTTTTGAGTTATTTAAATAAGCACGTTGTTATTTACAAGAATCAAAGCAGTTTTTATAGTTTAAAAAAGGATGATTCAAAGCGCCTATATGATTTATTAAGTCCATTGCGGTATCGAGGAGACAATGCTAGTACAGTCATTCAGCAAAAAAGCATATTAAGAAAACTTGCAAAGAGTGCTAAGTTTAAATTCACTTTTGATCTAAATTTTAAGATTGATAACGATGTAGAGCTTATTTCTATAGCACATCCATTAATTAAGATACTTGCAGATAATGCCCAATGTGATTTTGGTGATTTTTCTTCTGTAAATTCAAGTTTGGATGGGAGTTTTGCCATTGTTTACAAAACAGAATTTAATTCATTTAAGGCAACAGTAAGGCACAAAGTGTTACTTTTAAACAATAACTTGCAAAAAATACAAGATATTGATTACTATGCTTTTTATGAAAGCAGTAAAAACATGAATGACTTGTCGAGTCATTCAGATTTAGAGTCTGTAAAGAACAAAGCGCAAAAGATAATATCTGAAGATTTTAATAATTCTTTATTGCATGAAAAGATGATTGCAAGTGAAACACTAAAAAAGAAAAAAAATGCATTGAAATTACATTTTAAGAAAAAGCATGATATGGCTATAAAGGCCAACAAGAAAGCAACCCAAGTTGATATTATTAGAATGAGACAATCTCAGCTGGATAATATCAATGATCTTGAAAGAGAAAGAATTTCTCAATTAGAAAACAAAATGACGGTTAATGGAAGTTTTCAAATATTATCCGTAATAGAGATGATTTAATGATATTAGAACTAGAAAAAATTAAAAATAGGATTAATTATTCGGTTGATCAGTCTTTTGGCAATGAAGTGCTGGAGGATATTAGACAGAAAAGAGTGAGATACATTGATGTCATTAGAGATAATGGATTTGAAGATGGCATTAGAAATCTTCTTACTCAGTTATATCCAGATAATGCCCATTTTGTTTATGAATTACTGCAGAATGCTGAAGATGCTAGAGCTACTAGAGTTTATTTTTCCTTGCAGAAGGATTGCCTCTATTTTTTACATAATGGAAACAAGTCTTTTACTTCTGATGATGTGAAGGCTATTACATCTATTGGAGATTCTACAGGTGCTAACGATCACAATAGAATTGGAAAGTTTGGCGTTGGGTTTAAATCCGTATTTTCATACACAAATACCCCTAGTGTGCACTCATCAACCATATCTTTTTTAATAAAAGATCTTATGGTTCCTAGTAAGCTAGAAAAAGAAGAAATCCCGAGCGAATATACAACATTGTTTGCATTTCCATTCAATAATTTTAATAAACCCCCAGTTAGAGCTTATGAAGAAATATTTCGATTATTTAGTAAATTATCTGATAATACATTGCTATTCTTAAATGGAATACAAGAGATTAGTTGGGGTGCTGGTAATCAAGATTGTAACACTATCAAAAGAAAAGATAAAACTGGTTATATTGAGATATCTAACACCTTAAAAGAAAGTAGTTTTTGGCGTGTTTTTACAAAGAAAATTAATGTTGATTCTGATGATGAGGGGGGCAATTTTGATGTAAAAATTGCTTATGCTTTCGATAAGGAAAAAAATGAAATTATTGAAACTAGTGGCGCTGTATCTATATTTTTTCCTGCTGATAGTGAGGTAAGCAAGCTTAAGTTTCATATACACGCCCCATTTGTATCTACTGTTGCTAGAGATAGTATTGTTAAAAACAATGAAGAAAATAGGCAATTAATTCAAGGCATTGCCAGTCTTTGTTGTGGAAGTTTTTATGAAATTAAAGAAGATGGGATGCTTAGTCCGGATTTTCTTAAAGTTTTACCTAATAAAGGTGATGGGTTGAGCGATACGTATCTACCTATTTACGAGAAAATTATTGCAGAATTTGAAAATGAAAGCAATGATTTAATATCAATTGGGAGTGGTAATTTTTCTAATTTAGAGAGTTGTAGATTTTCCAAGCCAAGTATAAAAAATATTTTTAATAAAGGTGATTTGAAAATACTTTTGAATGATGAAGATGTTAAAGGGTTTGCGGTTAACGCATCTCAGTTAAATAATCGTACAGATAAGTTCTATCAAGATCTTGATAGAAGAAATTTTTATGAAAATGATCTAATTGAATCTTTGAATGCATTGGATGATGATGTATCAGATAAAGAGTTGCAAGATGCGAAGCATTATGAGGATGATGAGCGTCTTTTTGAAATAAAAACCAAAAGAGGGTGGTTAATTAGTAAAAATAATGAATGGTTTCAGGGGTTGTATGCATTGTTATTTGATTTTAGCGAAGCATGGATATTTGATGATGTTTCTGAGCTAACTTCAATTATTAAACTAAGTGATGATTCTTTTAATTATTTAAAGGAGTCAGTATATTTTTTAGACACTGAACATTCTGATTCTGAATTTAAATTTGTAAATCAGGCTACCTACATATCTGGAAAAAATAAAAAACAACAAGATAAATCTAAAAAATTTCTTGAATATATTGGCGTTGAAAATCTTGATGAGTCTATTCATATTAAACTTTTATTTGAGAATTATAAATTTGAATCAAAAGAACAACACATAGAGGATATTAATAGACTTATTAAATTCTATACCGATGAAAACGAAATAGATAGAGAGTTTAGAGAGTTTAGCTTTGTTTATACCAATAGTAATAATATTGTAAAGCCATCTAAAATTGCTATTGATTCACCTTTTGAGGTGACTGGGTTGAAATATGTTGCAAGTTATCAAGATACTGAATTACTTAATTCTGTATATAAAGAATTACACAATAAAGGTGCCTTCTTAAGTTTAATAAAAAGTCTTGGCGCTAATGACGTGTTAGTAATTGAAAAAACCTCTATTCGTGATAATCCTGATAGATATATATTGGTAAGAAAAGCAGGAGGCGCTAGGTGGACAGATACAGCAATAAATCGTGATTGGATTATTGAGGGTTTAGATGAGATGCTTGCTGATCAAGAGCACCCCAGAGAGATATCCAAGTTAGTGTGGAATACCATGTGTACAGTTAGTTTAAATTCTTATAATGAAGAATTTAAAGCACAATATAGAAAGAATTCCTCATATCGAGTGCAAGAGAGAAAGTCTCAACTGATACATACCTTGTCGAATGCTAATTGGATTCCTGATAAAGATGGAAGGTTCTGTAATCCTAAAGATATTGATATGGAATTATTGCCATTAGATTTTGTTTATAACAATGAAAATAAATGGTTAGATCTTATTGAATTTGGCTTAAACGTTCAATTTACCAATGATGAGCGTGATAATGCCAAAGAATTAGTAGTGAGTATTACTGGCATGAGTGTGGAACAGTTAGAACAATTTAAAAATACTGGCATATCTCCCGAAAGAATGTTGGAATTAGCAGAAAAAGAAACTCAAAGGCTTGGGGATGCGATAGATAGAAGTCAAGGGTCTGGAGGCTCTGAAGAGGTTGATCAAGGTGGTAAAGATAATGATGATGAAATTATTATTAATATAGAGGAATTTCAGAAAAATATTGGCGATGAGTACGAAGGAATGGACGTTCAAATAGTTGACACAAAGGTCATTGTCAAGAAGCAAAATTATGAGCAATTAAACAGCGTAAAAGAATATTTATATAAGCAGTACAAGGGCCATTGTCAAATATGTGGCGATACTTTTAAAAAAGAAAAAGATGGTAAATATCATTTTGTAAAATATTCATTAAATCGAGTTAAGAAGGGCGATGTCAAGAAAAAAGATATAAACAGAAATGGTAATACATTGAGTCTGTGCCCGAAACACCATAGTATCTTGAAATTAGGATTGGTCAACTTTTCCTTTTCGAATGTTTTGAATGGGCAAAGCAGTAGTATAGATATAGATTTCATTAGAGAGAACTTTAAGTTTTCTGAATATCTTGGTAGAGATGATTACAAAGCGAAGAATGATGCGTTTTATGCGTTACCAGAAAATGATAATTTTGAAAGAGGTGTCTATTTATTGCCAATTAAATTATTTACCAGGATTCAATATTTAAAATTCACAGAAGATCACATAATGCACTTTATAAAAACTTGGAACGAATATTAAATTATTTTTTTACTATTATGGTTGTAATTAACAGCACCATGAAATACATTTTATTATTTGCATTTTTGTTTGGTGTTGCTCAAGCAAACCTTGGTA
>Ga0209663_1001108_pt1 | contig 14089 bp, 10 predicted proteins | sample SaaInlV_135m_DNA_2_FD_184667 | JGI IMG/M metagenome (GOLD analysis project Ga0209663, IMG submission 184667) | Marine microbial communities from expanding oxygen minimum zones in the Saanich Inlet - Saanich Inlet SI073_LV_120m_DNA (SPAdes) (version 2) | ecosystem: Environmental > Aquatic >... | reverse complement strand
TACTGAAGAGTTGCGTGGTGTGCTCGGAGTATTTCTACAAGAGACTCACTCTATAACAACTTTAGGTCTCAACTCTAACTCTTATATTCGTGGAGTTATGAATAAAGCGCTAGGTCCTGAGAAGGGGAATAGTTTAGTTGATCGCCTTATGTCGAATGATGGAGTCAATGGACTAGAGTCTTTGAAATGGATGGATGCGAACACTATTGCAGAGATGGTTAAAAAAGAGCATCCCCAGGTTATTGCTGTAGTGCTAGGCTTTTTAGAGTCAGAGCATGCTGCGGAAGTGATATCTGAACTACCAACCAGACTACAAACTGATGTCATAATAAGGCTATCCTCAGCAGAGGGTGTTCAGTCTGAGGCTCTGTTAGAGTTGAATAATATTTTGGATGATGCAGCGATCACATCTTCAGTTAGTTCTAGTGATATGGGTGGGGTAAAAACAGCAGCGGATATATTGAATCTGGTACAGGGCGGGGTAGATCAAGATATCCTCTCTGGGATCGATAAAATGTATCCAGATCTTAAGCAGCAGATCGAAGATCAGATGTTCGTGTTTGCTGATCTGGTTGATATTGATGATCGTGGTGTACAGACAATGTTGCGCGATATTCCAACTGAGAGATTGGTGCTTGCGCTTAAGGGTGCAGATGAAATTATTAAAGATAAGTTTGTTAGTAATATGTCTAAACGAGCAGCAGAGATGATGCTGGAAGATATGGAAGTTATGCCGCCAGTTAAACTTAGTGAAGTTGAAGATGCGCAGAAAGAGATCCTTGTTATTGTTAGAAAGCTGGCTGATGATGGAACAATAGCGTTAGGTGGTGCTGGTGGAGAGGAGTATGTATGATCCAGTGTAGTAGAAAAGTTGTATCGCTGATGAATAAGAGTCATAGTGAGTCGGTGACAGCATGGGAGGTTCCTGATATATCAGCTAATCTTGCTTTAGTGGTGGCTGAACCAAAACTTAGTAGAGAGGAGCAGATTTTTAATATAGCAAAAGAGGAGCTCTATGCAGAAAATTTCTCTGCAGGTCATGCTGAAGGGGTTGCCAAAGGTAGAGAGGAGGGGGAGCAGCTAGCGCAAACAGAGAGCAGGGAAGCTCTTAAACCAGTTGAAGAGCTGGTAGAAGCACTAAAGAATCCGTTAGAGAATCAGTTGTCTCAAGATGTTATAAACTCTATTGCGTTGTTGGTGACGAAAGTATCACAGCAGGTAATTCAAGGAGAGCTAACCGCAAAGCCAGAGAGAATTAGTGATGTGGTTAATGATCTTTTTACACATCTACCAATGACAGAAAGAGAAGTTCGACTTCGTATGCACCCTGATGATATGCATATTATTGAAAGAGGTGAAGGAGTTGCATCTACAACTATTAATTGGAGTGTTGAGGGTGATGCATCTATTACGCGAGGAGGTTGTTTAGTTGAGTCCCACACTTTTAGTGTTGATGCTACGGTTGAGAGCCGTATAGAGCACTCTCTGCAAAATGTTTTCGGAAAGAGTTATAAAGTAGATCAAGATATCACAAAAATTGACCAAGAGTCAACAGTTGAGGAGGAGTTAGGGGGGGATGTTAATAGTTCCGATAGTGATTTAACTAATGCTATAGATAGTAGTTCATAGATAGAAAATATGGAATATGGTGAAATAACTGCAGATAAGTTTGATCAGAAAGCAGTGTTGACAGATACGCTGGAGAGATTACAGCAGAGTGCTAATGTTGAACTGGAGCCGGAAGTCAAAGGTCGTCTTAAACGAATGGTGGGGTTGACCCTAGAAGCTGTTGGTTGCCGTGCACCACTTGGTGGGCGCTGTATGGTAGAGCTAGATGATGGGTCTAGTGCAGAGACAGAGGTTGTCGGGTTTCAGGATGAGAGTCTATTTTTAATGCCTGTCGGTGATATTCAAGGAATATCACCGGGAGCTCATGTAACCCCATCCAGTAGACAGTTCAAAATTCCAGTTGGAGATTCTCTTTTAGGAAGAGTAATTGATGGAGCTGGAAATCCTATGGATGGTAAAGGTCCTATAGATTCACAAGAACATAGAACGCTCAATGGTAAATCGGTAAATCCTCTAAGTCGCTCTCCTATTGATACTCCTTTAGATGTCGGAGTTAAAGCTATTAACTCGCTTTTAACTATTGGGAAAGGGCAGCGTATTGGACTATTTGCAGGCAGTGGTGTAGGCAAAAGTGTTCTTTTGGGGATGATGACTCAAGCAACAACTGCAGATGTGGTTGTGGTGGGGTTGATTGGAGAACGAGGACGAGAGGTGCAAGAATTTATCCAGAAAATATTGGGTGAAGAGGGTATGCGCAGAGCTGTGGTTATAGCTACTCCTGCAGATGACACACCTCTGATGCGAATGCATGGTGCAATGCTGACTCATACAGTAGCCGAATATTTTCGTGATCAAGGGAGAGATGTGCTGCTACTTATGGACTCTCTAACTCGTTTTGCTCAGGCACAACGAGAGATTGGTCTCTCCGTTGGTGAACCTCCCACAACCAAAGGTTATCCACCATCTGTATTTGCAAAGCTTCCAAAGTTAGTGGAGCGTTCAGGTATAGGCGGAAATAATGGTGGCTCTATCACAGCATTCTATACGGTTTTAGTCGAGGGTGGTGATCATGATGAACCAATTGCAGATGCAGCTAGAGCTATCTTAGATGGGCATTTCGTACTTTCACGAGATATTGCCGCTTCAGGTCGTTTTCCAGCTATTGATATTGAAGCTTCAGTCAGTCGAGTAATGAATGATATTATCTCTCCAGAACACCTTAAAATAGCACAGCAGTTTAGAAAGATATACTCTCGTTTTAGTGAAAATGAAGATTTGATTAGTGTGGGTGCTTATCAGAAAGGAAGTGATCCTACTATTGATGAGGCAATAGAGTACTATCCACAAATGAATAACTTTTTACGCCAACAGCGCGGAGAGTCAGAAAGCCTAGAGCAGAGTATTCAAGGTCTATCTATTTTAATGCAAAATAGTTTTACTCCAGCAGTTATAGTTTAGTCTATTGAGTAGAGTTGTTATGGATAATAAAAATCAAACAGCTAGACTAGAGAGTGTGATAAATATCGCAGAGGAAGAGGAGAAAAAAGCTATCACTGCTCTTGCTAAATGTCGTGAAGAGTTACAGGGGCAGGAGAGGCAGTTAGACGACCTTAACTTATACCTTAAAGAGTATCAGGAAAATATGGTTAATCCTGACAGTTATGGGGATATCTCACAGGTTAGAAACCGATATGCATTTTTAAATAAACTGGATCTTGCTATCTCATCTCAACAAAGTCAGATCGAAGCTTGGCAAGAGCAGGAGAATATGTTACGTCAAGTGTGGATGGAAAAGAGAGTTCGTTGTCGGGCTCTGGCAAAGGCTAGCAGTAATCGTGAAGAGTTGTTTAAGCGAGAGCAGCGTAAAAAAGAGCAGAAAATGGTTGACGATATTAATAGTGGGCGTTCAGCTAGAGGCAAATAGTTACGTAGATAGTTTGGGTAGATAGTTGCTGTAATGTTTGGTACAGGTTTTGGCACAAGGTTTGCAGTATAGTATTCAGTTATCTTTTTTATTGAGGAAAATTGGATGGAAACAGACATTAATAGTAATTCAAACCCGTTGTTAACGCTTAACTCTTCTGGTAGAGCTCCTACTGTTTGCAGCTGTAAAGGTGCTCAACCTGTTGAGAATATAAGTGAAGATGATTCATTTTCTGCCTTGTTGCAGGATAAGATGGAGCCACCTTTACAGAGAGAGAGCGGTAATCGTGAGGGTGAAGGTAGAGGCAGTGAATTGCCACTAAGCGGCAAGAATGAGCAGTTGAGTAGCCTTGAGCATCCAAACAGTCATGAGCAATTGAAAGATGTAGACTCTGAAACAGGTGATGATCTTTTACCGAAAGAGGAGTTATCTCAAGAATTAAATAGCTCAGAATTAGAGTCTAAATCAGAAGTGCAATCACCAGTCACGCTAGAATATAGTTCTGCAGCTAAAGATGAAGTAGTACTAGATCAGTTTAAAGTAGATAGTTCTCAACTAGGTTATGAGGCTGGTGAAATTAGTAAGCAGCTTAGTGAAATAAGAGATAGAGTCGATGGTGCAGATCTACCGTTTCTATCGCGTATGGAACTTCATAAAAAAATTATAGAGCAAGGGGAGGTGGCAACCCCACCTCCACCTTCACTTCCAGCTAGCAAAGAGCAGTTAACCGACTTACAAAATAGAATGCTAGATGGTTTACCACTAGATGCCGTTGAGCAGCAGAGAAGAGAGCAGCTTAATAGAGATCTGCAGAGTGGTCAAGTCGAGCTCCAAGAGCGTATCTTAAATGGTCTACCGTTAGATGCTGTTGCACAGCCACAGCCACAGCCACAGCCACAGCCACAGCCACAGCCACAGCCACAGCCACAGCCACAGCCACTAAATGGTCTGCCATTAGATATTGCACAACCGCAGCTTAGAGGAGTTGATCTGCAAAGTATAAGATCAAGACCTCTTGAACAAGTTGAGTTAGAGGCAGAGGTAGATGCGGAGGTGGAGTTGGAGAGCGAAGCCGAACTTGATCTATTTGTGACGCGAAATTTAGGTAGGGATAAGCAGTCTCTAGATAAGCAGCACAATGGTAATTCGCCAGCAACAACTCAACAGTTAGGAAATCAATTAGCTACTAGTCAACAGCTTCCATTACAGACTATTAGTGAGCGAATGCAAGCTGGTTTCACTTTTGATTCTGCATTGACTAATGGTAATAGTTCAGTAGCGTCACTCAATGAGGTCACTCCATCCACTTTAACTACAGCTGGTCTTGATCCAACTACAGTATCTTCTCGCGCTGAAACATTGAAAGGGATGACTGTACCGCCACAGCAGAGTAAAAAGTGGGCAGCTGAACTGGGGGAGAGAGTGTTGGTTATGTCGAGCAAGCGCTTGCAATCTGCAGAGATTCGTCTTAATCCACCAAATCTCGGCATACTAGAGGTTAAACTAACAATTAGTGGAGATCAGGCACAGCTTACTTTCCAGAGTGGGCATGCATCTGTACGAGACTCTCTAGAGTCATCAATTCCCAAAATCAGAGAGATGTTAGAGCAGCAGGGGTTAAATCTATCTGATGTAAATGTTGGGAAACGGGGGCAGAATAGTGCAAATGATAGAGGTGGATCGAATGGAGCTTCTAGACAGCAAGGTCTTGCTGGTGATGACTCTGTAGATGACGAGGTAATATCAATTTCTGAAATGGCTGTAGGACGCATGGGTTTAGTTGACTACTATGTTTAATTGATCGCCTAGAGTACCTTTAGTCTGCTATAATTACTCGTTATGCAGATAATAGCTATAGCCGCTGGAGGTGCTGTTGGTGCTGTAATGCGCTACATACTATCCAATGCAATATACAGTTGGTTGGGAAGAGGGTTTCCGTGGGGAACTCTGACCGTAAATACGGTGGGATCCTTACTTATGGGGCTGTTATTTGTATTGTTGACTGAGCGTTTAGCATTAGGGCCGCAATGGCGCGCCTTTCTGGTAATCGGAATGCTTGGTGCATTTACTACATTTTCTACTTTCTCAATGGAGACTCTAAACTTAATAGAGTCAGGAGAGCTGTTGCGTGCAATGTTGAATATGGTTGGTAGTGTGGTTATATGTGTTGGAGCTGCCTGGTTAGGGGTTATTATTGGACGAATGTCATAGGTTTATTAGTTTTGAAATTTTAAAATAAGGGTAATATGTTAGATCCAAAAAAGATAAGAGATGATTTGGTTGGAGTTGAATCAGAGTTAGTGCGTAGAGGATTTGCGTTAGATAGTGCTTCCTTGAAAAAGTTAGAGATGCGTAGAAAAGAGAGTCAAGTTAATACTGAAGAGCTCCAGAGTCGACGGAATAGTATCTCTAAACAGATTGGGAAGAGTAAGGCTGCTGGTGAAGATATTGCACCACTTCTAGCTGAGGTATCTCAGATTAAGGGTGATTTAGAGTCAGCCGAGGAGGATCTAACTAATATTCAGCAGGAGATTAGTAAGATAGTGATGAGTATTCCAAATATACCTCACGAAACTACTCCTGATGGAAAGGGGGAGGATGAGAATGTAGAGATACGGCGCTGGGGTGAGCCACAAGAATTTGGTTTTGAAGTTAAAGATCATGTGGATATTGGTGAGAATTTAAGAGGGATGGATTTTAAGGTAGCAGCTAAAATTACAGGGTCTCGCTTTGTAGTGTTACAGGGAGGGATTGCCCGTCTTCATCGTGCGCTAACCCAATTTATGTTAGATGTTCATACTCAAGAACATGGATACCTGGAGAGTTATGTGCCATATGTGGTAAATGCTGATAGTCTCCACGGCACAGGACAGCTTCCAAAGTTTAAGGAGGATCTCTTCTCGTTAGGTACTGCAGGGGTTCCAGAAGAGGAGCAGGCTAAAGATTTTTATCTTATCCCAACTGCGGAGGTTCCAGTCACTAATATCTTTCGTGATGAAATTGTCTCTGTAGATGACCTTCCAATTAAGCGCGTTGCTCATACTCCATGCTTTCGTAGTGAAGCGGGCTCTTATGGCAGAGATGCTAGAGGGATGATTCGTCAACATCAATTTGAGAAAGTGGAGTTGGTACAGGCAGTTCATCCTGACGACTCTTACGCTGCATTGGAAGAGTTGACAAAAAATGCGGAGACTATTCTGCAAAAATTAGAGCTTCCATATAGAGTAATGGCGCTATGTGCTGGTGATATAGGTTTCTCTTCAGCTAAAACTTATGATTTAGAGGTTTGGTTACCAGGACAGAGTGCCTATCGTGAAATATCATCCTGTAGTAACTTTGAGGATTTTCAAGCTCGTCGAATGCAAGCTCGTTGGCGCAATCCAGAGACAGGAAAACCAGAACTTCTGCATACTATAAATGGCTCAGGTTTAGCCGTTGGCAGGACTCTGGTTGCGGTTTTGGAAAATTATCAACAGGAGAATGGCTCAATAACTGTTCCCGAAGTACTCCGCAACTATATGGGTTGCGAGAGTATAGATACATAAATATATAAAACATTAAGAGAGTGTAGGAGTAATAGATATGAATTTTTTACCAATATTTGTAGATCTTCGTAGCCGTAGCTGCCTAATGGTTGGAGGTGGTGAAGTTGCAGCGCGTAAAGTTGAATTGTTAATACGAGCTGGGGCAAGTGTAGAAGTTGTCTCCCCAAAGTTGGGTGATAGTTTAAATAGATTGAATAAAGAGTATAGTCAGATAGAGTGGATAGAGAGTGAGTTCGTGAACTCGCATATTAATAAGCAGCAGTTGATCTATGCGGCTACAGATAACAGTGTGGTTAATAGAGAAGTGTCAGAGTTGGCACAACAACATAATATTCCAGTAAATGTAGTTGATGCTCCAGAACTATGTACTTTTATTACCCCATCAATTATTGACCGCTCACCAGTAGTTGCGGCAATATCTACAGGCGGTTCATCACCAGTGTTAGCTCGTTTGATTCGTTCTCAGTTGGAGACAATGATCCCATCTGCGTATGGACGTTTAGCACAACTAGCTTCTCGCTTCCGCCTTAAAGTTCAGGAGAAGATAAAGCCAGAGCAGCGCCGAATATTTTGGGAGAAGATGCTTCAAGGACCAATTGCTGAAATGGTATTTTCTGGCAGGGAGGGTGAGGCTGAAAAATCAATGCAAGATATGATTGAGCACTGTTCTAACAAACATAGCGGTAGAACTAGCGGAAAAGACAATATTCTTAATCAAGGTGAAGTGTATCTGGTTGGTGGCGGTCCTGGAGACCCTGATCTATTAACTTTTAGGGCGTTGCGTCTAATGCAGCAGGCAGATGTGGTAGTTTATGATAGATTGATATCACCGGCAGTGTTAGATTTAGTACGGCGCGATGCGGAGCAGATCTATGTTGGTAAAGAGAGTAGTAACCACTCTGTACCACAGAGTGAGATTAATCAACTTCTTGCTAAGTTGGCAGAGCAGGGTAAGCGGGTGTTGCGTCTAAAAGGTGGGGATCCATTTATCTTTGGTAGAGGTGGAGAAGAGATAGAGTTATTAGCAGAGAGAGGGATTTCATTCCAGATAGTTCCAGGTATAACTGCAGCATCGGGTATATCATCGTATGCTGGAATTCCACTGACCCATCGTGATCATGCGCAGTCAGTAACTTTTGCAACAGGTCATCTAAAAGATAACAGTTCAAATTTAAACTGGGCAGCTCTTGCTCAGCCAGGACAGACTATTGTGTTTTATATGGGATTGAAAGGAATTAAGACTATCTCTGCAAAATTGATTGAGCACGGAATGGATCCATTAACTCCAGCAGCTCTAGTACAGAAAGGGACAACCCCAGATCAGAAAGAGTATATAGGTTCGTTAGTAACTCTTCCTGAAATAGTAGCAGAGTCGCAAATTAAACCACCAACTTTAATCATAATAGGTAGTGTGGTTACCCTTCATGATAGACTTAATTGGTTTGATCCAGAACAGAATCAAGGTAGTAAGCCTAGAGTATTTTAAGGGAGATCTTAACTGTGACAAAAGAAGAGAGTTCTAAATTATCAATCCCTACCATACCTGATGAGTATTTCGTAGCAGCACTGCGCTTAATTGGAATGGCAAGTTTGAATGGAGCGTATCATGCTTCAGAATTTAAAAAAGTTGGGGAGGTCTATGATCTATTAAGCTCTCTTCTGGAGGTGTATGCAGATAGTAGTAAGGCTGATGCTTCATCTTTGGTCTCTGAGGATGATGTCGATGATAAAAATGAGCCGCCACTCTTGACTATAGAACATCTATTTACTATCGAAGTTGCGGTCTCTTTTGCCTTGAAACGAGATAAATTGGATGAGCAGAAAGAGCTTGCGGAAGCGGTTTACTCCGGCTTTAAAGAGCACAATGATGCACTAAGAGAGTCAGGAATAATTTCTGAAAACCCGAATAGGTAGTGTATATAGAATGAACCGAATAACTCATATAATACTCTGGGCAATGGCTATATTTATTGCCCTTTTAATGTTTTTTATTATTGTGATTAGTAATCCAATGCAGATACAGAGTGAACAAGCTAGTTCACTAGCTGTTAATCCAGCTGTTAATTCCCCACCTTTACAGGATAAATAATTATGCCAAAATATCGTTCACACACTACAACCCATGGCCGTAATATGGCGGGAGCCCGTGCTTTATGGCGAGCAACAGGTATGACTAATGATGATTTTGAAAAACCAATTATTGCAGTTGCTAACTCCTTTACCCAGTTTGTACCAGGACATGTTCACCTTAAAGATATGGGGCAGTTGGTAGCGCGTGAGATTGAGAAGGCTGGAGGTGTTGCCAAAGAGTTTAATACTATTGCGATAGATGATGGTATTGCGATGGGGCATGATGGTATGCTCTATAGTCTCCCTTCTCGAGAAATTATTGCAGACTCTGTTGAGTATATGGTTAATGCCCACTGTGCTGATGCGCTAGTCTGTATCTCTAATTGCGATAAAATAACTCCTGGAATGTTGAATGCATCACTGCGTTTGAATATACCTGTGATTTTTGTTTCAGGTGGACCGATGGAGTCAGGTAAAACTGTATTGCAAGGGAAAGAAGTTCATCTTGATCTAGTTGATCCGATGATTGCAGCTGGAGATGATAAGGTCTCTGATGAAGATGTACTAGAGATGGAACGATCAGCGTGCCCAACCTGCGGATCATGTTCTGGAATGTTTACCGCTAACTCTATGAACTGTCTCACGGAGGCGTTAGGTCTTTCTCTGCCTGGAAACGGTACTATGCTTGCAACGCATGCAGATCGTGAGGAGCTATTTTTAGAGGCTGGTAGAACTATTGTCTCTTTAGCACGTCGTTATTATGAAGAGGATGATGACTCAGTACTTCCTCGTTCTATAGCCACATTTAAATCATTTGAGAATGCGATGGCATTAGATATAGCTATGGGCGGATCTACCAATACAGTACTCCATCTCTTGGCGGCAGCAGAAGAGGCTGAGGTTAACTTTACTATGGAGGATATGGATCGGATGTCACGTAAAGTTCCACATATATGTAAAGTTGCACCATCTACTCCTGACTACCATATGGAAGATGTACATCGTGCTGGAGGTGTTATGGCTATCCTAGGAGAGCTTGAACGGCAAGGTTTGATTCATCCATTGCAGGGTACAGTTCACTCTAAAACTATTGGAGAGGCTTTGAATAAGTGGGATATTTTTCACACTAAAGATAGTGCAGTAGAGAAATTTTATCTTGCGGCACCTGGTAATGTGCCAACTCAAGTAGCATTTAGTCAAGAGAAAAGATATGAGAGTCTGGACCGAGATCGTAGTAGTGGCTGTATTCGTGATGGTGCAAATGCTTTTAGTCAAGATGGTGGACTTGCGGTGCTGTATGGTAATATAGCGCAAGATGGGTGTATTGTTAAGACTGCAGGTGTAGATAAAGCTAGTCTTGATTTTAGCGGAAGAGCAAGAGTCTTTGAGAGTCAAGACAGTACAGTGGATGCTATTTTAAATGATAAGATAAAGGCTGGTGATGTGGTTGTGATTAGGTACGAGGGGCCGCGTGGAGGTCCTGGTATGCAGGAGATGCTCTATCCAACCAGTTACCTCAAATCTAAAGGGCTTGGCAAAGAGTGTGCATTGATAACGGATGGCAGATTTTCTGGTGGAACTTCTGGGCTATCTATAGGTCACGCCTCACCAGAGGCGGCAGAGGGCGGAGCTATAGGGCTAGTTGAAGAGGGTGATACTATTGAGATCAGTATCCCAAATCGATCAATTCACCTTGCTGTAGATGAAGTAGAGCTGATAAAACGGCGTAAAGCAATGGATGAGTTGGGTGTTAAAAGCTGGAAGCCTGTAGATAGAGAGCGTAATGTCTCTGTAGCACTTCGAGCTTATGCAGCGATGACTACCAGCGCAGCGCGTGGGGCGGTGCGTGATGTTAGCCAACTATAGTTTTTAGGATATCGCTATACTCTAGTATGAGTAGTTCTGTTACTGCGTCCACTACCTCTTTTTGAGAGGTAGAATCCAGTAAGTAATGAGATTATAACTACAAATGAACCGCTCATAAACCAGTCACGATCCTTACGATCTTGTAGAGCAATATTCTCTTGGGTCAGAGTTTTTAATTCACGGTCTTGAGCTCTTATTTTGTTCTGCAGCTTTGTGTCTCTTTCCTTATTTTTTAGTGCATCTTTACTTATTTCACGGATTGCCTCAATCTCTTTTACTGACAAGCGACTAGACTCTATAAGATCTCTAATTTTTGCATTTAATACTCTCATCTCTTGCTGCATAGCACTGTTCTCTCCTTTGACTCTCTCTAGCTCTAATGCTCCCTTTATATCTAAAGCTCTATTTCCTGAGTTATCTTCTGGTGCTGATATCGCTTCAGGAAATGGTGAGGTGGAAGTTAGGTAGCGTTTAGGGATCCAACCACTAAGGTTTGACTTTGTGGTTATGTAGCTAAACATCCCCTCACTCTTTTCTGTAAGAGTAACAGTTTCGCCAACTTTTAGAAGTTGAACTATTTTACTATTTTTTGGATCTGGTTTATCTCGTAGTGGAATTGGAACACCAGAGATATATTTACTACTTACATCTGTTTCTGCACTGATAGCTAGCCCAGTTATAATGTTTAATCCAATTAATAGTAATATAGTTCTCATAGCTCTGCAATCTTCTCTTTTTGACTTTGAAGCTGTTGCTGACGATTTATGCTATTTGTGAGTTTATCTCGTTCTTTATCAACCACCGCAGTTGGCGCACGATCTACAAAGTTGGCATTATTGAGCTTTCCTTCGAGACGAGATATTTCAGTTTTAACCTTTTCAATTTCACGACTTAAACGGCTAATCTCTGCCTCTTTATCGATCAATCCTCCAATAGGGATTAATATTTTCATATTACCAACTAGAGCAGTAGCTGATTCTGGAGTATTAGCTGTTGGCTCGATAATTTCAAGAGACTCTAGTTTTGCAAGTGAGTTTATGGTTTTACTGTGAGTAGCTAAGCGTTGTTGATCAAGTTCTGAACTGCCTTGAATAAGCGCAGAGAGAGCTTTTCCAGGAGGGATATCCATCTCTCCACGAATGCTTCTGATTCCAAGGATAAACTCCTGTATCCACTCCATCTCCTCCTCCGCATTTGTATCAATTTTAGTTTGATCAGATGTAGGGTATGGCTCTAACATTATGCTCTGCTCTGTGGAATTTTCATCAACATTTTTACCGGAAAGCGGAGCGATGCGTTGCCAGATCTCTTCACTTATGAATGGCATAATTGGATGTGCAAGACGAAGTAGAGTCTCTAAAACTCGAACTAAGGTGCGGCGTGTTCCGCGTAGTGCAGCCGCACTACTCTGTTCGTTATAGAGTACAGGCTTTGATAGCTCTAGATACCAGTCACAATAGTTGTTCCAAGTGAAATCATAGATTGCGTTAGCTGCACGGTCGAGACGGTAGTCCCCAAAGGCCCGCTCAACCTCATTTTCAGTCTCTTGGAGGCGGCTTATAATCCAACGATCAGCAATTGATAGTTCAATTGCTAAACTTTCATCAGTTCCACAATCTTGCTCTTCAGTATTCATTAAGACATAACGAGCCGCATTCCAGATCTTATTGCAGAAGTTTCTATACCCTTCAATCCTTCCTAGATCAAAATTAATATCTCGACCATTAGAAGCAAGTGCTGCAAAAGTAAAACGAAGTGCATCTGTACCATAAGAAGATATTCCATCTGGAAAATCTTGACGGGTAGCCTTCTCAATTTTCTCCCGCATCTGTGGCTGCATTAGTCCAGTGGTTCTTTTATTGACCAGCTCTTCTAGTTCAATTCCATCTATTAGGTCGATAGGGTCGAGTACATTACCTTTTGATTTAGACATCTTTTGACCATGTGAGTCGCGCACTAATCCATGAATGTATATCTCTTTGAAGGGTACATCATCCATAAATTTAAGCCCCATCATAACCATGCGGGCTACCCAAAAGAATATAATGTCAAAACCAGTAATTAGTACACTAGTTGGATAGAATGTACTAAGTTCTGGGCTTTTCTCTGGCCAGCCGAGGGTGGAAAATGGCCATAGTGCAGATGAAAACCAGGTATCTAAAACATCTTCGTCTTGGCGCAGTTCTATATCATTATTCAGAGAGTGTTTCTCGCGCACCTCTTTCTCATTGCGTCCAACGAAGATGTTGTTGTCATTGTCATACCAAGCAGGGATGCGATGTCCCCACCATATCTGGCGACTAATACACCAATCTTCAATATTGTTCATCCACTCAAAATAGGTCTTTTCCCAGTTTTGTGGAACAAATTTAATCTTTCCGCTTTTAACGGCATCTATAGCAGGTTCAGCTAGGGGAGCAGTTTTTACATACCACTGGTCGGTTAGGTATGGCTCAACTACAGAGTGGGAACGATCACCTCGTGGCACCATCAACTTATGTGGTTCAATCTTATCCATAAGATCTAACTCTTCTAGATCCTTGATGATCTGCTTGCGTGCTACGAAGCGCTCCATGCCACGGTATGGCTTAGGCATCTCATCGTTGATCTCTGCATTAATAGTTAGGACATTAATTATTTTTAGGTTGTGGCGTTTTCCCATCTCGTAGTCGTTAAAATCATGGGCTGGAGTTATCTTTACACAACCAGTTCCAAATTCAGGATCTACATAATCATCGGCTATAATCGGTATAGTGCGTTCAGTTAGGGGGAGTAAGATCTCTTTACCAATAAGATCGGTGTAGCGCTCATCATCTGGATGTACGGCTACAGCACTATCTCCTAACATAGTTTCTGGTCTTGTAGTGGCTACTACTAGATGACCGCTACCATCAGCAAGTGGATAGCGCATATGCCAGAGGGAGCCACTCTCTTCTGTAGAGATAACTTCTAAATCAGATAGAGCTGTGTGGAGCACAGGATCCCAGTTAACAAGGCGTTTGCCACGATAGATTAATCCCTCTTCATGGAGGCGTACAAAAACTTCAGCGACTGCATCTGATAATCCATCATCCATGGTGAAACGCTCCCTATCCCAGGCTAGCGAAGATCCCAT
>Ga0209663_1001088_pt1 | contig 14160 bp, 7 predicted proteins | sample SaaInlV_135m_DNA_2_FD_184667 | JGI IMG/M metagenome (GOLD analysis project Ga0209663, IMG submission 184667) | Marine microbial communities from expanding oxygen minimum zones in the Saanich Inlet - Saanich Inlet SI073_LV_120m_DNA (SPAdes) (version 2) | ecosystem: Environmental > Aquatic > Marine... | reverse complement strand
CGGGGTTGTCGAACTCGATCCGAATCGGTTGGTTCGGCTTGGCCGGAATTTCGCCAAAGGCCTCCTTGTACTCGCTCAAATTTGGTTTCGACATGTATGTGGCGCTGAAGAGCATCCTTTCCTTGACGCAGGTAAGCTTCACCTTGAGCAAATTTTTCTGGCGGTCGAATTTCTTGTCTCGCTGCGTTTTCTCAGCCCGCTGGTCAGCAGCCTTCTGCTTGAACAGGAAGCCATACACTTGGGGATTCGTCTTTTCCACGGAATCCTTGTCCCAGAATTGCCTCATTGGAGCGGAACCCAAAGACGTTTTGATGGCATAGGCCAAATGCCTATCATTGGGAAGAGTGATGATCTCCGCCAACACCTCGAAGGCTTCCTTCGTGCCGACGTAGCTACAGGCGATGGCGGCCTCCATCCGAACGAGACCGTTTTCATCCTGTCCGGCCTTTGCCAGCAGATTGTCTCCGTCCTTAGCCAAACCGTGCCAATGACGCAACTGGCGAGCAGCTGCAGCTCGAGCATTATGATTATCGCAAGAAAGCACCTCGCGCAAAAGGGGCAAGTTGGCTTGCTCGACGTTCCGGTAGGCCCAGATGGCCTCTACTTGGTGATGTCGAAAACGTTCGTCCTTGGGATCGAGCTTGGCGACCCACTTGTCGAGGGCGGCCTTGACCTCGGCTGGATTCTTTTCGCGCAGTTCGCGCTTGGCCCAATAGCGATAGCGGTACTCCCTGCGCTTCAGGATATCCAACAATTCCGTGATGGATGTACCAGCGATCTTCGGAGGATCCTGTAGCTTGGCCCCCTTGGGAAAGATTCTCCAGATGCGACCCGATTTTCGGTCGCGTCGTTCGTCCCGCAAGGAATACTGGGCATGACCCTTTACCGGATTGTACCAGTCGCAAACATACATGGCGCCACGCGGTCCGTAGCGTAGGTCGACCGGAATAAAGCTCAGGTTGGTGGAGAATATAATGTCGCTGACATATTTCTCGTCGTAACCGAACTCGCCCTCGTTCCACTGCAGGAACTCAACCCGATTGGTCGACTTGTAGCGCACTTTGACCATGCCGCCCTGCAACTCCTTGGGCCAATTCGGAAAGTCTACAAACTCTTGGCCGCAAACCCCAGAGTAGGCCTGCAACCCTGATGGTCGCGGGTGCTGCTCCGGATATGGGGGATCCAATGCATGATGGGCGGAAGCGAATATGGGGTAACTGGCCACGTGCTGTCCCCAGTCGTCGAAGGTCACGCCCCACGGGTTTGTGCTGGCATGGGTACCGAACGCAGTCAGGCGATGCAGTTTCGGTTCCCAGGCAAACCATCCGCTGTTCTGTTGACGGACGGGGCCATAAGGAGTTTCGACTTGGGTGTGGTGAAAGATGGATTCGCGGAAGATAAGATCGCCATCGGGAGTCCACGCAAAATCGTGCAGGGCGTGGTGGGAATCCTCGGAACCGAACCCGGTCAGGACGGTCTCTCGATGATCCGCCTTGCCGTCGCCGTCGGTGTCCTTGAGGAAAGTCATGTGGGGCTCTTCCGAAACATAGACTCCTCCGTCACCGAACTCGAAGGAAAGCGCCACGTTGATATCGTCCGCCCAGACCGTGGACTTGTCCGCCTTGCCGTCGCCATCGAGATCCTCAAGAATAACGATCTTGTCGTTCGGGGTCTGCCCGGGGTAAACGTGGGGATAGGTGGTTGAGCAGCTCACCCACATGCGACCAAGAGAGTCCCAGCGCATCTGGATAGGACATGCGATGTCGGGGAACTGTTCTTCACTGGCGAAAAGAGTTACCTCGAACCGCGGATCCACCTTGAATGCCTCGCGTTCCTTCTTCGGGGTCATCCACTGGTTAGCTCCGCGACCCACTTTGGTCTTGGGCATCTCCGGAACATTGGAGTCATCGATCTTGGCGGGTACTTTCTTGCCCGCGGCAAGAGCATGGATGCGATCGTCGCGATTGACCGTCATGAGATCGAAATTTCGCATCGCGGGAAGAAAGTCCAAATATCCATAGCTGCGGTTGCGACCACCGGTGTAGTAAAAGGTGTTGAGCGGACGGTAGCGAAAAAAGTGTTGCTTGTTTTTCTCCACCACTGCGTCGCGCACCTTCTCGTCCAGCTTGGGAGCCTCCTTGCCAAAGAGTTGCTTGAAAACGGTCGAGGCAAACAATTGATAGCCCTTTTCATTCAAATGAGCCCCATTCATAGTGAGGTCGTTGCCAGGCGATGCCATGGCCTTCTCAGTGGCCGTGAATGCATCCACGAAGCCTACTTGTTGCTCGGCCGACACTTCCTGCATCACCTTGAGATAGGCTTTGATATTGGCGTTGTTTCGGTCAGCCGCCGCCACTCCCTTGACGTTCTCGTTGGCAATGGGCGAAATCAGCACGACGCGAGCCGCGTTCTTGCCGTTGTAGGCCTTGGCTTTCACGCCTTCCAAGTATTTCGTCAGACGCTCGCGAAAGGCGGACAATCCGGTCTTCCCCGCAAAGGATTCGTTAAACCCGAAGGCCGCCAGCACGACGTCCGCCTGCATCGCGGTCAAATGCTGTTCGGCGTCGGCGAAGTTGGCGGGACGCGGCTGCAGGTCGATTTCGTCCGCCGCCCACGAAAGATTACGAACCACCAGTTCCTCTCCGGGATGAGCTTGCTGCAGGAGCGCCTCGAGGTGCCCGAACTCATGCATGCGGTCAAACAAGGTATTGCCGACCAAGCCTATGCGTGTTCCTTGATCTAAATCCAAAGGAAGTGTTGTCTCAACCGGTTCAGCGGGTTCCGCTCGCTTCGCCGTTTTCTGGAACATGGCGTATTTGCCGAACTGGTCGTTCTGGGCAAAACTCGAAAATAGGGAGCAACCGAAGAATCCGACCGCAAGACAAAAGGAGATTTTGAACTTCATATTAAGGGAAGTGGATAAGTTGAGGAAAAAGTCCTACCCGAAAACTGCTGACTCGTCTAGCGCGGATAAAAGACTAGTCATCGAAAAGTTCGCATAGGGATCGAGGCTAGAACTGAAAAGTCAATCCCAGTTTGGCGATGGACTCAGTCTTGTAGGTACGGAACCTCTCGAGTTCTCGATTATCACCCTTGTCGAAACCTTTGTTGAAGACAAAGAAAAGGTCATTGCCCGATTTCAAGATGTAGCGAAACCGGTTGTTAATTCCGATCCTTTCGGACTGGTTGTCGTATTGGACAATGCTGTTGAAGGAGAGTCGAGTATTCGGCGTGATGCGCACACCGAGAGAACTGGTCCAGGCATCGAAGTCACCCACCGTCAGCTCGGCCGAGGTGAGACCTCCTCCCAAGTTGAGTTGCGCGTGCTTTGAAGGACGCCATGAAAGTCCGCTTCCGATCTTGAATGCCTTGCCGGCGTAATAGTCGCCGTAACCCAACTCCAGTTCACCGAAGACCGGACGATTCGTACTCGACTGATATTCGAGTTCGAATTCAATCCCTCGATAGTCACCCGCAGCAAGGTTCACCCCGTCCACGATCTCGAAAGTTTCATTCAAGACCTCGCGCTCGAATTCAAACTCCACGCCGAAACTGTCTCCGGCAAGGGTACGCAGCTCGATCATTTTCAATTCGACCTCCTCGGAATCCAAGCTGCCGTTCAGGAGATCGTAGCGCGTATATTCGGCGCCCACAGAAATATCATCGAGCCAATCACTGTCCGGTTGGTCGAAGGCATAGGAAAAATCAATGGATGAAGATTGCCCTCCCCGTCGACGTACAAAACCAAGGGCAGGCTCAAAGTCCTCTCCCGTGCGCACCCAATGTCCACCCATGCGAAAAGGATAATTCGGAAAAGAAAACCAACTGCCCACAACGTCGTCAGAACCTTTCACTTCATCGTTGGTGCTCATGTAAAAACTGTGCCATGACACGCTTTGTCCCTGCCACCACTCGCTCGCCCGCAAATTGAGGTCCACCCCGACCAGATGATTGTCGAGATTATCCTGCGGGTCGCCGTAGGTTAAGATGGTTCCAATCTTCGACTCTTCCATGAGGTCATAGGTAAAACGACTAACGAAAACCTCGTCAGAGTTCAAGCTATCGTGATTGTCTAGACGCATGCCCAACACACCGATTCCCAACGGCCCATGTCTCCCCGTGATCTTAGCCCCGCCGACAACATCGATCTTTTTGCCCTCAGTGGATAGACCGATAGTCCGAGAATGAAAGGCCAAAGGGCTCTTGTCTATTCCACCAAAGGAGAAGTGCTCTGCTCCCTCGAGGAAGAAATCTCGTTTTTCCGGAAAAAAGAGCGGAAAACGAGTTAAGTTGACCTTCTGCTGATCGACCTCTGTCTCGGCGAAATCCGTATTATAGGTGAAGGTGGAGGTCAAACTGGGGGTCATTCGGTAGAACAGATCGAACCCGGCATCGAATTCATAATCGTCAATCGCCCCCTCCGACGTCCACTTACTGGATAGGTAAGGCTTGAAATCGATCCCCTTGCCCGATTCCACTCCCAGCAATCCGTCGATTCGTCCGGCTTCCTCCAGCGAAAACCATTGCCTGTTGCGAGTGAAGCCCACCCACCGCGAACGTTCTTGATTGCGAGAAAACCAACGACCAAAGTCTATTCGCCATTCATCCGAAGATGAATCGAATGGGATACTTCGGAAAGGTATGGCGAACTCCGCCGTCCATCCCAGTTCATCCCGGTGAGATCGTACCTCCCATATGGTATCCCAATCCATATTCGGGCGACGCATGTCGGAATTGATCAAAGCCTCGCCCTTGGCTCCGTTTGGGTTGGTTCGAAAATAATAGCCTTCCCGACTTCTTTGAAAAGGGTCCAGCAGGACAAAAAAATAGTCGTCTCCCTTCACCGGGGCATCGCGCTGCATGACGCCGGCCCGAATCTTGTCGGGTTGAGAATCAAAGCAACGGACACCAATGTAGAGAACCTTTTCGTTCCGACAAATCCTCACCTCCGTCTTTTCCGTCGCGAGTGCTCCTTCCTCGGGACGCCGCTGACGGAAGTCCTTCGCCAAGGCAGCCTCGAGCCAGCAGTCATCGTCCAGTTTGCCGTCTATCTGAGGAACTTCATTAATCTTCGGAATGGTAAGTAGTTTTACCTCTTGCCCAAAGAGGGCAGTCGCCGAAAACGCAAGGACTGCAAAACAAAAAAGGTGAAAGAAAAAAAAGATCATAAATCTGAGAGGACAAAAAATGGGAGCCGATTGAGCAAGGCTCAAAACGAGGCGACCTTGAACACAGATCAAATCAATAAGCTGTTAGTCCGTTACGCCCATGATGAATTCGAGCAGAGCAATCGTCATAAAGTTCTCCCTTCAATCTTTCTCTTTTCCTTGACCGTGCTTCCCACCCTTTCCTTGGTCGCGTTTCCCGCCTTTGCCACCTTTTCTCTTGCTCACGGCAGTCGGGTCGAAAGAAGGGTTTGGACCAGAAGTAAGCGCTGCTCCCGTTTCTTTCCACCAGGCAAACAATTCCATTTCCAAAAGTTCTTTCTCCCGGACTTTTGATTTCGAAAGATCGTTCGTCTCATTTGGATCTCGGACAAGGTCGTAAAGTTCGGATCGTTTGTCCTCGAAGAAATGGATCAGCTTGAGGTTACCCTTGCGTATAACGCTAGAGGGGGAACCTTTCCCGATATAACACGGGAAATGCCAGAACAGGCTTTCACGCTCAAGTGACTTTTCGCCTCGAAAGAGTGGGACCAAACTCATACCGTCCGGTCGATGAGAAGGCTCGTGGGACAATCCGGCCAGTTCCACCAAAGTGGGGTAAAAATCCATTCCAACGACAACCTCTTCACAGGCTTGCCCACTTGCCTTCACGCCATATCCCCATACGGCTGCAGGCACCTTCAAACCACCCTCGTAGAGCGATCCCTTGCTCCCTTTCAGAGGTGAGATACGGGAGGGAATTCCGCCATTGTCGGAAGTAAACAAAACGGTGGTGTTTTTTGCGATACCTCGCTTCTCCAAGTCGGCCATTATCCGCCCCACGTTGCGGTCCAACGCTTCCACGCTGGCCAAGTATTCGGGATCGATTTTCGAGTCGTCAAGGGCTTGGAGCTTTCTTTGATACTTGGCAAGCAAGTCGGCCGGAGGTTCGAATGGAGCGTGAATCGCATGATAGGGCAGATAGACAAAGAACGGTCGTCCACCGGCTTGGTCAATGAACTCGAGGGCCTCGTCCGTGAAGTCGTCCGTAAGATAGGAACCGTCTTGCTTCAGGTAACGGTGTTTTTCGTAACCCAAGTCCTGTGGACGCAGAAACAAATCGAATCCTTGACCCGTCGGCGTAACGGGCGAGTTTTTCCCGCGACCGAGGTTCCACATACCGAAGCAACCCGTCGCGTAACCGGCTTTCTTCAAGACCTCGGCCACTGTCACGATCTCCGCGGGCATTGATTCGCTGCTTCTCGCCGAAGTGATCTTATGGTGAGGAGAACCGGGTGCATGCCTTTCATCCACAACCGTGTAAACTCCGTGCCGTGGTGGATATTGTCCAGAAAGCAGGCAAGCTCTGGATGGAGCGCAGTTGGGTGCGCTTGCATATGCGTTCTTAAAAACTACCCCCTGCTTTGCATAATGATCGAGGTGTGGCGTTTCAGCAATTTTTTCTCCAGAAAACCCGACATCCCGCCAGCCCATATCGTCAATAAATATAAGAATGAAATTTGGTTTATCGCCAACGGAGGTGGATCTAGATGCAGGGTTAAATGGTGCAGCGCTTGGTGAACGCTCCGGTGGAGACGCTCGGCGGGCATCATCGGGGCGAGATTTTTTACCTCTGCCTCCCTTGCCCCCTTTTCCCTTACTAGCACCCCCGCCAGGCCCACGGGCTTCCGCCGCCTTGAGTTCGACAGGAGTCAATCGCCCATCTCCATTGGTATCGACCTTGGTCACGAATCGAAGAAAAAATCCGCTTAACTCGGAAGCAGATATCTTGGCATCGCCATTCCGATCAAACTCCTTTGCGTGACCCCGGATAAATCCACCCATGGGAGACTTCGGCCCATCCCCACCCCTCCTTTCGATTTCAGCGAAGTTAAGGTAACCGTTACCATCGCGATCATAGGCCGAAAAAACCTTCTTAGCCTCCGCAGAGACTTCCTCTGAGGAAACGACACCGTCGCCGTTTGTGTCCAGTTCACTGGCATGGGCCACGATCCATGGCTTGCGGGCCTCGCCCTTGGGCGGACCTTTTCCCCCGCCACCAGGCCGCTGCTTTTGTCCAGGGCCTCCGCGACCGCCTTGGCCACTCCCGTCATCTCGCGATCTCGGATGATGGGTTTCCGTCCTGGTTCCCGACGAATCGACGAAGGTAAAGGTAACCGAACCATCAACGGCAATCAAGTAGTTGACCTGCCGCCTCTCGCCATACACCTCATACGCCAAGCTGTAACTGTTCGGCTTCGGGGATGCGAAACCGGTTATCTTGGCGCCCTTGAGCCCGGGCAAGGACGGTCTGACCCCTTGAGCTCGTGGCTGTGGATCAACCTGGCCCTCTCGTTCAACGACTTCGCCATAAAATCCGCCGTTCAAATAAGGATAAGTTTTCGTAGCATGATAATGGTAATTCCCTTTTGAGTCCTTGTGTCCGTTCAGCCAATCAAGGCCTTTGGCCACCGAACCATCCGGTTCCAAGTAGCCGTATATTGGATAACCGTCCAAGGCATAGGCAACCGGCTTGCCCTTGCCCACGGTTACCTCCAGATGTACCGGGGCGACGTGATAATGGTAATCGTCGCCCCGACCGCAATGACCACCCCACTTGTCAAGTTCGCCCGCCAACAAAGTATCGGTTTTGCCATTATTCTTGATCGGATTGAAAATGGGTACGCCATTTGCAGCCAGTGCAATGGCTCCCCGAAAGAAATTACTCTTCGCCGACATAGGATGTTCTGCAGGAACCGGACGGAGCGGAATGCGCCAAGCGTTGCCTCCTATGTAAGGTTGAGGCAGAGGGACTTGCTGTTGCCAAGCCGTGATCCCCTCCATCATGCCGTGGTCGGGCATGCCGTTTGACTCGACGAAGAGGTAATCATTGTCCCAACGCAGTTTGAGATTGTCTCCGAAGGCCTTGAACGGGAGAGCCGCGGCAGGGGCTTGGACCGAACCCGCAGCGGGCCGACGAACGGGAGGATTTCTCTGGGCTTCGACGAAGATCCTATCTTCCTTGCTCAGTCGATTGAGACTGTTGGTCAGTTTAGTTCCGTCTTTTTTTTGCAAGGCAACAAGCGAAGTTGCTAAGGGGATCTCGATGTGAGGCTCACCGCTTGAATCGGTCCTAATTCGCAAAGGGGCGGAAGATTCTCGCTCAACCTCGGTATGATGGTTGGGGTGACCATGGGAAATACTTGTCAAACCCGTGAACAAGGCAAACAGTGTGGTTATCGTAGATATACTTGTTTTCATGATTAATTCCTCGATTCGGTTATTCGTTCAAGATAGGAAAAACCTTTGGTTGGCTACCATTGGAAGGGCGATCCACCCGACGTCGAAAAATGATCGTGTTGTCCAGTTCGAGGTCTGCCGTCCAGATGAATTTCGCTCCCTTGAAATCGACATCGTAGAAAGGTTGCTTGGGTCCGACCTGTTCTTCCGCGAACTCCTTAGCGTTGGCCCAGGATGAATCGTCGAATGCCACCGCATGCCAATCCTTGGGGATCGGGATGCGGGAAACCCGTGGATTCTTGACCTCGCCACCGATCGGACCATGGAAGAAGTTCTTGGCTTTCCAAGAGGAGTCAGTGACGGTTCCGTCCGAAAACTTCAGGATGAAGCCCCCGTCCCCAATGTTGGTATTCTTGTACTCCATTGCGGTTTGGGGATCCGCATTGTCCTTGGCCATCACGGCGATGGTCATGGGATACTTCGGCAACAGGTTCACCGAGATGACGTTGTGCGGAATGAACTTTATGGAATCAACCGCCACCATCTCACCATTGACATATAAGACGAACCAATTGTCGGCGTAGACGTTTGCCTTGATCGTATCCTCGATGCGAGGTTTGCCCAGACCGCCTCCGGGGCGTTGCTTGCCTCCCTTGACGCTACGACGCTTGCCGGGTGGCTTGGGCTTTGGCGTATCAACCGCCACAATGAAATCCTCATCCGAGGGATTGGGATTGTCAACCGACATGACCGGCAAAGCCAAGCAGGAAGACGTAAACATCATCAGTAAAGGGGGAATCGTTTTATTAGTTTTCATAAGATTGCATCTCTTCACTTGGCTTTCTCTCGCTCTCCCTTGCCACCCTTCTTGCCTCCTCCTTTATCTCCTTTCTTCCCCTTGCCTTTGGACATCTCAGGAGGATTCGCAGGGTCGTATTTCGGGTTGGCTTTGGGCAGTTCGGCACCAACTAGGTCAAGGTAGAGATTGAGACGGTTGTGCAAGCGGATGGTTTCTTCAGGCATACTAGCGGAGAGGTCGTTCCTCTCGAAAAGATCCTTCGATAAATCGAACAGGCTCAACTTCCCCGTCTCGTAAAACTTCATCATCTTCAAATTGCCCAGAAAAATGGCAGAATGAGGGGTATCTCCTTGATAATGTGGGAAATGAAAGACAAGTTCTTGACGCGGTCGCTTAACCTCTCCTTTCCCTGTCGCGAGCAAGGGCAGGATGCTCCCGCCTTCGATGCCCTCGGGCAAAGCCTGCTTCACACCTGCGAGTTCGCAGAAAGTCGGGAAGAAATCATACCCCACCACGCGTGAATGACAAAAGCTATTGGGCTTTATGCCGGGGCCTCTGATGATAAGCGGGACGCGGATTCCACCTTCCCAGACGCCGCCTTTGCCTCCGCGCAAGCCACCTTTCTTTCCACCACCACCGCTCGCACCATTGTCAGCCATGTAAATGAGGTATGTGTTCCCACCGATTCCCAACCTCTCGATACCGTCCATCACCAGTCCGACACCGGTGTCAAGATCCTCCGTGATGGCAGCGCGGAGAATCCTCTTGTCGTCTCTTCCACCATTTGCGCCAAAGTACTTCTGTTTGGTTTCTTCAAATGCGTTCTCGGGGTAATGCAAGGCGTGATAAGAAAGTTGAATAAAGAAAGGTTTTCCCGTCTTGACGCTTTTCTCCATGAACGCATTGGCTCGACGCCCCATGCCAAAAATATCGACTGGATTGGGATCCTTGAAGGGTGCCGCGTCCTTGTTGCCCGTGTCACCGTCGTGCTCGTCGTAACCGTGTTTCCCTGGCCCGTCTCCGGCAAGGTGCCATTTGCCGTAATGCGCGGTGGCATAGCCTGCTGTCTTGAGCATTTCTGCGATGGTCACCTCATCGATCGACAAATTCTTGCTGATTGCGGGGGGGATCAGCTTGAATCCATCCTCGGCTCTCATGGTTGGGGCGGCCTTGGTCCAACGCATCCGAGCAGGGCTTTTTCCCGTCTGCAGACTCACCCGAGTCGGCGAACAAACGGAAGCAGGCGAATATGCAGCGGAAAATCGCATTCCCTGAGCAGCAAGCTTTTCAAGGTTCGGGGTATGAAAAAGGTCGCCCTTGGACTCGGGTACTTGATCATGCATGGCAACGGACAAGCCACTCCAGCTTTGATCATCGGAAAGAAGGAAGACGATGTTTGGTTGTGATGCAAGAAGCGCAATAGGCAATAAGGCAGAAAAGAAGGTGAGGATCGTTTTCATTGTTGTTTTTTTGAAGTGCGAACTTCTCGCTCGGGTTCATGATGATGATCGTGAGAAAAGAATTTCTCGGAATAGGCCGATTCGGAAACGAGATTCAATTCAACCGCCTTGGCTCCTCCACGGGCACGGGGCATTCCCTGTAGAAGCAAACGACGAATAACCCAACTTTCCTGATCGACCCACAATTCCATAACCTTAGGCCCGCGTACCGAGACGGACTCCTTTTCGCATCGCAGCCCCAAAAGCGATCCGTTTGCTGGATCCTGATCAATAACTTGCAAGTTATATTTGTCTTTCACTTCGTGGAGAAAAACCGGAAGATTCACAAACGAGGCCGATTGATGATGACCCGGAACACTTCCCAAGAAACGATTCAAGTCAGAACTCACGTGAACCGGACCGTCTTCACGCATAGCCCAACTCTGCACCCCGTCACACCCACTGGTCCTAAGATATCCGTTCGTAAGTTTGCGAATAAATACATATCGGTCTCGTCCGCCCACGATCAAGGTCGCCCCGTTCAGGTCTTCCTGTTGCCCTTTAGCGGCATTGCTCGAATCTAAATAAACCTCCAAAACGGAAACGGCATATCTTCTTTGCGAAAGTTTCTCGCTCGAAGAAATGACTTTATCGAATGAGTCGGCTAGAGCTTGCCCCCCGCCACCACGCGACACAAAGAGCAAGGCGACCAAGCAAACAGCAACTGCAGCTAGCCAAGGAGCATACTTGTTAAGAAAAAGTAACTTGCGGGATTCTCCCGACCGAGACTCATCCCATCTATCCACGGCATCAAGCGCGGCCCTTATTTGCCTCTCTTTGTTGAATTCAATATTCTGCGACTGCTCGACAAGCAAACCATGCACCACGAGTCTTTCCGCGATCTCGCCTTCTCTACCCTTAGGTACGGAAGGAAGAGATTGGTCATTCGAGGAACAATCATCGTTTAACCAAGACTCGAAAACTTGATCGAAATCGGAATTCTTCACGCTTTTCTGGTCTCCACAAACAAAGTTCCTTTTGATTTCAGGCACTGAGCGAGCAAGGCTCGCCCCCTTTGCATTCTCTTCTTACAAGCCTCCAAAGAAATCCCGGCCCATTCGCTAACCGAGTTGATCGACTCCTGTGAAAAGTACTTTTTCCGGATTACCGACCTGTACTTTCCGGGAAGAGCTTCCATGCAGGTGTGCAAGGCTTCGACTTTTTCTTCCCAAGTGTCACCGGGTTGAGAATTGATAGCCTCAAAATGAGCATCCATCAATATGTTTATCTTCTCTGACATGCAGAACGGAAAACGAGATTGCTTTCGAAAATGGGACAGGGTGACCCGATGGGCTATCCCCCTCAACCAAGGTCCAAAAGGACGATTCAAGTCGAAATCGGGGAGACGCTTCCAAGCAACGAGCATGGTTTCCTGAAACAAATCATCCACGACTGTTTGCTCCCTGATTCGGGAGCGTAGAAAAGCATTCAGCATCCGTGCATTTTCTCGCACGAGAATTTCAAAGGTTTTGTGTTCGTTTGTTTTCAAATACAACTAGGAGAATGGAATTCAAATTTGGTCATACCTTTAATTGAACAAACAGAAGGGAAAGGGGACAAAATTTTATTCCCCAAGTCGATATTCCAACCAAATGCGCCGGATTCCAGCTATCCTAATCAACCCATCCATCATGGAGGAACATCCCACATGACCTACAAGAAACAAGGGGATGGCTCATTTTTAGCAACCGATCCAATGAACCGAAAAAACAAGTGCGCGACTAGCTCCAATTTAATGCCCAGATAAGCTCGATATACGTAACCAGTTTGAAATGTGCAGCCTCTGCTTAATCGCCGATATGGAGAAAGGGATACTTAATACGAGAAAGATCTACAATTCCGACCCTTAGCAACCCTTGACGAAACTGAGGCCAAGCGCTCGCCGCCGCTCCAAGAGAACTGCTGCGAACAGCGTATAGCTTCTTGTCCCAACAACCGACGTAAACCGTTCCATCGGAACCAATGGCAGGCGACGACTCGACGTTACCTCCCATAACCACGGACCATTTCTTAGCGCCCGTCTGCCCATCCAAGGCATAAAAGCTCTTGTCCTCCGATCCGACGTACACCACGCCGTCCCGACCAACCGCAGGAGACGATCGCACCTTGCCCTTCGTCTCGAACTGCCAAAACTTAGCGCCTGTCTGACCATTCAGAGCGTATACCTTCTTGTCCTCCGATCCTACGTAGACGACATTACCCGTTCCGACGACAGGAGAACCTTCCACGTTTCCTCCCGTCTTGAATTCCCACTTTTTGACACCAGTTTGTCCGTCCAGAGCGTATACTTTGTCATCCACGGAACCGAAGTAAACCGTACCGTCCAAACCGATAGCGGGTGAGGAACCAATCCGCCCCTGTGTCTTGAATTCCCATTTTGTCTCACCTGTTTTCCCATCCAAGGCAAAAAGCTTCGTATTGAGAGATCCGACATAGACAGTACCGTCCAAACCGATGCTCGGAGAAGAACCCACGTCTCCTATTTTAGCAGTCCACTTCTTGTCTCCCGTCCTTCCGTCCAATGCGTAAAGATGATCATCCAAAGAACCTACGATCACGCTGCCGTCCTTTCCAATCGCAGGAGATGAGTAGACTTTGTCTTCAGTCAGGAATTCCCACTTCTTGATTCCAGATTCTCCATTCAGGGCATAGACTTTCTTGTCCACCGATCCCACGTATACGGTACCGTCACTCCCGATCGCAGGAGAGGACAGCACTTCGCCACCAGTAACGAACTCCCACTTTTTCTCTCCCGTTGCCCCATTCAAGGCATAGACCTTCTTGTCCACTGATCCAACGTACACTGTTCCGCCTTCTCCGAGGGATGGTGATGAACGTACGGGAGAACCCGTCTCGAAACCCCAAACCACCTCGCCCGGTTCACTTGCCTCTGCGACAATAGACGTCAGTATTCCGGAAATCCAAATGAGCGGAAGTATTCGCATCTTCAAACGCCTAATTCCCTGACGATCACCAGTTCGACGCTCTGAAATAAGCGACATAGGAGGATTGGCCTGAAGGCAAATGGCAATGATACGTCTTAAACATGAATTCCTAAAGTAATCGAATCCAATATAAGCGAGATACACGCAAGGGAAAACTCAATGCTTGAAATTTAAGGTTCGCCAAAAAGAAGGAGAATTGGATTCTGTTATTTTTCACCCAAAACACTTCCCCTTCCAACATGAAATTCCGAAATCCTCTTTCCTCCCTTTTCGCCTCAATGGCCCTTATTGCAGTTGTTGCATGCTCGATGCATGCTGAAGAAATTCGCCATTCCTTCATCGGAGTCGGCAAAGCCAATAAAACCGTAATCGTCGGTGAGGACGGTGAGATTGAATGGCGAATCGACCTGCCGGCAAGCGATGGCTGGGTACTACCAAACGGCAACGTATTGCTGGCCCTCTACGGGACCAAGGGTTTCCCAACGGGCGGAGTGGTGGAGATCGATCGCAAGACCAAGAAATTCCTCTTCGAG
>Ga0209663_1001075_pt1 | contig 14199 bp, 3 predicted proteins | sample SaaInlV_135m_DNA_2_FD_184667 | JGI IMG/M metagenome (GOLD analysis project Ga0209663, IMG submission 184667) | Marine microbial communities from expanding oxygen minimum zones in the Saanich Inlet - Saanich Inlet SI073_LV_120m_DNA (SPAdes) (version 2) | ecosystem: Environmental > Aquatic > Marine... | reverse complement strand
TAATTATTGATAATGGCGAATTGCGCATTAATGAAAACTATGACTTTGATGTTATCAAGCTGACAGATATTAGTACCTATACTCAAAATATTAATATTTCTGATGCCATTGATGTATTACGTCATATTGTTAACTTAGAAACATTAACGGGCAGCGCTTTTCATGCAGCTGACACGGATAACAACGGTAGTGTTAATATTTCTGATGCCATTGACATCTTAAGACACATTGTTAACCTAGAAACTATTGACACGTTTGATTTAATTGACGATAGTGGTAATAGAATCTCTGAGCTTGATGCTAGCACATTAGGAGATGCACCAGCCTGGATGTTAGTTGCTAATGGTGATGTGGATATGAGTGGTGAGTTTGGCAGTGATTATGTGATGACCAGTGATCTTGTATAGTGCTGTAAATCTATAGCCTTTAGAAAAGAAAGACTGCTTATCAACAAAAACCCGGGCTTGTCCTGGGTTTTTTATTGGAAAAAATAACGCCTAAAAGTTTAATTTGATTTAAATTCATTGAGCATTGGTCTGTTTTTCATCAGAAAACTCTTTATCTAATAAGAGTACTTTATTATATTTTTATTTTCTTATGGATCATAATGAAATGTATTTTAGTAGCATAATAAACTACTTAACTTAAAAAAGGCGGTGTGTTATGAGTGTTAATATTAGTAGCAGGGTGTTTGTTGATAGTAGTGATAATCAAAATGTTGACAATCCATTATTAAAAAGTATTCAAGTAAATGGAAATAAGCAGCCCACTATCAATGATGAATATTTGATTAAGCTTGATGTGGGGTCAAAAATATTTATTGATGTTGATGGGCGCTTTAATTCCAAACTTAGTGTGTTTGATGCGAATGGCAACAAGGTTGCAACAAACAGCTCTAGTAGTCGCGCCGAAGTAGATGAAACGGTAAATCCATATAAATACGACCCTTATGTAGTGTTTGATGTTGAGCACCATGGAATGTATCTTATTGTGCTTGAGAATGGCTCAGGAGAATACACACTTAATCTATCAAAAGACACAAGTATTTCTGTTTTAGAGGATTCTAGTGATAACCTGATTAATGTATTGGGTAATGGTATCGATGATGCTAACAATACGCTATCCATTGCTAGCATCGGTAATGCTAAGCATGGCAGTGTTACAATTATTAATAACCAAATAGCTTACACGCCAGAGGCTAATTTTTACGGAAAAGATGAGTTTAGCTTTATTTATGCTAATTATTTATTAGAGCAAAGTGAGGTTAATTATCAACTACAAGTGGTAAATGTTGTTGACATTAGTTTTGAAGATTTTAAGCTTGATGTTAATAATAATCCTATTAATGATAGTGTTTTTCCAACCATAAAAATAGCAGCAACCAAGCTAATTGGCTCTAATGATTATTACTCATTTTCACTATTGCAAGGTGAAAATATTTTTATTGATGTTGATGGTAGGTTTAATTCTAAACTCACCTTGAGCAATGCAAAAGATGAGGTGGTTAAATCTAATGGCAGTAGTAGCAGGCAAGAGTCTGACGAGATAGAGGGTATTTATAAGTATGATCCGTATATTGAATATAGTGCCTTGGAGTCAGGCGAATATACAATCAAGCTGGAAAATGGCAGTGGTAATTATCAATTGTATGTATCAAAAGATAGTCGTAATGCAGTTGTTGAAGTTGTAAAAGAGAATACTCCTATCAATAGCGTTAGTAGTAATTTATTAGAATTTTCACATAGTACATTAACGGCAAGCTATGCGTCAATTGCTCTTAATGGTGAAGACTATACAAATCATTCGATTGATGCAGTATCTAGGATTCGAGTTGGTCTTAATTTTGATAGTATTAAGACTTTGATTGATAGCGCAGAGCTTGTAACCAGCATTAAATTTGATGTTATTCTTAGTAGTAAAGTAGCTGATGTGGCATTATTTGCCACTCAAGATAATAGTCAATGGCTAATGGAAGTTGACTTCCTGGGCGATTTTAATGCCAGCATTTCTAACAATATAACGGGTAGTGTTAATATTCAGCATTTACCAGGGCTTGTTAGCCTATCAAATTCTAGTATTGATCTACTTGATATTTATTTAAATCCAAATACCGGCGTTAATGACTATGAAGTAATTTTTAGTAACATGATTATTGGCACCAGCCATGGAGATATAGAGCCTCCTGATCAAGCGTATTTGGTTGGTGTTGATCTTAGTACCATCAGTAATAATGATCGATATCTAGTAAACGAAGATAGTTTATCGGGTGTTGATATTAGTAATCTTATTGACAATGATTTGCAATTTTTGAATAACAATTATGGCTTTAAAGACGTTAGTTTTGTTACAGATTTTACGCTCGGATCTGTCGATCAAAATGGGTTGTATGTGCCCAGTAAAAATGCAGCAGGCACTGATACGGCAACGTATCAAATTGTGGATGCTAAGGGTGGAAAATCCAACATATCAACCATTACCATTGCTATTAATCCGATTAACGACAAGCCAATCGCAAATGACAATGTATTTAGCAATATGCTTCTTGAAGATGGCAAAGGGATTGATGTTAGTAATATTGTCAATAACGATGTTGATGTAGAAGATGGGTTGCTACTATACGAGAATGTTGCCTATATTTCAAAATTTGAAAATGGCAGTGTCGATGCAAAAGGTTTTTACAAGCCAAATGCCAATTATTACGGTACAGATAAGGCGAGCTATACCGTTGCTGATAGCAATGGATTGGTATCAGAAGTGGCCAATATCAGCATTGAAATAAAAAGTGTTAATGATGATATACAAGGTGATGTGGTTGTTAGTGGCACTGTTGAGATTGGCAAAGAGCTTAGCATGAGTCATAATTTATCTGACGTTGATGGATTAGAGGTATTGCATTATCAATGGTTAAGGGGTGATAGCCATATTGCAGGGGCAACGGCAGAAAAATACACCATTTCCAGAGATGATATCGATTATCAACTGGCGGTTAAAGTCACTGGTATTGACAAATCGGGCACAACTGAATCGGTGTCAAGCGTCAGTACAAGCGTTGTATTGGATAATAACAGTGCACCAATAGCGATTGATGACACCTTTGTTTTAATTGAAGACAATAGTATTGCGCTTGATTTGTTGTCAAATGATGATAGTGATGATGCTGTTTCGATTGACAGTTATACCAGCCCTAAAAATGGATCAATCAAAGAAACTATTTTTGGCGATTTGATCTACACACCAAATTTAAATTTTGTTGGCGATGACAGTTTTACCTATTTGATAAAAGACATTCATGGCGCTCAGTCAAAAGAGGCTAGTGTTGCGCTTATAGTGAATGCCGATAACATTGTGTTTAAGCCACTTAAGGTTGGTGATGCCACAACAATTAGCGCCTCTGAAGCATTGATATTGCTAGGCAAAGATGCATTAGAAGGGTTGAGTGGTAATGATCGGGTCATAAAGTTTGATTTTATTCTTGACGCTACAAAAATTGAACAATTTAATATTAACGCGCAAAGCATTTTAGGTGTTCAATTTGGCATTGATAATGCATCTAATAAGGTCGGCTGGCTATTGGGCAGTCAAATAAACCATGATTTTGAACTGTCTGTTATTAACACCTTTGACGCCAATTTTGCCCTGGGTGATACCAGCCCGGTTGTTGATAATAATGCATTAAACAACACAGGAAGATGGCAGATTAATGCCACTCAGTCAATCGCAACTGTGTTTATTAAGGCAGATGCTAATAGCGATAGCGTTAATATCAAAATTAAAGACATTATGCTTGACGTTGTAACCAATAGTGGTGTCATTATCTCAATAGCACCCAATAGTTATGACGTGTCTTTTGCGGTTGAATCAATAGTGTTAATCAAAAAAGAGCTTGTTTTGGCTGATGTGACTATTAAAGCAGATTTGGCTGATGACAGTTTTGTTGTTAATGAAGATGAAGCGTCATTATTAGATGTATTGGTTAACGATAGAGCGCTAAAAATTAACATCGATACCTTTACCAATCCAAGCCACGGAGGGCTTGAAATCAATCCAGAGGGTATTTTTATTTACACACCTGAAGGTGATTATTTTGGCGCTGATTCCTTTACCTATCAAACCAGTCAAAGTAGCAAAATTGTTGTGGTTGATATCTTGGTACAATCTGCTAATGACACGCCTACGGCGCTAAATATTGAAGCGCAAAGTGTTGATGAAAATGCTCAATTTTCAATTGATTTATCATCATTTTTCTCCGACAATGATTCAGCCGATACAACGAGTTACCAGGTTATGCTAAATAACAACACATCACTACCTAGCTGGCTGACATTAGATGCCAATACTCAAATATTATCAGGCGTGCCAAAAAACCAAGATGTTGACGATTTAGAGATAAAAGTAAACGCGACCGACAGCCAAAATGCAACCATAGAATCTGTATTTAAATTAACCGTTAATGAAAAAGCAGATGCTGTTGTGTGTTCATATGATGGCACGTTATTAGACAGTTTGACAATGCAGTTTTATAGCAACGGCAACAATTCAAATACCAATATTGACATTAATAAAGGCGATGTCAATATTAAAGAAAACGTAGTATTCGACGCTATTAAAATCGAACAAAATCAGTATACTGAGAATGCTATTAACATATCTGATGCAATTGACGTTTTGCGCCATATTGTTGGACTTGATGTTTTAAAAAGTAGTAGTTTTGGATATTATGCTGCTGATGTTAATAATGATGGCAATGTAAATATTTCAGATGCAATTTCAATACTCAGACATGTTGTCGGTTTAGACGAAATAGATGAATTTGATTTAATTGATTCTCAGGGTAATAGAGTAACAAGTCTAGCTACTGAAACATCATTGGTTTTGCCTGAATATCAGTTAATTGCGAATGGAGATGTTGATTTTTCAGGGGAATTTATTACGGCAACTGATCTTATTTAAAGTATTTTTTCTAATTAACAACATTTATTTTTCAAATTATGCAACCTTAGCAATTAAGATCTTTTCTGCCCCATAATTGAATTAAGAGTAAAATTAAAAAGATGGGTATTAGTATTTTAAATCTAGCAAGTGATATTTATAGAAAGCATGTGCGCTCTATGATAGATCTAGCCATTGATAAGAAAAAACTAACAAAATATACTGATACATCAACAATACCAACAATACTCTCGTTATTCGCTATTTCAGAAGCCGCGAAAGCTGACATAAGTATTACAGGGGCGGCCTTCGATGTATTTTCTGGACATTTGAGCGGCTCTATTATTGAAGGTAGTCGCATACACTACACCATGGGTGATCTACACGGATTCGACACTAATAAAGTTGCCGATGATCCGTCGTATGTGGATTTAATCAAGAGCGATAAATTTATTAGTACCTATGTAGCGTCATACGAGTATACACAAGACCAGGGTCAAGCATTTATTATGAAAGGTGTTGATACTATTACTGGACAAGTTAACGGCTTTGTAAATATAGTTCCAGACCTGGGAAGTGTTGCTGTTGGCTTTACAGGAGAATTTTCTACACTTGCTGGAAGTGGCACTACAGTTGCTAGTTTTGGATCTTTAGTAGAGGTAAGCAACTCCTCAGAAAACACTACACTGATTACAGGTGCTGAATTATTAGCAACTACCTATAATACGAATTTAGTACCTACTACAAATCTAATTGAATGGCCTGCTGAAGAGTCTGATTCTGCATTTGAGTATATGGACAGTGCAACATTTGCTACTTTCGATACTTTTGTTGGAGCAAAGTCAAAAAGTGGCACGTACAAACTAGATGGCGTTGTCTCAAATATTGCAGATTTTGCAATATTTACGCCAGCTTACAAATATGGTTTTTTAGATGGGTATTCTTATTTAAGTTTGCATTGGGAGAATGGCACTGGTGGTGTTTTAGAAGTTGTAGAGCAAACTAATGAAATATTAACACCCAAACTGATTTCGACAACAACTTTATTTTTACAAGATAACAGTGGATCGACCTATGGAGGTCAAGCAAATCTGGTAGATTCTACAGATATGTCTGCAACATTAGTTTTTGAAGAGATTAATCCTGGAGATGTTACTAGTGAAGAAGTAACTCAGGTGGTAGCGACAGATGCAAGTTTTAAAGTATTTGAAGACGCCTTATCAGCCATTGATGGCTACTCTGTTGGTGACAGGATTGTAAACATTGCTTATGTGCCAGTAATAGATAAAGAAAAGCTATCTATTGGTGATATAGCAGGTGCGTTTAAGATGGAGCAAGTGCTGGTCACAACAAATGATCTTGGCATTGACATGGTTTACAACGATGGGCTCGTCTATACCGTTAAAGATCAGCAAGGGGTATTTGGATCGTTAAGTTTAGTATTGCCTGGAAGTTATACAGATTCATATTATTCAACACCGTTTTTTGGCGGATTTGATAATATACTCAAAGGATGGGCATATAGTCTTGATAACACCGATCCAGATACAATAGCGCTAAGTCCAGGCGAGACTGGTTATGATCTATTTACTGTTAATGTGTCAGATGGCGTTAATACTTCATCAATGGAGATACAGATATTTGTAACAGGATCAGATCATAAATTAGGGGGGTATCGTGACAATATATTGCAAGACGATGTACTGCAAGGCACTGATTTTGATGAGTACTTCACTCCTCTAGAAGGCGCCGATGTAATTAACGCCATGTCTGGCAATGATATTATTAACCTCCATGCTTATAATTCAATATGGGCAAGTGGTTATGTTGCTAAGAATGTTGGCAATATTGATTCTATTGGTACAGGACAGGTGATCAGCCTAGAAGGAATGAATCGGTTTAGTGATGTCATAGATGGTGGTGATGACATAGATGTACTAAATCTAACTGATGGTAATGACGCCTTCTTTATTGATGACGTCTATTCAGATCATCATAGCTCTTTAGTATTATCCCCTACAACGCAAGGCATTAATTCAACAGCAAGAATTGTTAATCTAGAAGTAATTAACGCAGGTGCAGGTAATGATATTGTTGATCTAACCAGCTCTAACTTTATCCTCACTCAAGGAATTACTATTAACGGTGAATCTGGTAATGATGTACTGTGGGGTTCTAACGGGAATGATATTATTAATGGTGGTGACGGGGATGATATTATTTTTGGTGGTGCAGGCAATGATATTTTGACTGGTGGAGCGGGATCAGATGTATTTCAATTCACAGCCACTAGTGGCAGATTTACAATTACTGACTTTGATGCACAATACGATAGCATAGAGTTTTATTATAGCGAAGGCGAATATAACACCAGCCCATTTTATCCTTATATATGGCAAATTCCCGAACTACCTGAAATACCCGGCCCTATTATTATGGATCTATCAACATCAATCGGCAAAGTGGATTCTACAATTATCAATAATTCACTTAACACTTTAGATGGTGTAAGGCTAATTGATGAAGTGCAGTTGTTTAAAGAGGCGCTATCTGTATTTAATATAAGCACCCCATCCGATGTGGATATTAAGGTAGCCACAACTCCATCAATTGATACGGGCTTATTGGCAATAGGTGACCTTGCTGGAGCATTAACAATGGATCCGATGCTTTATCTTGAATCATCACTCGGTACTAATGTTATGTATGCAAATGGTATTACGTATTACATTGAGGATCAACAAGGAGTTTACGGAAGCTTTGGGTTTGGTTTTCCTTTAGAAGGTGAGTTTAAACTGTCTGACATATCGACCGGAAACACAGACCTACGATCATTGATAGATCCTGCTGACAGTGTAAGTATAGATAGATATGCCACTGATTACGCAACCATGCATCTTTCTAATGGGTTTAACAATAACTGGCCAACATGGTACTACATTTTAGATAATGATGATATAGATACAATCAATGCAACTGTAGACTCTACACATGTGGATTCATTTACTATTAAAGCAACTAACGGTGTCGATGTGGTTGGCCAGCAAATAGATATAGATATTTTTGAAGATGTTGGGCTGCCATTTGACAAGAATACAATGTTAGGCCAATTTCAAGAAGGGCTTCCTGTAGATGAAGGAGTTTTGACTATGCTTGATTACACGGGTGTGAGTGTGGACGATCTAAACAGTTTTGATCAGCTAATTACTTTTGTGGAGATTGTTTAAGTAAGTTACCCCTCTGATGTTTACACTTGCTTGCACCCCTGGTGAGGCTCAAATGTTGGTGAGAATTTATTAACAAACCAATCAGACAGGGTTTTAATTCTGATTACCTCCACCGAATAACAGGCTATTTTGGAGTACAATAATCAGATGCCTACAACATACAAACCTATCGTAATAATAATGGATGACTTCACAAGCAGGTCATTAGAATATAGTAATACCACTTTGTATGATGCTGGATATATCGATACAGTAACCAGTTATGACTATTACACTTTAGATGGTTTGACAGTAGATGGCTATGGCGACTCTGACTGGGTCGAAACCACTTATTATGGATCATTGGGTTATATCGAAGTTCCAAGTGCCATTGATTATTCACTTGGCGATACTTATTACAACTCAAATACTTTTATAGGAGACTATGGTTTTTATGCATACTCATATGATTATCTAGGGTGGGCAGCTCATGAGTCTACTGGAAACTCAGAGGTTCAGCATGGTGATTGGGTAGTCGCTGCTTTTAAGGGGCAACTAGATACCAATGTAGAAACAATTCTTGTTGATATCGATACTCAAAATGGTGGGTATATTAATTCTGTACAATCAAACATTGCTTTTGCGTACATAGATACTATTGTTAATGACTGGCTTGCAAAAAACGATACTAATGATATAACTTATATCCCTGTAGTGCTTTCAGCATCATTTGGAGGTAGTGTTTTATCATCTCCTGAAAACTACGCAATACAAACACTAATTGATAATTTTGCAGTTATTGTTCAATCTATTCCAAATGTGACAACTAATGAAAGTGGAGGACTTTCCTGGGGAGATTCTTATGACGACATAATCAATGTGGCTGCATACAATGTCGATACAGGCGGAGATTCACTGCATGGAAGTCCTACAAATTCTGATGTAATTGATATTTATGCTGATGGTTATGTTCAGCATAGTGGCTGGGATTCTGGCTGGAATTTTGGCACATCTTTTGCCACGCCAAGGGTGGCAGCTGAGTTGACAAATACATTTGTAGAGTTGTTTGATTATATTAATAATAGCCTGGCAACTGGCGAAATAACACAAGCAGATTTAGAGTCTTCTGGAGAGGTTGATTATTCAGATTATGTAAATTCATTACTTAATCTAATGACTACCGATGTGTACGTTGAAATAGATAACACGTGGTATTCTGACGCGATTCCAGTGCTGTCAGATGATGTTGCAACATCTGCTTTGCCTGTAGAAGTTCCAAATGACTACGGAAGTGCGTCAATATATGCTATTACTGATGCAAGTTACTCATTGCCTATAAACTCTTTACCTATATTAGTAAGCCAAATAAATGATGTAACAATTGATGAAGATGCTGTATACAGTTACGATGCTTCAGTTAACTTTACTGATGTAGATTCAGGTGATACTGCTACTTACACAGCAACACTTGCTGATGACTCAGCACTACCAAGTTGGTTAAGTATTACTAGTGCAGGTGTTTTATCAGGCACGCCACTAAATGCAAATGTAGGTGCAATTGATGTCAAGGTAACTCATGCAGATGCTGCTAGTGAGAGTGTTAGTGATGCTTATACATTAACAGTTGCCAATACTAACGATGCGCCAGTAGCTGCAACTTCTCCACAAATAACCATGAATACCAGTTTAGGGACAATAGTCTTTGAACTGAATGCTGAGCTAGCACCAATTACAGTAGAAAATATACTCAACTATGTAAATTCAGGCTTTTATGATGACACCTTATTTCATAGAGTAATTCCTGGCTTCATGGTTCAAGGCGGTGGCTTTACTACGGGCATGGTTAACTCTCCAACTAACGATCCAATAATACTAGAGTCAGATAATGGTCTATCTAATCTTAGAGGAACAATTGCTATGGCTCGAACCTCTGTGCCAGATTCTGCCACGTCACAGTTTTTTATCAACTTGGTTGATAATAGTTTTTTAGATTATCAAAATGTGGGCAATCCAGGTTATGCAGTCTTTGGCGAGGTGGTTTCAGGGTTGTCGATTATCGATGGCATTGCACAAGTCTCTACAACTACAGTTGGAGGGTATCAGAACGTACCATTAGCAGATGTTGTCATTACTTCTTTTCAGCAAACAGCATTAGGTCAAATAAACGACACTTCAACCAATGAAGATGCAGCATACAGTTACGATGCTTCAGCTCACTTTACTGATGTAGATACAGGCGATACTCTAACCTATAGTGCTGTTATTGATAATGGTGATAGCACAACTTCAGATTTACCAACTTGGCTAAGCATTAACTCTACAACAGGCGTATTGTCAGGCACGCCAGCTAATAGTGATGTTGGTAGCCTGGATATTAAAGTTAGTGCAACAGATGACGATACTGCTAGTGTTTCTAGTAGCTATACACTAACAGTAAATGAAGCTCTTGTTTTTCCAGATGTCTATAAAGACTATATTGATGCTGAAGCAGGGGTTAATGCTCACATAATGACGTTAAAGGATAGCGGCTCAATTTCGACTTGGGGTGAAAATTATTACGGACAATTAGGGGATGGCACTAATGAGGCATCAGAATCGCCAGTAGCTGTATTAAGCAAACTTAATTTTACAAATATAGCAACAAGTAAATGGCTGTCCGTAGCTCTATCAGAAGATGGTGAGGCTTACTATTGGGGAAATGGTGATTTAATTTCTGATGTAAACTTTAACATACCCAAACAAATTGTAGGCATTGATAACGCTACCTCTATTTCTGCTGGCTATGATCATATTATTATTTTAACAAGCTCTGGAGATGTTTACACTTTAGGTAAAGGTGTAAGTGGGGAGCTTGGAACTGGGGATGATAATTCAACAATACCAGTAAAGGTAGAGGGGGTGTCAAATGTACATTCCATTGTTGCTGGATATTCTTCAAGTTATGCATTAGACAATGAAGGAAGTGTATGGAGCTGGGGAAGTAATAATTGGGGCTCACTTGGGCTGGGAGATACGGATGATAGGGCTACTCCTGTAAAAGTTGACAGTCTATTAAGCGTTACCTTGCTGTCTGAAGTTGCTGAAAATGATGTACTGGTTCAAAAATCTGACGGATCTATATGGGCTTGGGGAGAAAATTACGGATCTTCACCGATAAAGATTGAAATTCCAGGCAATGTAAATATAGTTAAATTACTATCATTTCACCATAATTCATTTGCCATCTCCGATAGTGGTGAGTTATGGGGTTGGGGTAATGGTTACTACCTAGGAACAGGTGCTAATTATCAAAGTCAGCCTGTTAAAATTGAAGGAATTACTTCAGTTGTTGATATTGCACATGTTTCCACATCTGACCATCCTTTTATTATTGCCACCAATGATGGGTTGCTATGGAGGGTTGAAATCAACATAGAAGCCAACATTGTAGACAAGATTCTGGTTAGTGATTTTAATTTGAATGATGTAATTAACGCTATAAGTACAAGTAGCAGCATTCAGGGTACTGATTTTCAAGAATACATAACCACCCTAGGTGGCTCTAACACCATCTCAGCCCTAGCAGGCAACGACACCATCAACCTAAGTGCTGATAGCACCTGGGACAATGGTTACGCAGCTCAAAATGTAAGTAACGGCTCATCTATTGGCACTAATGAAAAAATCACTCTAAACGGCCTCAGCCGCTTCAGCGACGTCATCGACGGCGGCGCTGATATAGACACTCTAAATCTTACTACTGGAGACGATGCCTTCTTTATTGACGATGTCTATTCAGACATTCACAGCTCTTTAGCTCCTAGCTTAACTTCTACAACTCAAGGCATAGACTCAACTGCTAGGATTGTTAACCTAGAGGTTATCAATGCTGGTTCTGGTAATGACATTGTTGACTTAACCAGTACTAACTTCATCCTAGCTAATGCCATAGAGATTAACGGCGAAGCCGGTAATGACATTCTCTGGGGTTCTAATGGTGATGACACTGTTAATGGTGGCGATGGGAATGATGTTTTATTTGGTGGTACAGGTAGTGACACCCTAACAGGCGGTATTGGTTTTGATGCTTTCCAGTTTACAGCTACAGCAGCTAATGACATTATTACAGACTTTAGTTTAACTGATGATAGTATCCAGCTCTATTACCGAGCAGAAGACAATCATACTAATGCTGATTTAAGTCTTGCTAGTGGTGTATTGACTTGGAATGTAGATAGTATAAGCAATGATATTGTTGTTATTGACTTGTCAGTAGCGACGACTTCGAGCAATTTTAGTGATATTGATCAGCTAATTACTTTTGTGGAGATTGTTTAGTTATTCCATTTATCTACCTATTTTAGTGGAGGAAACTTTAGATGTGGGTCATATTATTAACTTTGAAATACTAACAAGCAGCGCCTTCCACGCAGATGATGTTGACAACAATGGTAATGTTAACATCTCTGATGCCATTGACGTTTAAGACATATTGTTAACCGAGAACTTATTGACACTTTTGATCTCATTGACAGTAGCAGCAATAGAATCACCCAGCTTGATGAAACCGCACCAGGCGATGCACCAACTTGGACACTGGTTGCTAATGGTGATGTGAATATGAGTGGTGGGTTTGATAGTGTTTATATGGTTATGGCAGATATTATTCAGTTTTAGATGAACAACAAAAAGCCCGAATAAATCGGGCTTTTTGTTGTTTTTCGATGTAGTGTTTAGTTAATCAGCTTATTCATACGCTTAACAAACTCAGCAGGGTCTTTAAGCTGTCCGCCTTCTGATAAAACTGCTTGATCAAACAAAATATTCACCAAGTTTTCATCAACCTTGGTTTTAAGTTTTTTAACTAAAGGATGAGTTGGATTGATTTCAAGAATAGGCTTAGTCTCTGGTACGTCTTGACCTAATGATGCCATAATTCTCTCCATGTTGCCGCCCATTTCATTTTCATCAGCTACTAAACAAGAAGGGGACTCGCTAAGGCGATTAGAAATTTTGACTTCTTTAACTTTATTTTCAAGAATCTTTTGCATTTCTTCTAGGGTCTTTTTAAAGCCTTTGGCAGTTTTTTCTTTTTCCTTTTTTTCTTCCTTGGAGTCAAGATCTTCTAAATCACCTTTAGCGATTGATTTAAGTTGCTTGCCTTCAAACTCGTTAAAGTTGTTAACCATCCACTCGTCTACACGATCAGATAGAAGTAGCACTTCAATGTCTTTTTGTTTGAATATTTCTAAATGTGGTGAGCCTTTAGCCGCTGCAAAAGTTTCAGCAGTAACGTAGTAGATGTCTTTTTGATCATCGCCCATACGTTCGATGTACTCGGCCAAAGATACGCTTTGTGCTTCGCTGTCTGACTTGGTAGTAGAAAAACGTAGTAGCGCGGCGATTTTATCCTTATTTGAAGCATCTTCCACCACACCTTCTTTCATTACCATGCCAAATTCTTTCCAGAAGGTAGCGTATTTCTCTGGCTTGTTTTTAGCCATTTTTTCAAGTTCTTTTAAAATTCTGCTAACTGAGGCCTTGCGGATTGTGTCAACCACTTTGTTGCCTTGTAGGATCTCACGAGACACATTTAAAGATAAATCAGCCGTATCGATTACACCTTTAACAAAGCGCAAGTACATTGGCATAAGTTCTTCATTGTCTTCCATGATGAACACACGCTTAGCATACAGTTTAATGCCGCCTTTACGCTTTGGCTCCCACATGTCAAACGGTGCTTTAGCAGGGATAAATAGCAGAGAGGTGTAATCTAGTTTGCCTTCAACACGGTTGTGCAGTTGTGCAAGTGGCGCTTCAAAATCATAGGTAAGAGATTTGTAAAATTCATCATAATCTTCTTGTTTTAGCTCTTTTTTATCTTGCATCCAAAAAGCATTGGCCTTGTTAATCATTTCATATTCAATAGCCTCATCAGAATCTTCTGCTGCTGGCTTGATCATCATGATTGGCACAGTAATGTGATCAGAATATTTAGAAATAATACTACGCAGGCGATAATCATCTAAAAATTCTTTTTCGTCGTCTTTAATATGTAGAGTGATCTTAGTACCAAACTCTTCTA
>Ga0209663_1001018_pt1 | contig 14764 bp, 13 predicted proteins | sample SaaInlV_135m_DNA_2_FD_184667 | JGI IMG/M metagenome (GOLD analysis project Ga0209663, IMG submission 184667) | Marine microbial communities from expanding oxygen minimum zones in the Saanich Inlet - Saanich Inlet SI073_LV_120m_DNA (SPAdes) (version 2) | ecosystem: Environmental > Aquatic >... | reverse complement strand
ATCAGATGACCGAAGAGCACATAAATTATATGCTTTCTAAAATTCCTAGAAACAAATTTGCAAAAGTAGAAGAATTAGCTTCTTTAGTTACATGGCTATCAAGTGAAGAAAACTCATTTTCAACAGCTGCTGTATTTGATTTAAGCGGTGGTAGAGCCACTTATTAGTTATGCAAATAGGAATTGACGTAGGTGCTACTAAAATTGAAAGTGTTGTTTTAGAAGAAGATGGTAATGAAAAACATAGATCAAGAACTGCCTGTCCTAAAGATTATCTAGCAATTATTAATACGATTAAAGATATTCATAATAAATTAGAAAAAGAATTTAAAACAGAATTGCCAATTGGTGTTTGCCACCCAGGAATACATTCTCCACAAACTGGTTTGGTAAAAAATGCACCTAATTGTAACTGGTTAGAAAAAAAACCTTTTCAAAGCGATTTAAGAAAAGCTTTAGGCAAAGAAGTTTTTTGTGAAAATGATGGAAATTGTTTTGCTTTGTCAGAAGCGATTGATGGATCTGGAAAGCATTATAAAATCGTTTATGGAATAATTTTAGGCTCAGGAGCGGGTGGTGGACTTGTAATAGATAAACAGATCGTAAGTGGTCCAAATGGAGTAGCTGGCGAATGGGGTCATAATCAAATTCCATATTTTGCAGCTAAAAAAGAAAACTTCAGTTCAAATAATGCAAGAGAAGCAGAAGTTGAAAGTTTTGTATCAGGTCTTGGTATAGCAAAAAGATTTAATAAAATTTATGGAAAAAATTTAAGAACAAATGAAATTTTTGAACTTAATAAAAAACATGATCTAGATGCTGAAAGATTTATAGATGAATTTAAATTAAATTTAGCAATGTCTTTATCACAAATAATAAATATTTTAGATCCCGATGCTTTTGTCTTTGGTGGTGGTGTTTCAAATGAAATAGATTTTTTAAGTGAAATAGAGTCTATGGTTAAAAAGTTTGTAATTGGAAAAGAATATGATGGTGTTTTTTTAAAACCTAAATATGGTGACGCTAGTGGGGTTAGAGGTGCTGCTAGATTAGGACGAAGAACTACTTATTAAAGATTCAATTAAAAGTTGAAATTGAAAAAATAATTTTTTTTCAAAGATAAATTTTTTCAAAATAAATACATAAAAAAAAAATACCAACTTCAGGTTGTAGACAAATTTTTCAATTTCAATTAATTTTTTTAGAAGATACGATCTTTTTTTAATTAAAATAATTAGGAGAAGATAAAATGAAAAAAATAATTATTGCTATTTTAGCAATGGTTTTAGCTCCAACACTTTCTTATGCTGGATCTAAAGCAGAAGTACTTCACTGGTGGACATCAGGTGGAGAGGCAAAAGCTTTACAAGTTTTAAAAGATGATTTTGCTGCTCAAGGTGGTGAGTGGAAAGATATGCCAGTTGCAGGTGGTGGTGGAGATGCTGCTATGCAAACATTAAAAGCTAGAATAGTAGCTAATGATGCGCCGGCTGCCGCTCAAATTAAAGGACCAACAATACAAGCTTATGATAGAGAAGGCGTTGTAGCACCATATAATATAGATGCTGTAGCTAAAGCTGAAGGTTGGGACAAACTTTTAAGTAAACAAGTTGCTGATCATATGAAATGTGATGATGGAAAAGCATATTGTGCTGCACCAGTAAACATTCACAGAATTGATTGGTTCTGGGCTAACAAAAAAGTTTTAGACTCAAATGGAATTAAAATGCCATCTTCATGGGCTGAATTTAATGCTGCAGCTGATAAGCTTCAAGCAAAAGGAATTATTCCTTTAGCGCATGGTTCTCAACCTTGGCAAGACGCAACAGTTTTTGAAGCTGTAGCACTTGGTATTGGTGGAAATGATTTTTATAGAAAAGCGTTTGTAGATGCTGATGTTGCGACATTGGGTGGATCTACAATGGTAAAAATCTTTGATCAAATGAGAAAACTTAAAGGTTACACAGATGCTGGTTCTCCAGGAAGAGACTGGAACGTTGCAACTGGAATGGTTATGGAAGGCAAAGCTGCATTCCAACTTATGGGTGACTGGGCAAAAGGTGAATTTGCAGCAGCTGGCTTAAAACCAGATGTAGATTACTATTGTGCAGCTACTCCATCTAATAACGGATACCTATACAATGTAGATTCATTCATTTTCTTTAAAATTAAAGGAAAAGAAAAAGTTGAAGGTCAAAAACTTCTTGCAAGTTTAATCATGGGTAAAGAGTTCCAAAAAGTTTTCAACATTTACAAAGGATCAATTCCAGCAAGACTTGATGTTCCAATGGATGATTTTGATAAATGTGCGAAAAAATCTAATTCAGATTTAAATACTGCAGCAGCAAAAGGTGGATTACTTCCAAGTTTTGCTCACGGTATGACTTTGGAGCTAGGTGTTAAAGGTGCAATTCAAGATGTTGTAACTGAACACTTTAACTCTAACATGTCTTCTCAAGACGCTGTTAAAAAATTATCAGCTGCTGTTAAGGCTGCAAGTTAGTTAAAAAAGTTAATCTTAAATTTCATGCGCTATTTATTTAGCGCATGAATTATTCTAAAAATTAAAATTTTATGTATTGGTTAAAAAGAAATTTACCTAGATTAGTAATAGCCCCATCATTTGGTGTAATTGCTTGGTTTGTTTATGGTTTTATTTTTTGGACAATTTATATTTCTTTTACTAAATCAAAATTATTACCCAAATATGAATTTTGGGGTATTGATCAATACTTTAGACTTTGGTCGATGCCAAGATGGCATGTAGCAGTTGAAAACTTATTTATTTTTACAATTTTATTTATAATTCTATGTGTTTTTATTGGAATTGTACTTGCAATTTTATTAGATCAAAAAATTAGAGCAGAAGGTTTTTTAAGAACAGTTTATCTATATCCGATGGCTTTATCGTTTATTGTAACAGGTACTGCATGGAGATGGATATTAAATCCCTCTCTTGGCTTAGAAAAATTTGCTCACGATATAGGGTTTGAAACATTTACTTTTGATTGGTTGGTTACACCAGGAATGTCAATATATACAATAGTTATAGCGGGTGTTTGGCAATCCTCAGGGTTTATAATGGCTATTTTTCTTGCAGGTTTAAGGTCTGTTGATGATGAAATAATTAAAGCTGCTAAAATTGATGGTGCAGGAATTGTTTCAGTTTATACAAAAATAATTTTACCAATGATGAGACCAGTGTTTATGAGCGCAATAGTAATATTGGTTCATTTAGCAATTAAAAGCTATGATCTTGTGATTGCATTAACAGCAGGTGGTCCTGGAATTTCGTCAGATATGCCAGCTGTATTTATGACTCAAATGGCATTTCATAGAAGTGAAATTGGTTTAGCTTCAGCAAGTGCAATCATGATGTTTTTAACTGTTTCGGCAATTGTTGTTCCATATTTATATTCAGAATTAAAGAGAGAAGATGACAGAAAATAATATTCAAACTTATAAAGAATTAGAAAAATTATCTAATAAAAAAAAACTTATTTATAGATGGATATTATTTATAATTTTGGGAATATTTGCTCTGTATTACATTACACCACTTTATGTAATGATAGTGACATCATTTAAAACCATGGAAGAAATTAGACAAGGGAATTTATTTTCTTTACCAGGATCTTTAAATTTAACATCTTGGGATGTAGCTTGGAATGGTCAAGGTTTCTCAGCTGGAGATGTTTATTTAAAAACTTATTTTTGGAATTCGGTTAAATTAGTAGTCCCTGCAGTAATTATCTCAACAATTTTAGGAGCAATTAACGGATATGCTTTAACCAAATGGAGATTTAAAGGTGATAGTTATATATTTTTATTATTTTTATTTGGAACATTTATTCCTTATCAAGCAATATTACTTCCAATGTCTAGAACATTAGGTTTTATGGGAATCTCAAACTCAATTTATGGATTGATTTTAGTTCATGTTGTTTATGGATTATGTTTTACAACTCTCTTTTGTAGAAATTATTATATCTCTATTTCAGATGAGATTGTAAAAGCTGCAAGAATTGATGGGGCAGGTTTTTTTAAAATATTCTTTAAGATTATGTTACCGATTTCTGCTCCAATTTTAGTTGTTACAGTTATTTGGCAGTTTACTATGATTTGGAATGATTTTTTATTTGGTGCTACTTTTACTTTTGGTGAAGAAGCGCCTATCCAAGTAGCTTTAAATAATATGGTTTTAACTAGCTCGAGTGTAAAAAGATATAATGTAGATATGGCTGCTGCAATCATTGCAGGTTTTCCAACACTCATTGTTTATGTTTTAGCAGGTAAATATTTTATAAGAGGATTAACAGCAGGATCAGTGAAAGGATAACATGGCGAATTTAAAGATAAATGACATTAATAAAAATTTTGGATCTACTGAAGTTTTAAAAGGAATAAATTTAGATATTAATGATGGTGATTTCTTAGTTTTATTAGGACCTTCTGGATGTGGAAAATCAACACTATTAAATACTATCGCTGGTCTAGAAACCTCTAATAGTGGGGATATTTTAATAGATGATTACCGAGTTAATGACATGGAACCTAGTGATAGAGATATAGCTTTAGTGTTTCAGTCTTACGCACTTTATCCAGCAATGACCGTTAAGGGCAATGTAACATTTGGACTAGAGCAAAGAAAAACACCTAAAGACAAAATAGAAGAAGCTTTAAATAGAGTATCAAGCTTATTAAAAATTAATGAGTTATTAGCACGAAAACCATCACAGTTATCTGGAGGTCAAAGACAAAGGGTTGCTATGGGCAGAGCTTTAGTAAGAGACCCTAAAGTATTTTTATTTGATGAGCCATTATCAAATTTAGATGCAAAATTAAGAGTTGAAATGAGAAGGGAAATAAAAAAACTTCATCAAAATCTCAAAACCACTGTTGTTTATGTAACGCATGATCAAACTGAGGCAATGAGCCTTGGAACCAACATAGCTATAATGAACCATGGTGTAATCCAACAATGTGATACTCCAAAAAACATCTACAACACTCCAAACAATATTTTTGTTGCAGATTTTATTGGCTCTCCTTCAATGAATTTAATTAAAGGGAAGTTAACCAATCAAAATGGTGAGATTTTTTTTGAAAATAATAATAATGTCAAAATTCCACTAAATAATTATAATTTTAAAAATAAAACCAACGAAAGTGAAAAAGAAATTATATTAGGTATTAGACCAGAACATATTTATTTTGAAAAAAATGCTTCTGATAATTTTGAAATAAATGTTAAATCTGAACTTTCTGAATACATTGGTCATGAACAAATAATAACATTTGATTTTTCAGGACAACAATTACTTGGAAAATTTTCATCAACTATAGATATTGATATTAATAAAGAATTTAAATTATACCTAGATATTAATCAAATATCGTTATTTGATGCCTCAACTGAAGAAAGGTTATAAATAATGAAAGTTAAATATTTAGATCTAAAGGATAAAAGAGTATTTATCTCAGGGGGTGGCTCAGGAATTGGTGCATCAATTGTGGAACATTTTTGTGAACAAAATAGCGAAGTTTATTTTATTGACATAGATATTAAAGCCTCAAATAAATTAATTAGCAGTATCAAAAAAAAAAAATTAAAAGTCCCTAACTTTATCGAGTGCAATATTTTAGATATAAAAAAATTACAAAACATAATTAAAGACATCATAGCTAAAAAAGGACCTATTCATTGCCTAATAAATAGTGCTGCAAATGATGATAGACACACTACGGATCAAGTAGATGAGAAATATTGGGATAATAGAATGAATATAAATTTAAAACATTACTTCTTTGCTGCGCAATCAGTAGTAAAAGGAATGAAAAAAATTAAATCAGGATCAATTGTCAATTTAAGTTCAGTTTCATGGATGCTGGGTGAAGGCGATAAAGTAGTTTATGAAACTGCTAAATCAGCAGTAGTTGGTTTAACAAGGTCCTTTGCTCAAGAATTTGGAAAATACAATATAAGAACTAATTCTGTTATACCTGGTTCAATCGCTACTGAGAGGCAAATAAAACATTGGTTAACACCAAAATATAAAAAACTTATTTTAGATAGTCAGGCTTTGAAACGTCAATTAAAACCAGAAGATGTCTCTAAATTAGTTTTATTTTTATCATCTGATCAGTCTTCAGGCTGCACAAAACAAAGTTTTGTAGTAGACGCTGGAATAGCTTAATCATACCTGAGTTTATAAAAAAAAATGAGAAAAATAAATATCTCAATTGTTGGAACTGGTTTAATGGGTCTTCAACATATAAAAGCTATATCAAAGTCGTATAAAGCAAACCTACATTCGATTGTAGACATAAGTAGCAATGCAGTTAGTTTGTCCAAAAAATATAAAGTACCTCTATACTCTAATGTAGTAGAACTTTTAAAATCAAAAAATTTAGATGCAGTAATTGTTGCAACACCAAATCAACTTCATAAAAAACATACCGTAAGTTTTTTAAAAAATAAGATACCAGTGTTATTGGAAAAACCAATTTCAGATAACATAATTTCAGCAAAAAAAATTATTGATAGTGCTAAAAAAAACAAAACACCTTTATTAATTGGATATCATCGAAGACATAATTCGATTGTATCAAAAGTAAAAAACATAATTGACTCAGGTAAATTAGGAAACATTGTATCAGCTAATGTATTGTGTTGGCTTTATAAGCATAAAGAATATTACAAAGAAAAATGGAGAATAAAAAAAGGTGGCGGTCCTTTAGGTATCAATTTAGTTCATGACATTGATATGATTTGTTATTTGCTTGGCCCAATTCAATATGTTCAAGCTTTTACAACTAATAAAACTAGAAAATTTAAGGTTGAGGATACAGCTACTGTAAGTTTGATTTTTAAATCAGGCGCTTTATGTACTCTAAATATTTCAGATACTATAGTTGCTCCTTGGAGTTATGAATTAACTGCAGGTGAAAACCCTGCCTACCCAATAACCAATCAATCAGCTTATATGATAGGTGGCACAAAAGGATCTCTACAATTTCCAAATTTAAAAAACTGGTTTTATAAAAAAGAGAGAAGCTGGTGGAATAAGATATTAACTAAAGAAGATAAAAATAAAAAAGATGATAATACTCTTATTAATCAAATTAATCACTTTGCCGATGTAGTGGCTAAAAAAGTTAAACCAAAAGTAAATGGCAATGATGGTTTGGTATCACTTAAAATTTTTGCTGCAATAACAAAGAGTGCTAAATCAGGTAAAAAAATTAAACTTTAATTTTCTTTTTTTTCCCCTCTGTACGAATAAATAAAATTCCAAATATAATAATTCCAATGACCCCATAAATTTTATTAATATCAATAGGAACACCAAATATCATAAAGTTAATTATTGTAGACCATACTAATTGTGAATATTGAAAATTAGTTACAAATGATAAATTAGATAATTGAATGGCATATATCAACATAAAGTGACTAATAAAACCAGACACTCCTAGTAAAACTAAAAGTAGCCAATAACTATTTTTCTCAATAGGAACCCAGTTCAAAGAAACATAAATTGAAAAGACAATAGCTCCAGTAATAGCTGTATAAAAAATTGATGCAAAAGGATCATTATTTCCAGAAATTAACTTTGTAAAAAATTGATAAAGAGACCAGCATAATGGAGGTACTAATGGAAAAATTAATTCAGGACTTAAAACTTTCATGCTCGGACCAAGTGAGTATATGATAGAACCAAAGCTCATTACCATTAATAACAAACCCTTTAGACTCAAAACATCTTTTAAAAAAATTGCTGATAACATTGCAACGATTAATGGTGCAGAAAAAAACACTACATAAATATCAACTAAATCAAATCTTTGTAATGAATTGAACATAAAAAAAGTTGCTGTAACCATTAATAAAGATCTTAAAATTTGAATTTTAAAATTTTTTTTTAGGTTTATTTTTGGTTTAAAAATTAGAAAATAAATTCCTAGTGCTATAAAATGAAAAAAAAACCTACCCCATACAGCTTGAGTAATTGGCATAACTCCTCCCAAAAATTTAGCTAAAGAGTCCATGCACACAAACATAAAAAAGCCAGTTGCAGATAATAAAACTATCTTTAATAGAGGGGGTTTATTGGTATCTGTCATGTTAATAAGTTGAGTAAATATTTTACAAATATTTACATTACAACACCAACTTGCCATGGATTAAATTCTTCATCACCATAGCCATTAATTTCACTTTTTGATTTATTGCCCGAGGCAGTATTTACAACTAACTCAAATATTTTATGTCCTACTTCTTCTACTTTTTCTTTTCCTTCAGCAATAGTTCCACAATTGATATCCATATCCTCAGTCATTTTTTCATACATTGTAGTGTTAGTTGAAAGTTTTAAACTTGGAACTGGTTTGCATCCAAAACAAGAGCCTCGACCAGTTGTGAAGCAAATTACATTTGCACCTGAAGCAACTTGGCCAGTAACAGACACAGGGTCGTAACCTGGTGAGTCCATAAAATTGAATCCTTTATTCTTTAAAGGTTCAGCATAATTTAATACATCTTGTAAAATAGAGTTTCCTCCTTTAGCAACAGCTCCTAAAGATTTTTCTAAAATTGTTGTTAGGCCTCCTTTTTTATTTCCCGGAGCAGGATTGTTATCCATCGTACTATCATTAATTGATGTATAATGTCTCCACCATTCAATTCTTTTTATTAATTTATCTGCTGTCTCTTTTGAATTTGCTCTATTAATTAACAAGTGTTCTGCGCCATAAATTTCTGGTGTCTCAGATAAAATTGAACTTCCACCTTTTCTTACCAAAAGATCTGCAGCAACACCTAATGCAGGATTTGCAGTAATACCAGAATATCCATCTGAACCACCGCATTGGAGTGCTAATGTAAGATGGCTGATAGGTTGTGACGTTCTTTCAGTATCATTAGCTTCATTAAGCAAATTTTTAATTTGAGAAAATACTTTTTCAACAATTTTTTTAGTTCCACCTTCATCCTGGATTGTTAAAAAATGTATACGGTTATGTTTTTTTAAAGACTCATCAAACAAACTTACTTGTGCACATTCGCATCCCAAACCTATTACAAAAACATGAGAAAAGTTTGGATGATTTTTAAATCCATCAATTGTTCTTTGAAAAATTTCCATTCCTTCACTAACAGTATTCATTCCACAACCTGTAGAATGTGTAATAGGTACTATACCGTCAATATTTGGATAATCTTTTAAGATATTAGAATACTTAATTTTTTCTACAATCATCTTTGTAACTGTTGCAGAACAATTAACAGTACTTACAATTCCAATATAGTTCCTTGTGGCTACATCTCCATTATCTCTTAAAATTCCATTAAAGAAAGTATCAGCTTTTTCATCAATGATATTTTTTTTATCGGTTACTTTAAAATCTCTTTTAAATTCTCTAAACTCCAGGTTATGTGAATGAACATGCTCTCCAGCTTTAATATCTTTTGATGCAAACCCAATTATTTGGTCATACTTTATAATAGGATCACCTTTATTTATTGATTTAAGACAAACTTTATGACCGAAAGGTATTGGATCTATTGTGCTTATATCATGACCTTTTATTTTAGTTTTTTCAGGAATAATAAATTGGCTTACACCTACATTATCATTCTGATTTAAAACTATTAGATTATTCACAGATTTATTATATAAATAATGCTTTAAACAAGCCATAATAATTTTAATGCATTGTTTCTATGAAAAAAAAGAATTTAAGAAGCCGACAGTGGTTTGATAACCCAAAAGATCCAGAACAAACTGCAATTTATTTAGAAAGATATCTAAATTATGGGTTAACTAGAAAAGAACTTCAATCGGGCAATCCAATTATTGGAATAGCTCAATCTGGAAGTGACCTGACACCATGTAATAGACATTTTCAATCCTTGAGTAAAAGAATAAAAGATGGGATTAGAAGGGCTGGTGGTATCCCAATGGAGTTTCCAACACATCCAATTCAAGAAACCGGTAAAAGACCAACAGCAATGCTTGATAGAAATTTATCTTATCTTTCATTAGTAGAGGTTCTTTATGGATATCCAATTGATGGAGTTATTTTAACAACAGGTTGTGACAAGACAACACCAGCAGCATTAATGGCTGCTGCCACAGTTAATATTCCTGCAATAGTTTTATCAGGTGGTCCAATGTTAGATGGAGTTTACAAAGGTAAATTAGCAGGATCAGGAACTGTGATTTGGGAAGCGAGAAGATTGTTGTCTAAAGGTAAAATAAATTATGATGAGTTTATGGATATGGTTTCAGCTTCTGCTCCAAGTATAGGCCATTGTAATACAATGGGAACAGCATCTTCTATGAATTCTGTTGCAGAAGCTCTAGGAATGTCATTAACAGGATGTGCTGTGATACCTGCGCCTTATAGAGAAAGAGAGCAAATATCTTTTGAAACAGGAAAAAGAATTGTTGGTATGGTTCATGAAGATTTAAAACCATCAAAAATTATGACACGTAAAGCATTTGAAAATGCAGTAGTTGTTGCAAGCGCAATAGGTGCATCAAGTAACTGTACAACTCATTTAATTGCTATTGCAAAACATATGGGAATTAAATTTGACTTATCCAATTGGCAAAAGTTAGGCCATGAAATTCCGCTACTTGCAAACTGTCAGCCTGCAGGTGAATACTTGATGGAAAGTTTCTATAGAGCAGGAGGTATCCCTGCAGTGATGAAAGAATTAATGAAACACAAAAAAATTCATACTAACATAATGACTGTATCTGGAAAAAATGTTGGTCAAAATTTGAAAAGAAAAATAGATATTGATAGAAGTGTAATAAAAACTTTTGATGAGTGTCTTACTGAAAAAGCAGGGTTTTTAGTTATGAAAAGTAATTTCTTCTCTTCTGCAGTTATGAAAACTTCAGTAATAAGTAAAGAGTTTAGAGAAAGATTTTTATCAGATCCTAAAAAACCCAATGTTTTTACAGGTAAGGCTGTAGTATTTGAAGGACCTGAAGATTACCATAAAAGAATAAATAGTAAAAAATTAAAGATTGATGAAAAATCAATATTGATAATCAGAGGATGTGGACCTGTTGGATATCCAGGTGCTGCCGAAGTTGTTAATATGCAACCACCTGATAGGCTTTTAAAACAAGGCATTAATGCGCTGCCAACACTAGGTGATGGTCGACAAAGTGGAACTTCTGAAAGTCCATCAATTCTTCATGTTTCGCCAGAATCTGCTGTAGGTGGTGATTTGGCCATAGTTAGAACTGGAGATAAAATGACAATAGATCTTAACAAAAGAAGAGTAGATTTGTTAATCCCACAATCAGAATTTAAAAAAAGAAGAAAGAAAAAGAAACTTTTAAAAATTGATAACCAAACACCATGGCAAGAAATTTTTAGAGATACTGTTGGACAATTAGAAGATGGCGCTTGCATTAAATCTAGATCCCTATATTTAGATGTGGCTACTAAAAAAGGTATACCAAGAAATTCACATTAATATGAAACCAAAAATACTAGTTACAAGAAAATTATCAGATGGAGCAGAGGACAAATTAAAGAAAAATTTTGATGTAACTCTTAATCCAAAAGATGAACCAATTCCAAATAGTGAACTTATCAAAATGGCTAATGAATATGATGGATTTATTTCAACTGGTTTTGATAAAATTGGAGAAGATTTTTTTAAAGATTTAAATGGCAAACTTAAGATTATTGCTCAAGTAGGAGTAGGGTATGACAATATCTCTGTTAAATCTGCTGAAGGTAAAAAAATTAAAGTTACCAATACACCAAATGTTTTAAACGAAGCTGTTGCTGAAACAACTATCCTTTTAATTTTAGCTGCTTCAAGAAGAATTGGTGAAGCATACAATTTAGTAAGATCAGGAACTTGGAAAGATCAAAAACCTGACTTAACTAAATTTATGATAGGAAATTCTGTTACAGGTAAAACACTTGGAATAATAGGTATGGGTAGAATTGGTAGAATGGCAGCAAAGTGTGCAAAAGCATTTGGTATGAAGATTATTTATTATAATAGAAATAAACTTTCAGAAGATTTAGAAGATGGAGCAAAATATTTTTCTGATGTTAAATCAATGATGCCTGAATGTGACTTTGTAAGTATTCACACTCCTGCAACTGCTGAAACAAAACATATTTTAAATGCATCAACAATTAGTTTGTTGCCCAAACATGCTGTAGTTATTAATACTTCAAGAGGATCAACAATTGATGATGATGCATTGATAGATGCTCTTCAAAATAAAAAAATCTATGCAGCTGGCTTGGATGTGTTTAATAATGAACCTAATTTAGATGCAAGATACATGAATTTAGATAATTGTTTTGTTTTACCGCATGTTGGTAGTGCTACTCATGAAACTCGTTTGGCAATGAGTATGATGGCTGTTGATAATATTTTCTGTTTCTTTGAAAATAAACCACTTATTTCTGAAGTAATTTAGCACAACTTAAAGTTGTTTATTTAGATAATATATATAATTTCTATACATAATTAATTTAGTTTTGTTTGAAATTAAAAATCAAATGTGATTTAGTTGCTTATTAAAAAACATAACCGAGAGGAAGATAATGTTAAAATTAATAACAAAAACTATAGCTGCAGCAGTTGTAGTTTCAGTTGCTTTATTTGGCTCTGCTAACGCAAAGACTTTAAAGATTGAAACTCACTTTACTGCTAGTTCACCAAATGGTGAAGTTGCAGCTCAATTCGCTAAAAACGTAGAAATGTTTTCTGGTGGAAGCTTAAAAGTGCAAATGTTTTACTCAGCTTCTGTAACAGGAAAATCTGCTGAAGTATTTAACTCTGCACAAACAGGAATTATCGACTGCGATATGACTGGTGCAGGTTACCAAACTGGTAAAAATGCTGCGTTCCAATTTGCAGGTGATGTAATGGGTGGATATGATAACCCTTATCAACAATACGACTTCTTAAAGTTCCCAGGAGCTCAAGATGCGGTTGATGCACTTTACAACAAATATGGAATGACACTTATTGGTTGGTGGATACCTGGACATGAGTCACTTATTTCAAGTGTTCCAATTCCAGATGTAGCATCTATCAAGGACTTTAAATTTAGATCACCTCCAGGAATGGAAAGTATGATATTTGCAGAATTAGGTGCTAAACCAATCGTAATGGATTTTGGTGAAGTTCCAACTGCTTTACAAACTGGTCTAATTGACGGTGCTGACTATTCAAGTTTAGCAACTAACACTGCAGGTGGACACTATGAGGCAAATAAATATGCTACATATCCTGGTTTCCACTCTATGCCAGCTGACCACTTAGCTTGTAACACTAAAGTTTGGAAAAAGTTAAAAGCTCATGAAAGAGGTGCTATGAAAGCCGGAATAGAAATTGCTGGTAGAACTATCACTAGTTTAGTTGAGAGAAAAAACCTAGAAGCTGTTAAAAAGTTAGCAGGTATGGGTGTTACTCTTCATGACTGGGCTCCAAAAGATAGAGCTTTGTTCAGAGCTTCTGCATTAAAAGCTTGGGAAACTTGGAAGACAAAATCTCCTGAGGCTGCTCAACTTATAGAAATGCATACTGCTTACATGAAAGCTAACGGTATCCTATAATCATATATTATACTAAAAAATCTTGAAGGGCCTGAAAAGGCCCTTCTTTTTTAAAAAAATTTTAAATTTATGCTTGATAAATCATTACAAGAACAAACAGATAAAGTTGCAAGCAAAGACGAGTTTCCAATAAACTGGATAGACAGAATTACTTTATTTTTAAGTCATACAATTAAATACTTAATCCCAGTCATTGTCTTAGTGATGATGTATGAAATTTTTATGAGATATATAATGGAAAAACCAACAATGTGGGTGAATGAATTATGTCTATGGTTGGCTGGTATTTGTTATCTAGTTGGTGGAATATATGCAACAAGACTGAGAAGCCACATTAGAATTGTGATGTTATATGATTATGTGGGCAGACCAACACAGAGAATTTTTGATTTAATTAGCACTATTATAATTGTTACTTTTGCTGCAGCTGTAATTTATGGAGGTTGGGAAGACGCACATAGATCGTTTACAAATTGGGAGAGATTTGCAACATATTGGGATCCACCAATTCCTGCCACTATGAAGCCCCTTACGCTTATATGTGTATTCCTTATTGCTCTTCAATCTGTAAATAACTTATTTATTGATTGGAAAAATCCTAAAGAAAAACAATATGATCCTGCTAAAGATTTAGAATAAAATGGAAATTGAAATAGGAACACTCTCGATAATACTTTTAGTTGGATTATTAGCTCTTATTTCCATCGGTGTTCCAATGGGTTTTGCCTCAGGTTTTATGGGAGCAGTACTTGTATTTCTCTATATTGGTGAGCATGCTTTAGGTATTTTACTTTCAAGATATTATTCACTTGTTGTAACTTATTCTTTTTTATCAGTCCCTTTATTTATATTTATGGCCTCCTTGCTCGAACGCTCGAATATAGCGAGAGATTTATATGATGCATTAAATGCTTGGTTGAGAAAAACAAGAGGTGGAGTAGGAGTTGTTACAGCTATAATGGCAACAATTATGGCTGCGATGAGTGGAATTATTGGAGGAGAAATAGTTTTATTAGGATTGATTGCACTGCCTCAAATGTTGAGATTGAAATATGATCAGGATATGTCCATAGGTATTATTTGCGCATCAGGTTCTTTAGGTACAATGATACCTCCTTCTATTGTTTTAATTATTTACGGGTTAACAACAG
>Ga0209663_1001017_pt1 | contig 14779 bp, 8 predicted proteins | sample SaaInlV_135m_DNA_2_FD_184667 | JGI IMG/M metagenome (GOLD analysis project Ga0209663, IMG submission 184667) | Marine microbial communities from expanding oxygen minimum zones in the Saanich Inlet - Saanich Inlet SI073_LV_120m_DNA (SPAdes) (version 2) | ecosystem: Environmental > Aquatic > Marine... | reverse complement strand
AAAGGTCCCTGGATGCCAGCATTCCGCGTACCAGACGATCTGTATAACATCCCCGCCAGTTCATCGAGCTATCCTGTCACACAGGTGAAAGTTGCCTCAAGTACCAGCACCAGCGTGGTCTACGTAGCGTCTACCTCATATTACAGTGGTATCTACAGCTATTACGGGATGCCTGTCTACGGCACCGGTTGGTATTACCCGCCTTACTACGGGTATTACTATCACTACGGTCGCTATCCCTATGCTTACTACCCCTACTACCGTTCTTATGGCTACGGCAGCTACTACAATCCCCGAACGGGCACTTACGCAAACCGCTCTGTCTGGGCAGGCCCTTATGGAGGATATAGCTATAACCAACACAACAATCCCAGGACAGGTCGATATGGTTATGTAGAAACAGCGTGGAACAGCAACGAGTGGGCGAGCTATGGAGAAACCTACAATCCCCGCACGAACATCTCTACAGAGACAAAAAGGTACTATTCAGATGACACTAATCGCTTCGAAATGGAGCGAGATATCACCCGTGGCGATCAAAGTATCGAGACCCGCAGGGACGTTGACATTGATGACGGTTGGGCAAAAACGACCCGGGAAAGTTCCGAGGGCGACAGCATGGTTATGGAGCGCCAGCGCGAGTCTGATGGCAGCTATTCAAGCGAGGGCAGCATTACAACCAGAGAGGGCAAAACTGCCAAGATAGAAGGTCAGATTGACAACGGTCAAAGACGAACAGAAATCACCGGTGGTGATGGCGGCAAAGCAATCTCTGGGGGCGATGGGCAAAACAGGGGAACGGTAGGCAAGGATGGCGAGGGCAACCTCTATGCTGGCCACAATGGCAATGTCTATAAGAAAAGTGGCGACAGCTGGTATTCCTATGACCGGGGGGATGGCTGGAACGAAATGAACAAGCCTGACGGCGGACCGCGAGCCGAGATGGCAGCGGGCAAAATCGACAATCGCACCAGGCAGCGTATGTCAGAGAATGCCGGCAAAGCAAGGACCCAGGCAGGTTCATTTCCCGATTATAGCCAGAGGCAACAAACGACCCGGATGAACCAGCTGCAACGAGATTCACGATCGCGGAGTCGAGGTAACCAGCAGTTCCAATCCAGAAGGAGCAGTAGCCAGTTTAACCGCAGCTCAATGGGTGGGCGAGCGGCTAGAGGCGGTGGTATGCGAGCAGGTGGCCGCAGGCGCCAATAGGCTGTCAGCAATCAGAAGGAACGCCAGAGACACCTTCGATCAGGACAGTTATATTTGTACATTGATGTTGTAAACTCATTTTCGATACCCAATTTCGTCAAACATTTGAGTTGCCAAAAGGATTGTGTGTGGATAACCGAGGGGCGGATTGATGGAGAACCTTTCCAGTCAGGCAGATACAGAAACTATCATCGAATGTCTCGTGCGAGATGGAGCTGTGATAATCGAACAGTTGGCCCAGGCACCTCTGCTGACAGTGATCATGGATGAACTCAGACCACATTTTGATCAGGAGGGCGCCAAGTTTCAAAATGATTTCAACGGCTACCAGACTCTGCGCCTGGGCGCAGTGCTTGGCCTGGCGAAACATACGGCAGACCTGATTGCCCATCCCCGGGTGCTGCAGGTAGCCAATGCAGTGCTTGGTTCGAATTGTGAATGTATCAGACTTGGCAGCACCACCGCGATTGAGATCTATCCAGGTCAACCCGTGCAGGAATTGCACGAGGATGACAGTTTTTACCCGATGAAAATACCGGATGTAGAGTTCCAGCTTGGCGCCATGTGGGCGCTCGATGACTTCACGATTGAGAACGGTGCCACCAGGCTTGTTCAGGGCAGCCACTGGACCGGGACAGTCACTAAGATCGATGAGGCCTCAGCCGTTAGTGCCGAGATGCCAAAAGGGTCTGTGCTGTTGTATTTCGGGTCTCTCTACCATGGAGGCGGCGCCAACAACTCAAAGCTTCCCCGGGCAGGGTTAATCAATACTTACGCCCTGGGTTGGCTTCGTCAGGAAGAGAACCAGTATCTGTCGGTACCTCGTGAAATGGCGGACAGTTATCCTGAAACCGTTCGAAGGCTTATGGGTTACCAGGCTCATGGAAAATATCTCGGGGTGTTTCCTGCTGACCCGGATGGACGTTGGTACGAGGCCTGACATTCCAGACGCAGTATTTCAACGACTAACTTCGGATACGAACCATTTCCGGGTCGTAAAAAGGTTTCAGCGAGACATCGGCTGGGTAAACCCTCCCTGCAATCACCACGGTCCATTCGCCTTCTGACAGGTAAGCCGCATCGACAGGGTCGCCTTCAACCATAGCGAGACCGATGCCCGCGCCCAGCGTATGGCCGAAAGAACCAGCACGGATGGAGCCCACCGGTATTCCGTTTCGATGCACAATTTCGTGGTGCATTAATATAGGTTCCGGGTCACGCAACAAAATGGATACCAGACGATGTGTGTACTTGATATTGGCTTTGCGCTCGATACTGGCGGCTTTACCAATGAAGTCACTGTCTTTTTTCAATCGAACGGCGAAACCCAGGCCGGTTGAAAAGGGGTCATCCATGTTGTCGATGTCGTGGCCGTAATCACGATATCCTTTTTCAAGGCGCAGACTGGCCAGCGCCTTTAGGCCGGCATGGCGAAGCCCAAACTGTGCGCCTGCCTGAACAATACGGTCGTAAACGTGCAGTGCCTGTTCACTAGGAATATTCAGTTCGTAACCCAGTTCACCCGCATAGGTGATGCGCACACACAGCACACGGCCAAGGCCGATATCAATTTCTCGAGCGGTACGAAACGGAAAAGCCTCGTTGGACAGATCGGCGCTGGTGATTGATTGCAGCAACTCACGCGATCGAGGGCCCTGTATATTCAACTGACCGTAGCCGGACGTCACGTCGGTAACAAACACATGTTGATCGGCACCAATGTGGCGTTTCATCCATGTCTCGGTATGACGATGGGCGACATCCGAGGTGACGACCATGAATTTTTCGGTGTCCAGTTTGATGACCGTAAGATCCGCCTCTAGCAGGCCATCATCATTTAACCACTGGGTGTAAGTAATTTTTTCGCTATCGCCATTGACCTCATTGGCTGACAGGTAGTCCAGAAAAGTACCTGCATCCCGGCCCTGTACCAGAAACTTGCCCATGAAACTCATATCCATGGCGATCACATCTTCCCGACAGGCACGGTGTTCAGCTTCCCAGTGCGGGAACCATTGCGGACGGCCATAGGTGAGCGGGCCCTGGTCAGGTTGTTGTCCTTCAGGTGCGTACCAACCAGGGCATTCCCAACCACTCACGTCGCGAAAGTGCGCGCGTTGCGCCACAAGACGCTCATGAAACGGTGAGCGGCGAGCACCGCGAGCAGTTTCTGGCTGACGATCCGGGAAATGGCAGGCGTAAACCAACCCCAGCGATTCGAGCGCACGTTGCCGTCGATATTCGGGATTACATTGGTACGCGGAAAAACGATCGATATTGAAACCGGTGACATCAACATCGGGTTTGCCGTTGAGTATCCAGTGAGCAATGACTCGGCCATAACCGCCGCCGGTAATAATGCCTACGGAGTTAAGCCCTGCGGCAACGAAATAATTACGCAGCTCTGGCGCTTCACCCATGACCGGTGCAAGATCGGGGGTAAAGCTTTCGGGACCACAGAAAAATTTTCGGATGCCGACTTCTCTGGCGATGGGCACTCTCTCCATTGCTTTTTCGAGAAACGGTGTGAGGCGATCCCAATCGGGAGGCAGTTCACCGAATGAAAAATCGTCGGGAATCCCCTCTAATTGCCACGGCCTGCAGTCAGGCTCAAACAGACCAATCATCAGGCCGCCTGTTTCCTCGCGGTAGTACGCATACTTCGATGGGTCTTCCAACACCGGCAGGTCTTTGGTGACGCCTTCTATGGATTCAGTAATCAGGTAATAGTGTTCAGCTGCCTGGTTAGGAATCACCACTCCATTTTGTTCCCCTAACTGGCGAGCCCACATCCCTGCGCAGTTGACGACAAACTCACAGCGAATATCTCCCCTGTCAGTGCGGACACCCGAGACAGCACCATCGGTGGTCAGTACTTTACGGATAGGCGTTTTCTCGATCAGCTTCGCGCCTTTCATGCGCGCACCCTTGGCCATGGCCATTGTGACGTCTACCGGATTAATACGGCCATCGTGCTCTGCATAGAAACCAGCCTTAATGTCATCCACATCGGCTAATGGAAACAGGTCCTTTATCTCCGCGGCTGAGAGTTCGTGGATATCAGTGCCGTGGAGTCGGTTAAAGGCTGCGATACGGCGATACTCTTCAACGCGGTCTTCATCTGCAGCAAGTTCGATAAACCCGCTGCCTACAAACCCCGTCTGTTGCCCGGTTTCTTCCTCCAGTCGATCGTACAGATTCCTCGCATGTTTACGGATATCAAGGAGGGTTTCAGAGCCGGAGCCAAAATTGGTGAGTAAACCTGCTGCATGCCAGGTTGTGCCGGAGGTCAATTGGTCGCGTTCCAACAAGACGACGTCGCAGCCTTCTTCTGCCAGATGGTAGGCCACCGAGCAGCCAATGATGCCGCCGCCGATAATCACAACGCGCGCCGAATCGGGTAATTGTTGGTCAGCCATTGTTGTTACTCCGTGAGAGAGGTTGAATGTACTCCAAACCCCGCAATTGTAGAAGATAGAATAATAGCTGCTTTATAGAGAATAGGACTACCCGCCTATCGGCAGCATGTTGGACCCAGAGCGCCATCTTACAACCTCTCAGAGGATCCACTTAAACCCTGTAAAACTACAAAAAGGTCTCAAACCACGAAAAGGTTTTGCTTTATGATTGGGCCAATAGCCTGTCACCATCGTTTTCTCCTGCAGGCCCAGGCATTACAGGGCATAGCCACTCATGTATTCGACGGAAAGCTATCTAATAACCAGCGCAGCTATTTGATGCGTTCTGTGCTAGAAAACACGAAATGGGAAATAGGCGATTCGCGGAAGAACACCCGCTACAGGAGCTATGGTGAAAAAGCTGAAACTCGGGATGAATCAACCGATCACACGGCGAGACTTTATTAGCGGTGCCGCGGTTTCTATCAGTGGCAGTCTGATATGGCCATATGCTGAGGCAGCAAAGCCGATACAGGCTACTGAGGCGCTGGTTAACAACTATCCTCCGATTCTCGACGGTATGCGCGGTAGTCATGAAGGATCCTACGAAGTTGCCCACAAACTCCGCGACGGCGTTCGCTGGGACAACCCGAAGGACAGCGGCGAGGGATACGACCTTGTTGTTGTAGGCGGAGGGCTAAGCGGGCTTGCATCCGCCTGGTACTATCGAGAAGCGAACCCGAATGCACGAATTCTGATTCTCGACAATCACGACGACTTTGGCGGCCATGCGAAGCGCAATGAGTTCTGGCACAACGAGCGCATGATACTTTCCCACGGCGGAACAGAAAACATCGAGAATCTGCATCGCTACAATGACCGAGGCCGCCACCTGCTTAATTCATTAGGCATAGATGCAAATCGATACAGCGAATTTCACGATGAAAAACTGTATGCATCCTACAATCTGAATTGGTCCGTCTTTTTTGATCGCGAGACGTTTGGCGAAGACAAACTCGTCGTCGATCCCGGCAAACCGTCGTGGCCTGAATTTTTCAAGAAGACCCCCCTGTCCAATGCTGCGCAAAAAGAACTGGTTCTGCTCTATGAATCCGACATTGATTATTTGAAAGATCTCAATCGACAAGAAAAAATCGCGTTTCTGCAAAAAACCAGCTACGAAAAATATCTTTTAAAGGTGGTTGGAATAAGTCCGGAAGCGGTCTCCTTTGTGTGGCGTTCAGCAACCTGGGCGATTGGTTTCGATCAACTCTCCGCGTGGGTGGCGAAAGAAAGCGGCTGGCCAGGCACAAGCGGTCTTGGAAAACTGGCTACCAACCCAGAGCTGGCAAGCAAGGAGCCTGTGTTCTGCCAGTTTCCGGATGGCAATGCGACCATCACCCGGCTTCTGGTCCGCTCACTCATTCCTGATGTAGCGCCAGGAAAGTCACTGGATGATGTAGTGACTGCCCGTTTTGATTACAACGCAATTGATCTGCCCAACTCATCTGTACGTGTTCGTCTTGACAGCACCGTAATCGACGTCAGGCACAAAGGTAAGCTGAATGGTGCCGAGCCAGTTGAGATCACATATGTGCGTGATAATCGTGCCTACCGTATTGAGGCAGAGCGATGCATCATGGCCTGTTACAACTCAGCTATCCCGCATATTTGCCGTGAATTGCCTGACGAGCAAAAAGATGCCTTGTCCCTGGCCATAAAGGCACCACTCATCTATACGAATGTTTTAATTCGAAACTGGGCTTCATTCGTAAAGCTCGGCATTCGGGGTGCGCGTTGTCCCGGCAGCTATTTCGACTCAATCGACCTGACCGAACCGACAAACATCGGCAACTATCGCCATGCAGGAAAGCCGGAAGAAGCGGTGGTTTTGCGCCTGTTCAGGGCGCCTCTGGTTGCAGAGATGCGCGGTCAGCCCGTGCCAGAACAATGGCGTGCAGCACGTACTTCTTTACTCCACACGACTTTTGAAACTTTTGAGCGAAATATCAGAGATCAGCTTGGTCGCATCCTGTCACCCGGTGGATTTGACCCGAGACGCGATATTCTAGCGATTACCGTCAATCGTTGGCCCCATGGTTATGCCTACGGTCATGATCCTGAATCTGGCCAGGTAGCCTGGATGCTGGATGAACTGCCGCCAGAACGATCACCCTGGATTACCGCACGCAAAGCGTATGGGCGAATTGCAATCGCCAATTCAGATGCAACTGCTGACGCCATGACGGAAGGTGCATTCAATGCCGCCCAAATTGCGGTAGATGCATTGCTGGATAACTGACCCTTATTTATCCGACGATTCTTAGCGTACGCTTCAAGCGATTTATGCCTACCGAATTGATTTTCAGCCTCAATGCTAGAAGGTACCGCTAAGAGAAATTCCAAAGTAAGTCTCGTCGTCAAGGACCCTTTTCTCAGTAAAGAGAATTGACTCTGATGCACGAGACATGTCATACACCCGGCGCTCCCTGTGAGCGCCCTGGTTTAAAACATTCATGGCATCAAATCTTAACTTGTAGTCCTTGGCAAAAGACTTCTCGATGAAAAACGTCATGCCTGGAACATAGGTTCCGGTCTTGATCTCATCCAACCCGTAGCGGGTGGTCACATCACTTTCGACGTAGCCGATGCCATAGCTGAGCCGAAGGGAAGCTAGATCCTGTCGAAGTGAAATATCAACATCCCATACAGCTTCATCTGAGAGCTGTCGGTCTTCACCCGTCACCGGGTCCTCAACGCTTGAGTCCTGCCAGTTGTAGAAGATATCCAACCGACCGTTTTTTATCCCCACCACGTCCAATGCAGTGGTTAAGGCAGCCTCGAACCCCCAGCGCTCACCGTTACCAATGTTACCCGGTGCCTCGTAGGTATCACCTAAAGGAACCAGGTCTTCAACATCATCTATCACATGATAGAAAGGCATGAACTCAATCACACCAATTTCACCAAAGCGGCGCTCGAAACCGAATTCAAGAACCCAGAATTGTTCTGGCTTTAAGTTTGGATTGCCCAGGTTCAAGTCATCATCTTCCAAATTTGCAGAACTGACAAACTCAAAGAAATCCAACTGCCCCACTTCCCGTTGGAGGCGAAAACGCCACTGCGTGAATTCAGAAGGAGAGAAAGTTGCCGTGACGAAGGGTTTTGGATAAGTAAACTTCCTCGAAAGATTGGTATCACCTGTTTGTTCTATTTCTGAATACTCAAAGGCAAGTCCTGTATCCAGGGTAAGTTTTTTTGACACCGTCCAACTGTCTGAAATGAAAACCTCCGCCCGGAACTCCTCTACCCTTGCGTTCCCCCCGGGCAGAGCAATGAGAGCTGAACCAGTACTGTCTTCGTAGATGAAGGTAGATTGACTGTCCAGGAAGTTTTCAGTCACTTCCAAACCGTACTGGAGGTTGTGTGATTGCCAACCACTCCATTTAACTTCGAATCGTATGATGCTCTCGCCTTCTTCTGACTCGTATGAAAAGTCGCTCAAGCTACCGGCACCCGCATCCGGAAGCGTTGTCAGGGTCGAACTAAAATCCGCTTCTTTCCTGTTCAATAGGCCAATCACCTTCATCCTCAAGGTGTCGCTGAATTTTCTTTCGTAGTCTCCACCCAGCTCAACTTCCATTGAATCATTTAGCGTTTTTTGCTCTTCGAGGTCAGCCCTTAACTGTCCTTCTGGATAACGCGCTGAGTCCTTGTCCAACTCGTAACTGTTGTCGGTCAACTGGGTATTGATCCGAAAACTATCGCGGCTTCCAATTTGGCGTTCCATGTCGGCACTGAAGGTCCATTTATCGGGTACCTCATAAAGATCATCGTCTCGATATTCATCCGGCCCAATCAGACTGCTAATTGTTTGCGGTCCGCCAAACTCGTAGACGTATTTTTCTCGCTCTATTCCAATACTGTAGTTGGCGTTGTTGCTACTGACGACATACGTGGCGTTGCCACTGGGCGTGATGTTGCCTTCTTCAATACTCAAAGATGCCTGCCAGGGAATCGATCCCTTGCCCTGTTGTATATCCATAGTGAGATTCACAACCACGCTCGCCTTTGAACTTTCGAGGCTACCCGTCGCACCGCGAATCAAGTCCACCCTGATGACAGATTCAGCTGGATAGCGAGCGAGAATCTTTTCGATTGGCGTTGACTTGGTGCTGGGTCGTTTGCCATTGATCAAGACATCGCTAAGATTGTTACCAAACCCCCTGACTTTTTCTTCCTCACCAAAACCGGATGAACCCTGGCGCTTTAACTTAAAACCTGGCACACGGTCAACGATGTCCAGCGCGGTGACAGGATTGTAAGGCGCAAAGAACGACGGTTCATAGGTAATCGTGTCTGATTCCGAAGCCGCAAGGTCTACACTGATGCACACCAGTCCAAGCAGAATGAGTGACATCGATTGAGAGGATAACTTGGATAGCATAGCGCTATAGTCCAAATGGTTTTTAGAGCGTTGGAACATTGAGGTTTTACAGATAGATGAGATTAACTTCCAGCCCCATGGAAAGCCTAGATCTGCCAGATCGGCTAATCGCACCTGGTTGTTCACTGCGGGCTCACACATCATCTGCAAAATCACGCTACTCGGAACGCACGTAGAAATCCGCTCTATCCAGGTTTTCCCAGTCGACCTCGATGCCAAGACCAGGCCCCTTGGGTGCAAAGACCCGGCCCTGTTTCAGCGGAATGACATTTTTCATTCCAAACTCGAATGCCTCCATCGGCATCGGCGCTTCAAAGTAGCTGGTGTGCTCATTCGCCAGCATCAGGTGAAGATTGGCAGCCTGACCCAATGCATGCCCCCAGCTTTGGATTTCAATCGGCAACCCGGCCTCATTGGCAATGATCATGAGTTCAAGCGCCGTTGATACACCACCAATCACCGTGACGTCGAACCTGCCTGCATCCCAGCTGTGTTGCTCGACCGCTCGCCTGATAAAATCGGCTGAATAGATATTATATCCCGCAGGCAGGATCGTTTGTCCCAGCTCGCTCCTGAGCACACTGTACTGTTCAAGCAGCGTGTCATCCATGGGCGCTTCCAGCCACACAAATTTCCCCTCGTCCATTTTTCCGCCGAGTGCCACTGCGTCGTCAAGCGCAAAAGCGCCTTCGAGATCAATCATAAAACGAAAATCAGAGTCTGCAAAAGTCTGCTGAACCAGTTCTACCATCGACGAGTCTTTTTCAAAATCTCCCCAGACATGAAACTTGAACACTTTATAACCCAGCTTTGCGTACTCGTTGACCGCATCAATATACTCAGGAAGAGACTCATAGAAAGGCAGACTCGCGTAAGGTTCCATCGATTCTCGTTTGGCGCCAAGCAACTCGTAGAGCGGTCGACCGGCTTTGCGAGCTGCCAGGTCCCACAAAGCGATGTCTATACTCGAACGTACCTCATCGTTTAAGTGAGGTTTTGATTGCGCCAGCAGGTTCCCAACTTCAACAGGGTCCAGAGTCTCGAGAGCAAGCAGGTCTTCGACGACATCCTGCAAATCCAGCAGGTGCCGGTCGCTAAACTCTTTTTCGTAATACGTATCCACGCCAGAGACTGCCTCGAATCCGTCCGCTGTCTTGACCCGCAGGATATTGTTGACCTGTGTTTCGGCACCATAGGTACCAGAGTAACGAGCCGTGGTTGTCGTCGTAGCAACGGCATGTATCTCAACATGGACGATTCTGGCGTCCCGGTGAAACAGGAAGTGTGGCTTATACTCGGCCGCACTTTCACCTGAAAATGCCGTTAACAGCTCGATTGCAGTTTTGAAACTCTTACCTTCAGCGGACGACGATTCCGCAGAGATGGTGAAGACACACATTATGATTATGACCTTTCTTGTGTAAGCGTTGGTACTCACCCGAACCCTCTTAGTTTAAGGCTTCCGCTACTTCACGCGCCACTCGGATACCAGACCAATACGCACCGTGGCAGGTACCGTTGGCTCGCGCAGTTGCCTCTCCGGCAAAAAACAGCTTGTTGTCGATAGGAAGCGGCAAAAACTCACGTTGGTGATACTGGCCGGGCAAAGCGCTGGCATAAGACCCCAGTACAAAGGGGTCCGTAACCCAGGCACTGACGATGGAACGGGTAACAGATTGTCGTATCTCATTGCCAAATAGGTTCGCAATATGATCAACGGCAAATTCGTGCGCTACCTGGGGGCCCTGCTTCTCCATCCAGATGCTGAATCGCCCGCCAATAAAAACCGTAGCGACGTTGGTAGACATGAGATTCACGTCGATATAGGCACCATGGGCGTCATCAGACCAGCTCTGATAGTAACCGCCGTCATCTGGGCCAAAAACATCTTTATTAAAGTGCACCCCGATCTTGTTCTCTGCACCCATAGGTAACCCAAGAACTGCCTCCATTTTCCAGTCAGGCAATCCGGGTTTGAAGTCAATATCCTGGGCCGCCAGGACTCCATTGGAAACAGTGCTGATGACACATCGAGCTTTGAGTGCACCTTTGGTCGTATTGACAACCACAGCTTCCCTGGACCAATCCACACTCTCGACTTTTGTATCGAGTGATACCGCCACGTCATTGCCCCATCGCGCAACCAGATTCCCGTAACCATTCAAAGCATTGAAATCCACAGCTTCTTCAATGCCATAGAAAAAGTCAGCCGCCGATGCCACATCAAGGTCTTTGGGCGCAGTTACTGCCATCATATCGATATAGGGTGTCGCGTACGGATTGTCCAGATCAATGAGATCGCTGATCGCGCAGTCTTCACCACGGCTCACAGAGCTTTTAATCGCTTCCTTGCAGCTTGCGTAAAACTCCGCACGCGCTTTCATCTCCTCAGAATCCAACGCCATGCCATTACGGATGAATTGAGCACCGTAATTGTAACGCTCGACAACGATCTGATGATTCTTGGCATAATCCAGAAACGGATTACTTTCATCGATATGATTTTCCGCATCAGGCCCCGACACCAGATAGGCACAACCTAGATCAAACCAGACGCCAGGCGCAATTTCCTCACTGTAAGCGCGACCACCGATACGATGAGAGGCCTCTACCAAAACACAGGAACGATTAAGCATCGATAGTTCTTTGGCCGCAGATAACCCGGCCGCACCGGCTCCGATTATGACGACGTCAGTTTCTGTTGGCATGTCGGTTCCAGAACTAATGAAAAGATGATGAGCTGGACTCCTTAAAACAATCCTTCGATCTGCTTGTTTTCGTTAACACTGATTTTTTCGGACGCCGGACTACGTGGTAAACCCGGCATCGTCATGATGTCACCGCAAATGACTACAAGAAATTCGGCGCCGGTCGCGAGCCTTATCTCCCGAATGGGCACCTCGTGGTTAGTCGGAGCACCGAGCAATAGTGGATCTGTAGAAAAACTATACTGTGTCTTAGCCATGCAAATTGGATAGTGGCCGTAGCCTTCTCTTTCTAACTTGGCAAATTGGGAACGTACTTTCTTGTCGGCGATGATGTCTTCGGCACCATAGATCGTGCGCGCGATGTGTCGCGCTTTGTCCCACAACCTCATCTCGCTGTCATAGAGTGTTCGGAACTGCGACTGTTGGTGTTCAAGCATCTCGATCACATGCTCAGCCAGCGCCTTCGCACCACTGCTGCCATCTTGCCAATGAGATGCAATAATGCACTTGACGTTGAAGCCTGCGCAGAAGTCAATAATCACCTGGTGTTCAGCGGCAGTATCATTCTTGAATTCGTTAATAACCACCGTGAGGGGTACACCGAACTGACCGATATTACGTATATGTTGGCCCAGGTTTTCACACCCAGAGAGGAGCGCCTCGGTGTTTTCATTCACGAGTTCCGACTTGGCAAGACCGCCGTGCATCTTGAGCGCCCGGGTAGTCGCCACAAGTACCACAGCATCAGGCTGAAGACCCGACTTTTGACATTTGATGTTAAAGAATTTTTCTGCGCCCAGATCTGCACCAAATCCTGCTTCGGTGACGACGAAGTCAGCGAGTTTCAAAGCCGTTTTCGTTGCCATGACAGAATTGCAGCCATGCGCAATATTGGCAAATGGTCCACCGTGCATTAGCACCGGATTGTTTTCGAGCGTTTGAACCAGGTTAGGCTGGAAGGAATCCCTGAGTAACGCAGTCACAGCTCCTTCAGCCTTCAGATCACTGACAGTGACGGGCGCACGCTTACGCGTGTAGCCCACCGTAATATTCCCAATTCGGCGCTGCAGATCGTTAAGGTCCGTCGCCAGGCAGAAGATAGCCATAATCTCAGAGGCAACCGTAATATCAAAACCCGACTCCCGGGGGATACCATTGCCTGGCCCGCCCAGACCACTGGTAATCTCCCGCAGCGATCGATCATTCATGTCAACCACACGACGCCATGTGATCCGTCGCGGGTCAATATTCAACTCGTTGTCCCAGTGAAGGTGATTGTCCAGCACTGCTGCCAACAAGTTATGAGCCGCGCTGATGGCATGAAAATCACCCGTAAAGTGCAGATTAATATCGGACATGGGGATAACCTGAGAATAACCTCCACCGGCCGCGCCACCCTTCATTCCGAAACAGGGTCCAAGACTGGGTTCACGAAGGCAAATAATGGCGTCTTTGCCCAAAGCGTTCAGCCCGTCGCCCAATCCGACGGTGGTTGTGGTTTTCCCTTCACCGGCAGGTGTTGGTGAAACAGCAGTGACGAGAATTAGCTTGCCGTTAGGTTTGTCCTTAACGGTGTCAAGAAACTCATAACTGATCTTGGCTTTATCATGCCCATAGGGAATGAGCGCTTCAGGTGGAATTTCCAGTTTCGCGGCGATCGATGTGATCGGCAAGGCATCAGCCCTATTCGCGATCTCCAGGTCAGGCAACATCGCCTCGCCTTTCTTCTGTTTGGTTGCGGACATACTCTCTTCCTCGGCAAGCGGGTTTTAGGTTTGATAAGGCTTCTTACAGCAAACTCTTAGACAAGTCACCTTCGCGTAAAGGCTATGAGTAGTGAACCGTCTGCAAAGGAGCACCGGATTATAGTGTGATAGAAAACAGTGCCGCTAGTACAACTACTTCTGCAGTTGGTTCTTGATGACGACCCCGTTGCTCATTACAAAGCTGACCCGTTCCAGCGCGTTAATGTTGGCAAGCGGATCTTCGGCCACAGCGATAATGTCAGCATAAGCGCCCACCTGCAGCGAGCCAATTTGTCCTTCCCGATAGAGCATTTCGGCGGGAACGCTGGTCGCTGCTTTAATCGCCTCCATGGCTGTCATACCGGCTTCCATCAATGTCTGCAGCTCACGCGCATTGACGCTGGCATTATAGTTGTAGCCGCCCAGATCCAGGCCAACCGCAATCTTGACACCGGCCTGGTGGGCCTGGTTCACCAGGCCGATGAAAATATGACGGTAGTTTTCACTATAATCATTGAAGGCATCTTGCTGCCGCAGCGTGCCATTGCGTGGGTCCATGTAGTAGTCCCCCACATAGATTGTGGGCACGTAATAGGTGCCGTGCTTGCGCATCAACTTGATGCCCTCTGCGTCCAGATAGCGGCCATGCTCAATCGATCGAACTCCAAGACGCACAGCCATTTTGATACCTTCCGTGGCGTGGGCATGAGCCATGACCGGCATGCCCTGACGGTTGGCCTCGTCCACTACGGCTTTCATCTCTTCCTCAGAAAACTGGACCGAGCGGGGATCGTCGCCAACGGACATAAAAGCGCCGGTTACTAATACCTTTACCCAGTCTGAGCCGTATTTGGCCTCGGCTCTTATCGCCTTACGAATCTCCTCAGGGCCATCGACAACCAGTCCGTCAACATGCAGAACTTGTTCAGGCGAAAAATAATTAAGGTCTCCACCGCCGCCGGTAATGGAAAGATAATGTGCGGCACCGAATAGCCTGGGCACGTGAATCACCCCCTCGCGACGCAGTCGTTCCAGGTCCTGATTCGCATAGAACACATCGGCGTCCCCGGCTATTCGAAGAGTTGTCCAGCCAGCTTGCAGTTGATTTTGCATTCCCCGGTAGCCTTTCAACGCCTTGTACGCGGAGGAATTCTGAAGGTGGAAGGTCTGGTAGTCATCTTCGGCCATCAGGGGATGTGCGTGACTGTCGATCAGGCCCGGTAAAAGTGTTGCCCCACCCAGGTCAATGACGGTGGCTCCATCCGGAAT
>Ga0209663_1000992_pt1 | contig 14975 bp, 9 predicted proteins | sample SaaInlV_135m_DNA_2_FD_184667 | JGI IMG/M metagenome (GOLD analysis project Ga0209663, IMG submission 184667) | Marine microbial communities from expanding oxygen minimum zones in the Saanich Inlet - Saanich Inlet SI073_LV_120m_DNA (SPAdes) (version 2) | ecosystem: Environmental > Aquatic > Marine... | reverse complement strand
GCCAGGTCATATCAACTTCTAACCCTTGGACATCGGTAGTGGCGGCATTGGTAACAACAAAGCCTAGCCCAACAAAGGTGGACACCTGTTGATCTTTATACTCACTGTTATAGTAGGCCCAGTTTACTTGCATAGAACCGTCTAGCAAGGTGTGCTTTCCACCGATCTCGATCGATGATGCACTCTCATCATCGTATTCAAAGCCAGGTCCCGGAATAGTTGGCTGTGGTCCAGCTGCAGTGAAGGCCGGAGCTTGGGAATCTACCGCGTTAAAACCACCGCTTTTAAAGCCCTCTGAATAACTGATGTAGAACTTGCTGTCTTCAGATCGGGTCCATTGCAAGCTCGCGGCAGGCATCAACTGATTCGTTGAGCGGTCCTCGTCAAAGTTATGGTCGAAGGAATCAAAAAACGACCCACCTATTGCGGCTAAAAATGGGTTGGGGTTAGGGTTTGTTAGACCGGTTGAGTTAGTAGTCTGATACATATCAGCATGGGCTCGCTTGTCTTCCTCGGTGTATCGCACACCAGCTGTCAGAGATAGGGAATCACTTAAATCTAGAGAACCTTGGAAGAATACTGCTCGAGAACTAGTATCCTGCTTCCAGTTAGATATGCGCCCGTAGTGCTTAAACTTGGTGTAGCCTTCAACGCCGTAAGGAACTCGATAGTCCAGGGCACCTCCGGTAGCGTTATATAAGTCGGTTAGGCTCAAAGGACCATATGGGGTATCAACTATGGTAGTTGCATTAATGCCCGCTACCTGTGCTCGCGACAAGGCCAAGAAAGTATCTAGCCCTAAACCAGCCGCCGATGCCAGGATATAAGGCATTGTCCCTGGAATACCGAAGGTCCCGTCCACCGCTACTAGACGGTCAATTTCTTGTACCTGCTTGTCTAAGTAGACACCTGCCACCCATGAGAACTTGCCATCAGCGGGAGAGCTGATGCGTAACTCTTGGCTGTTGTGGTCATAGTCAGAAATATCAGATCGACCAATAAACTGCAGAGGTAAGAAGTCAGCATCTATACCATCTTGATATTTGTATGTGCCTCTGCCAGCAACAGCAGTCAATGTGTGACCACTAGGCAGTTCCATTTCAAAACTCAAAGAGGTGTCAGCTGTATCTGTATCTGTTCCCTCAGGCCTCTCGCCACCACTCTCACAGATCGCTGAGCTCATACCCATATAGCTCTCAAGATCACAACCACCAAATGATCGGGTATCTCGATAAGCATCTCTGGGGCCAGAATTTACATAGGCCCGGTAGCTTGGGTGAACGGCCCCCATGGTTCCGTACATCAGAGCATTCGATAACGGAATATTGGGCAAAGGATCAAATTGCGTTACCAGAGCGTTCGCACCCAAGCGAATGTATTCACTTTCAGAATGCTTGACTTTGACGGTCACTGTATCTGATGGCTCCCATAATACAGTGGCGCGCCACATTGACTCATCAACGGTGGGCATTTTTGAAACTTCAGTATCTGGATATGTATTATCCAAATGGCCATCACCCTGACGGTCTTTGTAGGCAAATCGTACCGCCAAAGTGTCGGATAAAGAGCCGGTCAGATGACCTTCAATGGTTTGGCCGCCAAACGACTCTTTGGTTACTGCGATTTTGCCACCGGCTTCTTGGCCAATCTGAGGTGTGGCTGAAGTAATGTTGATCGCCCCTGCAAGAGTATTCTTACCAAACAGAATGCCCTGCGGGCCCCTGAGGACCTCAACTTGCTGTAAATCAAACAATCCAGTCCTAACTTGACGGCTCTTTCCATAGTGGATGCCGTCAACGTAGATCCCTACCGATTGCTCAAATGATTGGTTGGCACCAATGCCAACACCACGCATGCCAATAATAGTATTTACTGCATTCTCAGTAATCGAGAGGTTAGGGACATAGCCAGTTAATTCTTGGAAGCTGTGTATTCCAGCTTCTTCGATTTTACTGCCGTCGAGGGCTGACATTGAAATTGGGACATCCTGAAGACTTTCTGCACGCTTTTGCGCGGTAACAATGATCTCTTCTAGCTCTGCGGAATAAGCGCCGCTAGAGGCGACGGCAATACCAATTGCCATGCTACTGATGATTTTACTAAATGATTGTTTACGCATAATAAACCCCTGTAGTTTTTATATTAATATCTCGGTACTATTTTTACTTTATTTAGGTGTATAACTTTATAACTTGAGGTTGAACATCCAATTCAACTTTTTTTAAAAGAAAATCGGACCGCAACCCACGAAATTCTTGGCTTACATCAGACTTTAACTAAAGAATGAATAAATTTCAATCATTAGCGTGCGAGCTACTTGTGTCTATTGAGTCAAGTTATGGACACCTTAGAATCCATGATTAATCCGTACAATGCCATATTGGCATTACCATTACAGGTTAACATAGACCAAAACCCCACATTAATATACATATAAAATGATTTATTTGGTATCTGAGTAGAGTTATTGGGTTTTATGTCGAATAGGCTGGATCTATTTGAGTTATAGGGTATAGATACATATATCGATTTAGGCGCAGCGCTCTTCAGCCATGCTTGTATTATTTTTCACCCCTGTTACGGTAAGCTAAAAACAAGAGACCACAACCATGCAAACAGCGGGGAAAAAGGCATCGGGTAGCGAAATAGGCTTCTGGCGCGGATGCTCAATCGCCGTAGGCTGCGCTATTGGTTCTGGTATTTTCATGATGCCGACCCTGCTTGCTCCCTATGGCATGTTGGGCCTTGCCGGTTGGTTAGTGGCCGGCGCTGGTACCTTGTTAGTGGTGTTGTCTTTATCACGCCTGGCTAGACGGATACCAAAAATTGGCGGTCCATACGCTTATGTGCAGGCAGGTTTGGGCGATTTCGCTGCTTTCTTGGTCGCATGGACATACTGGATTGCGTGTATCTCTGCCGCCTCAGGTATCGCTATTGCCTTTGTCGGTTACTTAGGCGTATTTCTACCGGTTATCACTGACTCGAGTGTGTTATCCCTATTAGTTTCTATGGCTCTTATTTGGACCGTTATTGGGCTTAATATACGCAGTGTTGAGGGCAGTGGGACCTTTCAGGTAGTGACAACCATATTGAAAATATTACCTCTTCTATTTATGATAGTCTTGGGCTTCGCCAATATGGAACCCGAAATACTACCGCCGATTAATCCTACTGAGTTGCATCCAATAGCGCTACTGGCAACAGTGACCACCTTAGTTATGTGGTCTTTTGTGGGCCTTGAGACTGCCACCGTGCCTGCTGATAACATGGCTGAGCCAGATAAAATGATTCCACGCATTTTGATCGCATCGGTTTTTACTGTGTTGGTTATTTACTTCTTGGTTAGTTTGGCTATTGCGCTGGTCGTTCCTGCCGAGGAATTGATCGGATCAACAGCGCCTTTTGCCGTTGCGGCAATGAAGATAATGGGACCTGTTGGTGGCGCTGTTATTACCATAGGCGCTCTGATATCAACATTAGGTAGTTTAAATGCCAACACCCTCACCGCGGGGCAAGTTCCCTTAGCCGCGGCTAAAGATCATCTCCTGCCGGTTAAATTTTTAACCTTGAGTCAGTCTGGTACGCCGATCTTTTCTTTTCTTGTGTCGGGTGGTTTCATGTCACTGTTACTGTTCTTAAACTACACCAAAGGTTTGGTGGCTGCCTTTACCTTTATGGCGATGCTATCAACGCTGTCTACGTTAATGGCTTATGCTTTTTCAGCCGTCGCTGAGTTTTATTTTCTCAAGCGAGATAGGGCGAGCCCCGAGAGAAATCGTGCGATAGTGCTTTCAAGCGCAGCCTTCCTGTACTCATTTTTTGCAATATGGGGGGCGGGCACAGAGATTGTATTTTATTCGTTTATGCTGATAATGATTGGCATACCTTTTTATGCCCTCGTTCGAGAAGACTCCAGAGACTAAATAAATGTCACAATTTAACGAATATTCGAACTTAGTTCAGGTTGCTGTGCGCAACCCCGAGAACGCCTTTGTTAGCCAAGAGAAATTAGCGCAGGAATGGCAACCCTTGCGATTTCACGCTATGCCAGATCTTGAAAAATCTCATACAGAATTTACATTATTTAGAGAGTATCTATTGGCGTCAGGGGCAGAGGTGATTGATCTGCCCGCTAATGAAAGTCTCACCATTGATAGTATTTACCCGCGCGATAATGTTTTAGTTAGCCCTAAAGGATTAATTCTTTGTAATATGGGGCGGGCCAGCAGAACACCAGAAGCAAGTGTAAATGTTGCTGTTTATGAGACTCTTGGTCATAAAGTTGCTGGGCAGATTCAGGCTCCCGGCACCCTTGAGGGTGGTGACTTTATTTGGATTGATGAACAGCACGCCGCGGTAGGGTTGGGGCCAAGGACAAACAAAGAGGGGGCTAGGCAGTTGCAGGCAATTCTGGGAGACCAGGTAGACCTCCATATAGTTGACTTGCCGGACCCGGATCATCCTGACGATGTATTGCATTTGATGTCAATTATTTCGCCCGTTGATCAAAATTTAGCGCTGATTTACAGACCCTTTATACCAAAGACTTTTCTTTCATGGCTTGAGGCAAGAGGTGTGGAGTTTGTCGATGTGCCAGAGGAGGAATATCTACCAATGGGTTGTAATGTTCTTGCTGTAGCACCGAGGTCAGTCGTCATGCTAGAAAACCTGCCAGGTGTTAAGGCTGGACTAGAACGCGCAGGTTGTTCTGTGAAAACATATCGCGGCATGGAGATTAGCCGCAAAGGAGAGGGCGGGCCAACCTGCTTGACTCGTCCTTTAATGAGAGAATAATAGGTAGTAGATCTTGATAACGGGTTAGCTAAATGATGTTCATTTTGAGTCGTCAATTACTAATGCCAGTCGTTAAATGCCGCCGCTTGCTGGGCGTTTTGACGCTACTGTGTATTGCCGCTGCGGGTGTTGGTTGCAGTGACCAATCTCAGATATCCCAGACGGTCGTTGCAGATTGGTCTTCCCCGGCAGGGGCACGGTCCGTATCGCCTAATTTGAGTCTTGATCATAATGGTGTGCCAATCTTAAGCTGGATGAAAGTCAGCGAAGATTCAGTTGCATTAGAGTATTCACGCTGGGATAAAACGCAATGGTCAGAGGCTGTCGAGGTCGCAAGAGGTAGTAACTGGCTGGTTAATCGTGCCGATTTCCCCTCAGTAGTGCAGTTATCAGAGTCGCTCTGGGCGGCCCATTGGCTAGAGATGACAGACCCCAGTGTTTTTGCTTATGACGTCATGGTAGGGCTCTCAACTGATGGCGGGATAACGTGGAATACCCCTTTCAGACCTCACACGGACGGAACCCTAACCGAGCATGGATTCGTTAGCTTCTTTGCAGACAACCAAGACGTCGGCTTAGTCTGGCTAGACGGCCGTAATATGTCTGGCGGTGGCCACTCAAAGCACGACGCGGAGCCAATGTCATCTGATAGTGGCATGACGTTGCGCTCTACAAAGATAACCATCGAAGGCGCGCTTTTCGAGCCACAAATCATTGATGGATTGGTCTGCGATTGTTGTCAGACTGATATTGCACAGGTCGATGAAGGTGCGGTTTTAGTGTTCAGAAATCGCACTGAGGGCGAACATAGAGATATCTATTACTCGCAGTTGATCAATGGGCGCTGGTCTGAGTCAAAGCCAGTAGCATCTGATGAGTGGCTGATTGCTGGATGTCCAGTGAATGGACCTTCGGTCGCAGCAAGTTCAGCGCACACAGCAGTGGCTTGGTATACAGAGGGCAAGGGCTACGGTCAGGTTAAATTGGCACTGTCTGAAAAAGATTCAGATACGTTTATGCCGGCTTTGGAGATAAGCGGTGGTGATGCTGTACTCGGGCAGGTGGGTTTGGCCGCTACCGAAGATGATGGCTTCATCGTAAGTTGGCTGACTTTTTCCGAGGGTGTCAAAGGAGACTTGAATCTACGTCACGCTGATGCGGATGGTGTGCTTGGACCTGCGGCTGTTGTTGCAGGAGTTGACTTTACTCGTCGAGCAGGGCTTCCCCAAATGGTGGTATTTGACGATCATGTGATACTTGCATGGACCGGTGGCGATAAGTCCAACAAGGCTATTCAGGTCGTATCACTTCCCCAGAGTGTTATTGAAAAATAGGGATAAAGGGTGAACTTGCGTATTAACTCGTTGAAACTGGATCAATGGCTTCACAGTGTTTGGGTGTTTTTCTTAGCTCTGACATTACAGTCATGTTCCTTAGCTGAAACATTTACTAATAACGACTCTACCGCGTCTAAGAAGACGTTTAGTGAGTTTATACAATGGCGAATGACCAAGGAGAGTTCTCCGCCAAGAGTTGAGATAGAGACAACTGATGAGTGGCGTAATCTTAAACCTTCTTCTACTAACTATGCCGTCTGGATAGGCCATGCCACCTATCTGTTAAACAATGGTGAGCTGACAATTATCACTGATCCAATTTTCTCAAATCGAGCCTCTCCAGCCACCTGGGCTGGCCCCAAACGACTTATTCCACCTGCTATTCCTCTGGGTGATCTTCCGCCGATTGATGTGGTCGTGATAAGTCATAATCATTATGATCATCTTGACCTCCCAAGCCTAAAAGCGTTGCAACAGATTAACCCTGAACTGACGATCTTGGTACCGCAGGGCGATAAAAAATTGCTCGAGGGTCAAGGCCTACAAAACGTGCATCAATTTCGGTGGTGGCAAAATATTCGTCTTGGTAAAACGAAGCTTACGTTTACGCCTGTTCAGCACTGGTCTAGTCGTGGCATTACTGATCGCAATAGTAGTCTGTGGGGTGGCTGGTTTATAAAGAGTCCAAGCTTATCGCTCTACCATGCAGGGGACACGGGTTACTCCAAGGATTTCGTGAGGACTCGAGAGACACTGGGCGTACCTGATGTTGCGTTTATCCCTATAGGTGCCTATGAGCCTCGATGGTTTATGCGAACCCAGCATGTCAATCCAGCTGAAGCTGTTCAGGTAGCTTTAGACTTAAAGGCTCCGCGATCATTTGGTATGCACTGGGGCACGTTTATTCTCACTGACGAGCCGGTTGAAGCACCGCGCAGAGCGCTGGAGAAAGCAGTTGCTAATAGCGGGAAAGCCGCTGATTTTTTTACCGCTCCAGTACCGGGGCAAATTATTCCCCTCGTTTTGGAGTAAACCTGTAGGGTGGTTTGAGGTGGATTAAATTTAATTACTGGTATAGTGAAATAAGGTGCGTCTCAGAGTAATAAAACAACAAGGGTGACATCAATGAATATTGAAGGTATATCTGGGTACTGTGACCCTCGTTTTGAAAAGGTTGCTGAAATCTTTTCCTCATCCATTAATAGTGGTTATGAACTAGGGGCTTCGCTAGCCGTTGAGCATCAAGGCGAAATGGTGATCAACCTATGGGGTGGCTACCAAGATGAAGCAAGGAGCAAACTCTGGCAGGAAGATACCATTGTTAATGTTTTTTCAGTCACAAAAGGTGTGGTCGCGACCTGCGCGGCGAGACTCATTGAGCAAGGCCTGCTAGATATCGATCAGAAGGTCTCTTATTATTGGCCTGAATATGGCTGTAATGGTAAGCAAGATACAAAGGTCATTGATCTTTTATGTCATCGAGCAGGAATGTTTGGATTTCAAGAAGAGCTGCCTGTAGATGAGTGGAGAAATTGGCAAAAATTCACCGATCTTTTGGCAGCACAGGCTCCTTTTAGAGTTCCGGGAGAATCTCAGGGTTATCACGCACTCACATTTGGTTGGCTAGTGGGAGAAGTCATTCGCCGAATAGATGGCCGTTCGGTGGGCACCTATTTTAGTGAAGAAATAGCTAAACCCTTAGGTCTCGATTTCAAAATCGGTGTCGTTGACTCCGATCTGTCTCGCTGCGCAGATACGGTAATGGTGAGAAACGAGTCTGCTTTCACAGTCCTAAAAATGATGGCCTATCTCCCTGATATGCTGCTATCTAAATCAATGCGTGATGTCAAAGGCGCCGTTAAAAGTGGTGATTATAGTGTTGCGTTTACTGCACGAGGGTTGGACGGAGATGATCCCGTCAATAGCACCGAATGGCGTTTGGCCGAGGTTCCTGCAGCAAACGGGCACGGCACTGCCGCAAGTCTTGCTAAGTTATATGGAATTCTTTCCACGGGTGGATCACGAAATGGCTACCAGTTGTTGAATCCAGAGACCATAAAGCACGTAACTAGTGTCCACTCTGATGGCCCAGATACGGTCCTGTTTGGCCTGCCTTATCAGTTTGGGCTAGGTTATATGGTTAATTCACCCATGACCCCCATTGGCACGAATCCAGGAATGTTTGGTCACACGGGTATTGGTGGTGAGGTGACTTTTGGTGATTTGAACAATAATCTTGGGTTTTCTTTTGTTAATAATCGGCAGCACAGCCTTGGTAATTTATACAAGACAGCCAATAATCTAACTAAGGCCTTTTACAAGGCTTTGTAACTAAATAGTTCAGCGCAGCCACTACCCTAGTCGCTAGGGATTACGATTTAAGAATCAGGAGATTGTTTAACGAAACAATTTAATGATGTCTGCGGCATCGCTTTCGCAGCTTGGACCCATGAGATGTACGCCGTCTATACCTGGCAGGTCAATCAGTTTACTGATGAGTTCTTGGCAGATCATTAAGCCTTCTTTCTTAGGATCTTTAGAGGCGTCTAATTGTGAGATGATCGCGTCAGAAATATTAACCCCCCACAGATTCTCTCGCATCCATAAAGCCTGCTTCGCTGACTTTAACGGTCCCATTCCGATAAGCACCTTTAGGCCATCTGTTTTTCCATTTGCAATAAGCAGATCGGAGTAGAATTTACAGATATCTTCGTCAAAACAATATTGAGTTTGAATAAATTTAGTGCCATTACTTATTTTTCGTTTTAAAAAGTCAATGGCTTGAGGATTCTCTTTTTGAAAATACAGGTCATCAGCCGCACCGGGGTAAATAGGCAAGGGCTCTTTGATTTCAGTGCCATCTGACAGCGTGCCGTTTGACATTACATTAAGGAGGCCCATTATTCCGGCACTATCAAACTCATTGACAACTTGGGGGCCGCCTTCGCTGGGTTTGTCGCCCGTCAAGCACAGGACCTTATTAATGCCTAGCGAAAGAGCGCCCAGAATCTCAGATTCTATCGCGATTCTGTTCCTGTCTCTTCCTGTCAGCTGTAAAATAACATCTAAGCCCAGCTCTTTGATGCCGGCAGCAACAAGTAGACTGGATAATCGTGTTTTTGAGTTTGGAGAGTCGGTAACATTGACCGCGTCAGCAATACCTACAAGTGGTAAAACCATATCAACGCTTTGCTTAAGATTTGTCGACACCGCGGGTGTTGTCTCTGACGTAAAAATAAAGTCAGTAGTTTTTGATGAGAACATAATTTGTCACTATTGTTAGCGTTGGCTTTAAACGTTCTGTTGAGCATTAACTATTGAAATTTTTGGACTACTTTATAAGCCCTTACTATCGGACAGAATACGTTGGGATAGCCTAAAAAAGCAATACCAATATTAAAAATATATCACTCTATAAAAAGGTGATAAAGCTACACCGTTAATCAGTGAATAGCTATAATCGAGATTCTCAAATGTCGCATGTTGGTAGGGCTTTCGCTACAGTAGTGGGACAAAATTAAATCAGTTTAATTAGATGCAAATCCCTGAATCCATAAGTTACCGATATCTTTTGCAAAAGGCGTGGCCGATAATCTTGGCCAATGCGTCAGTCCCTTTGTTGGGTCTGGTAGATACTGCTGTGATCGGAAATGTGGGTAGCATTGAAGATCTAGGTGCGATTGCCTTCGGCGCTTTGATTTTTTCTTTTGTTTATTGGAGCTTTGGTTTCTTAAGGATGGGCACCACAGGTTTTGCGGCCCAAGCTTCTGGTAGTGGAGATGAACAAGAGGTGAGAGCGGTGCTCGGCAGGGCATTGCTGATGGCGATTAGTCTTGGCCTTTTGTTGGTTCTGATTCAATGGCCAATTCGGTTCATTGCTTTTTCACTACTTGACGGTAGCGCTCGAGTTGAAGCTGTGGCTCAAGATTATTTTAATATTCGCATCTGGGGTGCGCCAGCGACACTTGCTACGTTTGCCTTGATGGGACTTTTGATTGGCTTGGGTCAGAGTAGAACGCTGCTAATAGTCCAGTTGTTCTTGAACGGACTCAATATCATATTAGATGTATGGTTTGCCGGTATTCTCGGTTGGGGTGCCAGCGGAATAGCGCTGGGTACAGTGATTGCAGAATGGACAACTGTGCTATTAGCAGCATGGTTGGTCTATCGAGAGTTAAATCAGCGCAAGTTGTTAGGAGATGACTTCTGGCCTAGGACCAAAATTATGGACTGGCCTGCTTTGTTAAAAACTGCATCCTCAAATTTGGATATTATGATGCGGACGCTGATTTTGGTGTTCTCTTTTGGTTTTTTTATTAATCAAAGTGCTAAGTTTGGCGATACTATTCTCGCCAGTAACCACATCTTATTGCAATTAATATCATTTTCGGCTTTCTTCCTAGACGGGTATGCCTTTGTCGTTGAGGCCTTGGTAGGCACTTCCATAGGAGCAAAGCGTAGGGATATTTTTGATCTAGCCGTTCGGCGGTCAACTAACTTGGCTATCATGACTGCAATTTTCTTGGCACTGGCCATTGTATTGTTTGGGCATTTTGCTGTGATGCTACTGACCGATATTAGCGCCGTACGTCTTGCTGCAAACGAATTACTCCCATTATCTGCAATCTATGTGCTGTTTTCATTTGCTGCATTTCAATTAGATGGGATCTTCATAGGGGCTTCTTTTACTCGACGAATGAGAGATGCCGCTGTGATGTCTATCGTCGTTTATCTCTTCGCCTGGTGGGCCCTCTCTGACCCATTTGGAATAGAAGGGCTGTGGGGTGCAATGATTGTTTATATTGTTGCGCGTGCCATTGCCTTGCTGTTGTTTTATCCGTCACTGCGGCGTTCGGTTAGCGCGTGATCGGGAATAATGTAAGGCTTAGGCCCACCCTTAATGGGTATATTGCCAAACAGCTGGGGGACTAAGTTGGCGTTTAAAAGCCTCGGACGTTAAAATTAACGTTTTAGCGATCGATCACTTGGGAAGCCGTTATGTGCGAGTTACTGGGGATGAGTGCCAACACCCCCACAGATATATGTTTTAGTTTCACTGGCCTTATGGAGCGCGGTGGTCGAACGGGCCCGCACAGTGACGGTTGGGGCATAGTGTTTTATGAAGGTCGCGGTGCGAGGGCTTTTCATGACCCTAACTCTAGCGCTCAATCTCCGCTGGCTAAATGGGTTAAGGCTTATCCGATTAAAAGTGAAATTGTGCTTAGCCATATTCGGCAGGCAAATGTCGGCGCCATCAGTTTGGAAAACACTCATCCCTTTCAGCGTGAACTCTGGGGCCGCTCATGGTCATTTGTGCATAACGGGCAAATCCCTAAGGTAAAAGATATTCCTTTACGTTTTTATCTGCCTATCGGAGAAACCGACAGCGAACATGCATTTTGTTGGATTCTGGATCGATTACGAAAAGACTACCCAGTTATGCCTGACACTAATGAGCAATGGTTGACCCTAGTGTCTGACATATGCGCTGAACTAGCTAAGCTTGGCGTGTTCAATATGCTGCTAAGCGATGGGGAGGTATTGTTGAGTTTCTGCTCTAGCAAGTTATATTGGATTACTCGACAAGCCCCCTTTGACCTGGTTACTCTTAAAGATACTGAACTGACTATAAACTTTGCTAAAGAGACCACGGATCAAGATAAGGTAACGATTATTGCGACTGAGCCGTTAACGCAAAATGAAGTTTGGAAGCAATACGAGAGTGGCGAGTTTCGTGCTTTTTTAAAGGGCGATTCTATATTTGAGTCGACTGTAGAGATTTAGAACTGCTCCTCATAAGAGGTGCCTCTGTAAATCCTAAAAAAGAAGGCACTAAAGCGCTCTTGCCGGCAGGGATGATTCGCTTTATTTGCCGTAATCAATTAATGTGAACCCAATCTCAATTAGCACGTTATTTGTCTTCGAAAAAAGGAATTTTGGTGATGGGCCGGTTTAAACTCTCTAACAATTTAGTAAAGATAATCTTAGGATTATGTTTGGTTTTTGTTCTTTGGTCCCTATGGTCCAATATGGGTTTTTTGGACAGTGTAGATGACACCGCAGCAAGTAAAAACCTGCCAGTACTAACAGATGAAGCAGGTCAAATCAAAGCGGCAACCTCTGATATCAAAAGTAATATTGCAATGTCAGGCATAAAGAAAATAAATAACTCTACAGATATGCTGTCTCTTGTTGTGGGTGCAAACTTTTCTTTAGAGACAGATTTTAATGGTGAGAGTAAGACCATTTTGTTATCAGCCTTTGATGTGGCTCAAAACTCTAAGTTCACTCAAATCCAAGGTAAAGGTGCTAACGGCAATGTTGCTGTTATAACCCTTACGCCTACCTTAACCAATATCTTACTAAAAACCTCGGACAATATTTTTGAGTATACTGGGAATGACTTTAAAGGCATTCTTAATCAGGTAGCTAGACTAAATTTGTCTGACGATATCTATATCAGAAAGTCCAAAGCAAAACCTATTACAGATGACTTTAAGCCCAAAAAAATACCAGAGAAATAGCATGACCTTGTTTTTTCAAAATCCAAAGATCCGGTTATTTACATTTGTGCTGCTAACGTTTGTGGCATTCAATGCACAAGGCGCAAATCCGGCTATTAGCATTCAATGCCCCTGCGAGATTGAGCGTATTAATGAGACCAAGGCAGTAGCTAGTTTCTCCATTATTTTCCAAAAAGAAATCGTAGAGTCAGGTGACTTAATTTTGGAGATCGTTGGAGGATCTACGATCGATTTGTTTGGAGGTGGGAGTTACTACCTTCTGGGTGAAGCCGATACTGATAGTATTTTGTATTCTCCTGAGCCAGTCGACGTAAAAGTGGATGTTCCTTTGTATTATAGACCTGAAATTGAAGGATTTCTTTCTCTCATACTAAGTGACTCTGAGGAGGATAGCTTAGATCAAGTTAACTTTATTGAGGTGGCAACAGGCTATTACAATTCCGGCGGCTCATCAGGTTCTGTTGACTCGAAATTAATGATCAATTCTGAGGCTGATTTTCAGTACGACGATACTAGCTTTTCACTCAATATGCCGAGTATAAGTAGCACTGACCTTAAGTCTACTAGCGAAACTATGAACCTACGGATTGCAGTTGCCAATAACGAGGGATCTTATTACGAAAAGGCGCTTAGGGAGGTCATTATTAGTTATGACGCTAATGGAGAGGGGGCAGTTGTTCTTTCTGACAGTCTAGATTATCCATTAGATAGCAATCTCGCCACTGAGCCTGACTTTAAATACATTGAGGTATACCTATCTCGTGGGGATGATTTTGTTTTGTATTATCGATTGGGAGCGCTAGGTGAAACCTATGTAACTCCGCCGACTGATAAATGGACTAATATCGACACATTACAGGATTCAGATAATGATGGAACTTCCGATTTTAATGAAAGAGTCATTGGGTCATCTCCGACAAAGGCGAACACCTTAGGCGATAGCATTATTGAGGTAGCATTCACAGTCGGCTCAAGCGCTAACGACTATCCAAGTCTTGGCGGAGATAATCTAGAGGCTAGCATCGCACAGCAGGTAGCCAGTGCCAATACTGCATTTAAAGCAGCTGGGTTAGGAATCATAATCCAAAATGTAGGCACCTATTTATTAGGGGATGACAGTGCCTTGACTGGATCCTTGGTGCTCGAGGCAATGGCGGATCGAAGTGGTCTTTTTGCAGGTTTAGATGCCTCGCTGACGAGGCAGCCAGACTTATTTATCCACTTTAGCACTAAGGCAGTCGCCGACACTGGTGGAATTGCGAGTCTTAATGGAATTACAAATGATGGCATTATTGACTTCAAAAGCATCTATGCAAATGGAACTAATAGTGGCGTTGTATCAATCGACAATAGCAGTCTCACACTGGCACATGAGATAGGTCACTTGATGGGGCTAAGTCATTCGCGAAAACAAGCCGAAGGAGCGGTTAGTGGGACTTTCCCTTGGTCAGTAGGCCATGGAGTGGAAAATAATTTTGCGACAATTATGGCTTATGAAACATCATTTAATGCAACCGGGATGCGTTTTTTCTCAACACCAGATAGACAGTGTTCGGCCCCCGGAAAGGATAAATTTCCTTGTGGGGTAGATGATTCAGATCACCTTAATGGGGCTTTTGCGGTAAAGTCTCTAAAAACGACAGCACTTCAGGTAAGTGCTATTTCGAATGGATTGCCGCCTGTGATAAAGATTTTAGGTGACGATCCGGTATATCTTTCTGATGCCAATTTTGCGTCTGATTTAAAAGCCAGAGCAGTTGACATAGAAGATGGCGACATTACTCCATCTGTAACATCCGAAATAGTCGTCGTTAATGGTTTGTCTCAAACTCACGACTACGAACAAGTATATTCAGTGACCGATAGTGATGGTAATAGTTCTACGGCATCCAGGAAAATAATCATCATTGCAGATGATATAGATACCGACGGTGATGGTGTAGCTAATTATTTAGACGATGATGATGACAATGACGGCGTGGCTGATAGCTCTGATGCGTTCCCTCTAGATTCTTCAGAGAGTCTGGATACCGATTCTGATGGTACGGGTAATAATGCTGACACCGATGATGACGATGACGGTGTTGCCGATAGCTCAGATGTATTTCCGTTAGATGCTAATGAAACGATTGATTCTGATGCCGATGGCACAGGTAATAACGCCGATACTGATGATGATAATGACGGTGTTGCCGATAGCTCTGATGCGTTCCCTCTAGATTCTTCAGAGAGTCTGGATACCGATTCTGATGGTACGGGTAATAATGCTGACACCGATGATGACGATGACGGTGTTGCCGATAGCTCAGATGTATTTCCG
>Ga0209663_1000931_pt1 | contig 15559 bp, 13 predicted proteins | sample SaaInlV_135m_DNA_2_FD_184667 | JGI IMG/M metagenome (GOLD analysis project Ga0209663, IMG submission 184667) | Marine microbial communities from expanding oxygen minimum zones in the Saanich Inlet - Saanich Inlet SI073_LV_120m_DNA (SPAdes) (version 2) | ecosystem: Environmental > Aquatic >... | reverse complement strand
TCCAAATAGTGCTCTAGTGTGAGCAAGAGCCAGAATGTACATGGCCATGCTCCAACTCTTCTTTGCTGGCCTCTCTAATATTTTCAATACTAACGCTAAAGTGCAGTGTTTCACCTGCCAACGGATGGTTGGCATCAACCGTTACAGTGTCTTTATTAATTTTTTTAATGTGCACAATGAATGGATTGCCTTTCTCATCCTGAGATTGCAACTCCATGCCTACTTCAAGATTATCAATGCCTTTTAATGCCTCCATTGGAATCTCTTGAATCGCTTCAGGATGATGAACACCATAAGCCTCTTCTGGCTTTACAGAAATATCGCAAGATTCACCAATTTTCATGCCCTCTAGTGCACTTTCTAAACCAGGAATAATATTTCCGTGGCCTTGTATAAAAGGCATAGGGTCCTTACCCTCTGATGAATCAATCACCGAGCCTGAATCATTTTTAAGTGTGTAGTGCATTTCAACTACTGCGTCTTTTTTTACTGTCATTTTATTGTCTCCGTTTATAACCTTTAGATGTTAAAAAAAGGGCTTCCTACGCGGAAACCCTTTTTATAAATTATGATGCTTTCATGCAAATACATTATACACAAATGTCCAGTTTATTTAATAAAAACCGGACATTATGGTTGATCAACATTTAGCAGAAGGTTGGCAACTTAAACGAGCCAGCGGAATTCATTAAACGCATGAATAAACTGATTAACTAAATTCAAATCAGTTCAAAAACAAAAAAAGCCCGAGAAATCGGGCTTTTTTACGTCATTTAAATTATTTTACTTAATACACCTTAAATTTAATTGAATCTCGTCATTAATAGCTATCCTTTGTTTATCACTTAAATTATATTTGAATGCTAAATCTTCCCAATTTAAAAGGGATTCCTTAATTTTATTGATAATTTTTACCGGGTTGTTAATACCGAATTTTTTAGCAACTGCTAGCAGATCTTCCATAGCAATATCTTTGATTGCAAACTTACCATTAATCGACATTTGATGTTGTTTAGTCCATTTATCTGGCAAAGGGTTGTGCGCATGCGTTACATCAAATGCAGGTGCAAGCGACCAGTTGCCATTAGTATTCATCAAGAATGCAAAGTTTTTTGTATGATCATCACAATTATTAGCTAAAACATTAAATACCATACGAGTATAAAGCTGAATTATTTCATGCTTGCCCAAGTCTAGCATTTGAGCGGTGCGTAATAACGATGAGTAGTCAGTAACATAAGGCTGATTAAAGTCTTGATGTGCAAGTGCACAAAAAGACTGCATGTGTATTTTTTCATTATCAGTACGATCAAAGCGTTTGGTCATAAAATGAGATCTGCCATTCTCTTCAAGCAGACGACACTCGCTCATTTGAATACCTGCATCTTTTGCCATTAAGTGATAAACATACTCAATACATCCATAACCATCACTACCACCGAGCTCTTGATCCTCTCCCACACCATCAAACTTAAGTAGCCAATGCTCATATTCTGCTGGCAAATCAAATTGTCCGGCAATAATATCTTTGTTTTGTTGATGCCACCCTATCACTGCTTTTGGTCTAGCGCCACCTGCAGAAGAACCTATTTGAATCAAATCACTCGCAACTTGTGAGAAATTACCTTGAATGGCTTTTCTGGCGCTTTCAACTAGATCAGACATTGCAAGCGGATAATGGTCTTTTTGCTCTAGCTCCTTAGATGGCTCAAACTCCAAGGCACCCATACCTCTTTTGCCAATATATAGAAGTCGATCTAACGTAGTTACCTGATTAGCAGCAATACCCATACTTTCCATATACTGATTAACTAATGCATTACCAAACTTATCAGGCAGAGAATCAGAAATCATACCTGGCAAGCCTTGGTAAGTATTTTTATCAAGATTAAAACTATATACACTTTGATCAACTGGCATATTAATAGGAGACGGATTAATATGTGCTGGCAGGTCGTCTGCATACTGAAATAGATAATATCCAGGGTGCTGTGCATCAGGAATAATAGCGCCAAGATGCTGACTCCACAACATCACATTAACTAAACTAACATCAGCCATTACTTACGAACTCTTTGTCTAGTAATATTTTTAGATTTCATTTTAGAAGTTTGCATCGGAGAGAGTACAACTTCTTCAGGCGCTAACTGATTAATGTTTGGTAGTAGCTTCATTGCTCTAAGAATTGCAATTAACGGCATTAAAGAAATCTCACCTCTTTGCTCAAAACGCGCCACCGTACTGCGTGAAATTCCCGCACACTCTGCTAACTCATTTTGAGACATTCGATTCGCAGGATCATTCAGTCGAAGATTGCGAATTCTACTTGCAATCTCTGCAACAACCTCTTGGTCAGTATTAAAAGTATTAATTTTCATAACCAATATTATAGACTCAATATTGAGTCAATATACACATATTTTAAATTTAATGATTCAATATTAAATCAATTTTATCCAGTATAACTTTCAATTTTTTGCAAAATCAACAAAAAGCCCAATTTATTCGGGCTTTTTACGTCATTTTGATTATTTCCGATATTTCTACCAATTCACCCAAGAAAGACCTAAAAGCAAGTGTATTCAAGCATTAAACTGCTATTTATAAAGCTTTTTAATCGTATTTAGTAGTAAAAATACTGTCGTTTCAATAATTTGCCAAATTTCTATCGCTTGATTAAGTATTTCACAAACGACACCAAGCCAGAATATTTGTAATCACTATCCACATAGTGAGTGATCACATAAAACATAAAATAATAAAACCTAGCAATATCATTCCATGCATTTATCAAACTACCTTCTAGATCTGCCAATACTATATTCATATTTTACAAAACAATTAATTAACGCTCTTTGGATCTTGCCCATATTTATTCACCCCTGTCTGGCTATCAAACATAAAAAATACAAAAGGAATCAATCCTACCAATGGAATAAATGATAGTAATAACCACCAGCCACTCCTACCTGTATCATGAAGCCTTCTAACAGCTACTGCTATGCTTGGCACTATAATTATCAGAAAAAAAAATCCGGTTAACAAACCAAATTTATCACCTGGATCAGAGCCAGCCGTTAATTCTACAAAGCTCAATACGAACCCTATAATAAAATTAAATAACCAAAATACCCAATACTCTTTCCTTTGAGATCTTCCTTCAAAGTTTGAAAAGTCTTTAAGAGTCTTTATATACCAATTCATGCTAATCTCCTTAACTATGAAGCAACAAGATATACAATAACCGCCCAAATAGCAACTGCTGATGCTCCAGTTAAAATATTTAATATAATTTTTATCAAAAATGATAATTTAGATTTATAAATCATAATATTGATTACATAAGCCAGACCTCCAAGACCTCCACCAACAGCTCCTCCGATAAAAATCATGATAAGAGGGTATCCACACAATATATGCACATACGATGGAATATCTTTTTCTGTATTTTGCACACCTACATTGTCATCTTTCATTGTTTCTCCTTTTTTATGCTATCTTTAATAACACAGCGATACTTTATTAATTTAGTGGATGGATATTAAGGCAATCCATCAAAGCCCACCTGTATAACCTATCGAGGTAGAGGGAGAAACCCCGATCAATCCTTGTGATCAGATTAATTTAGTTATAGTTTTGAATTAATAGCAAGTGGTAGAGCTAGGTCTGCTTGAATAGCACTGTACAAAGTTTGACCCATCTGAAATACTTGTCATGCCCCACTTGTCACTATCAATCTGTAAGTAAGCAGAGGCATTTAAAGAGGATAAAATCACCACCATTGTTGCAATCATTTTTACAATAGTTTTCATATTAATCTCCTATCTATAATAACCTACACCGCTATAAACACTACTATATAAACTTCCATATAAGTTGCCAATTGGATCTACTGGGTTATATTGATATCCAGCATTTGCAGCACTAACTGTGCCTAAAATAATTGCGACTAATGTTGCTTTTTTAATTAACTTGTTCATTGTATTTCTCCTTTAGTATTTTTTAAGTGTAGATATCATTTTTTATACCTACACTTTAGTTAACGAAATAAATCAAGATTTATTCCATTTTTTGACTAGCAATTAACAGCCGCTAAAATTATTAAAACAGTATCCATCTGGACTTGTTCTAATATGTGGTGAAACATATGTGCCATTGCTCTTTGTATAGCCATTTACATAAACATAAGCCTGTGCACTTGTTGTTGTTAAGAAAATGCTTGCTGCGATTGCTGCGATTGAGATTATTTTTTTCATTTTGTAACTCCTTTTTAAGTTTTATAGTTTTTGAATCTTGTATAAACATATTTTTTTGTTAAATGTTTATATCCTGTTCAATTACTACAACGCCATAAAATGAAATTTATTCCATTTGTTTTTAAAAGAAATTATTATATGTACAGATTTGGCCTAAAAAGCCTTACGCTAATTGGCTTTTTACCAAATGATCAATATTTGAATAAATACTAATTTATTACTTATCTACTTCTTTTCCGTTAGACCACTCGCCCTCATATCGATAGCCATCTAAGGTTGTCGCTAACCCATTGCCATGGTATTTATCGTTTTTCCACCCACCTTCGTAACGATCTCCATTCTCCCATGTCATGACACCAAATCCATGTCTAACATCACTTTTAAACTCACCAACATATTTTCCAGCTTTAGATAGGTCATCGTCTTTATAAACCAACTCACCATACCCATCCTGATTTCCATCCTTCCATTCACCTTTGTATATATTTCCATCTGACCAAACAAATGTACCATTCCCGTGTTTTTTTCCATTCTCAAAAGATCCATCATATTTATATCCCATATAAGATTGAAGTACTCCTTTTCCATGAAATTTATGGTTTTTAAACATTCCTTCATATCTAGAGCCTTTAGGAGAGAGTAGTACTCCCTTGCCGTGGAATAAATTACTCTTAAAACTTCCTAAATATCTAAAGCCATTTGCATCATCTTGTACACCATAACCATCCCTCTTGTTATTAATCCAATTTCCCTTATAGTGACTACCATCAGCATAGGTTGCAACTCCCTCGCCATGAGACATATTATTTAAAAAATTTCCTACATAATTTACACCCGATGATTCTACATATTTTCCATATCCAGATTTCTTTCCATCAATTCCACCACCCCTATAGCTATATAAGGGTGAGTTAATAGTTATATTACCATCTATATATTCCATTGGGATGATATTGCCACTATCAAGTATATTTTTCAATCTAGAGTTTAAATGTATCTTGTATTCGATAACAGCGTCATCTTTTAATATGGTTGTTTTAGTCGTGCCACTAATATAGCCATCAATAAACTCACCTTCATATACAACTTCAGATGACCTTATCTTTCCATAGCCATGCTTGCGCCCATCTTTCCATCCACCTTCATAAGATGTGCCATTAGACCATGAAAAAATACCTTTTCCATTTAAATCTCCGTCCCTCCACTCGCCTTCATACCTATCGCCATTAAGCCACAAATATATACCAAATCCATCTAGCTTCCCATTTGTAAAATTTCCCTCATACCTTCCAACACCATTTCTTACAATACCAAACCCATGTTGAGCATCATCTTTCCACTCACCATCTATATAATGCCCATCTGTTCCATGCCAATATCCCTTGCCATGCTTTAAACCTTCCTTCCACCGCCCTTCATACCTACCCCCATTTCCATGTATTTGAATACCACTGCCATGGGGCTTTCCATCCAAAACTTGGCCGTTATAACTAGATCCATCAGCCAATATTAATTTATGAATATTCTTAATTCCCTTTAAATACGAGCTATGGATATTGATCACTGTCTTTCCACAGCCACTGTCCGCTTCATTAAAGCAAAATCGACCAGTAATTGTAGACTCAAAAATAGGCGTTTGCTGACCACTAGTTAATTGCCGAACATCTTGCTGAACATCACTCAACATAATTAAAGCTGGAGAATTAGTTTTTGATATATGCTTTAAAAGGCTTTTTGTATAAGGACTGTTTCTGTCACCATCCCTGCCATCAGAGGCTACATTGCCAGATGTAGTTGAATAGGCGATTAACACACCATTTGTGTCTTCTACTTGTTTATGAGTTTCTGATACACCCCTAGTAATAGACATGTCTCCTATTTTTAAGCCTATATTAGGTGTCTTTATTCCTGCTGAATTTTTAGCAAGGCCTGGTGATATTTCTTTATCAATATTTTTAAAAGGATTATCACGACATGCATCTAAAAATACGAAGTTTAGATTACTTTTACTTTGATTAAGTCCGTCTAATACTGTATTTACACTAATAGTATAACTAGGCAGGTCTTTAGCCTGATTGACCTTATTCACACTGCCAATTGGAATTAAATAATTGCTACCCTTGTATTGAACAGCATGTCCAGAGTAATAAAATAGTCCGACCGTATCGTCATTAATATTGCTAATAAATTCAGATATAGCAAGCTTCATTCCATCATGACTGGCGTTTTTAACTAGGGTTACATTAAAATCTAAACTCTCAAGAGTTGATGCTATATCTTCTGCGTCATTAATTGAATTTTCAAGTACCAATGATGCATAATCTGCGTTACCAATAACTAAAGCTACCCTTTCTTTTGCATACCCTGATGACCAAATAGTTAATACTATTAATACAAAAAATAGCTTAACTGACTGCACTTAGTTAACCCCAATAACTGAGAATGGAGACCAATAAGATGGATGCAATTTACTTGGGTCTTTAGTTTCTCTTAAAAGATCAAGCACTGCATTACGATGCTTATGCGCATAACTTCTTCCATTGTTAGAAAGCCTAAACATTCTAGTAGTTATATCCACAGCAGATTCAGATATAACAGACCAATAAGAAACAAGTAGTGACTTTGCACCAGCCTGGAAAAATGAGGTTGCTAATCCTGATAACCCTTGTGAATTTGATTCATCAAATGATGATGCGGTATTGCACGCTGAGAGTAATACAATCTCAGCGTTCATATCCAGCTCTGAAACTTCACTTGCAGTAAGAAGGCCGTCATTCTCAGGATTATTTTCTTGGACAGGGGTTAGAACCAATGACGGTTCAAATATATCATCTATTTGATTTGAGACTAATGCATGAGTTGCAAAAGATATAACACTAAACCTATTTAGATCCATATTTTTTACATTAACCTCAGTTGCATATTTACCAACCAATATTGTAGACTTATCAAACATACTTGCTATTTCTCGCAACTCATCCTCTGTCTCTGGAAGTGGTGATAAGTCATTTATTGATCTAGAGATGTTGCCACGCATATCATAATCATCAAACATACTCCCCCTTGTTAGCACTAATCCCTCCCCTGATAAAATCGGATTTCCGACACCTACAAAACTTCCTAAATTATGACTTTTTCTATTCTTGTCCTTTTCAAGCTCTATATATGAATAAACAGAAGGAATAGTTGCAATTGCATAATCATCTATTAGCCATTTAGTTTCACCTAAAATATTAGTATTAATAGAGTGAGTAGATCCAATGCCTCTAGTAATTTTTACACTCTTATTATCAACATTAGATTTTTGTACTTTAATATCCTTGGTTAGAATTGAGAACGGAATATTAGATAATGTTATATCTGGAGATATTACAAGCCTATTAATATTACTTAATTGATTTTTAAATGGTCTAATCAATAAATCATATAATTCTGAAGATGATTCAAAAGGAAAAGGAGTGCTTACCTTGCTTGTTGGATTTAATGCGTTTAATAACTTCTTGGAATGCCTCATTATATCAGTCTTAGTCAAATTTGAATCATGCCTAAAAATTCCATTATTAGTTATTAGCCAAACATGTGACCTTTTATTGCCGATAAGCATAGTTATTAGCGCATCTTTTTCGTGTATTAACTTTTGAACACTAGTTAGTGGACTTATAAATAAATCAATAGCGCTCTCTTGCAGCAATGGTATTTGGCTTTTTAAATTTAGAATTTTGGTGTCAAGCAGATCTAACTCTTTATCAATTTCAGTAGTTGCTTGGCTTAAGGATAAAATAGAAAATTTTTCTTTAATTAAATCTATTCTATTGGCTGTTAATAAAGACAGTTGTTTGCTTTTTATATATTCTGTTCCACTAAGCTTCTTTCTAGTAATTGCCTTAATAACTGAGTCAGACAATGTTAAGCCTGAAGACAATTGCATAACCTTAAAGCCCTTGTCTTTAATATCTTCATGAGCTAACTTTGATGCGTATATATACTCTGAAATTGCATTAGATATTGCACCCCTTTCCTTGGCTGATACCTTGTAGTTATTATCAGCCCTTAATACAACACTGTCTTTATAAAATTCAACGACTCTCTTTATTATTGCCGCAGCCTTTTTATGCTCGCCCTTTTCTAAAAGCATTTCTATAGGCTCTACTGAAAAATCAAGGTCTCTTGCTCTAATTGGTATGTCCAGATTTTTTATTTTATCAAGAGAAATAATTATTTTTTTATATCCATCACTTATATTATTCTTATAAATGGCGACAATACCATCAAGCACCCCATACAATACACCTTCAACTGGTCTCTCTTCTAATGCAATATTTATTGCCTTAATCTCGTCCTTAGAATAAATAAATGACTTTACTAGCTGTTCAAAAAAGTTTAGCTTGTTACTGCTTTTAACATTCTTATATTCTTTTAAATAAAACTCAACCTTATCATAATTCTTTAGCCTTGAATAATCTCTTGCAATTTCCAAGATAAGTATTGGCTTATAGTATTTTGCATCACCTTCAAACTTTTCCATCAAACCAATCAGTAATTCTGCAGCATCATCGTATCTACTCTCATCTTGATACTTTTGATGTAGGCTTATAATAGCCCTGTAAAAATAATCAATATCTTCATAGGTAGCCTTTTCTTTGTTTAATATCTTTTCAATAAATCCATTGAAAAACTCCTTTGAAGGCTCAAGATCGTTTGATGAGCTAGCTAAAATCAATTTATGTTGCACCTCATACTTACTATTTTCTGAAGACACATAATACTTGCTTGCCTTTCTAAGATTGATCTCTGCCAATTCTGGAGCATCAATTACAGAATAATAATTGGCAAGTTGTTGATACAGCCATATAACTCCATCATTATAATAGTCCCTGTAATAGCCATAATCAACAGCTGTTTTATTTTCAAATAAGCTTACAGCCTTCTTTAATGCATCTCCATGATTCTTATGGTTATAGTTATCACCATGCCAACCAAAATATACTTCAGCTAAAAATTGATTCGCTCCAATACTTTTATCAGAAGCTTTGTCAATCCAATAAAGTCCATCATCCTTATTATAATATTCAAAATTTCTATTTAAATAAACCTTCCCCAGTCTCAACTGATTTTTAATGTTTTTATTTTGTGCAGATGAAATTAATATCTCCATCCCTTTAGATGTTAAAGAATCATCTTTATAAGCCTCATTCTCAACTTGAATTTCAAGAGCTTTCACAAATAGCTTATCTGTCTTCTGCTTGCTCTTCTCATGTTTTATCTGTTCTTTTAATATTTCTAAAGATTTATCTATATTTTTATCTGTACCTACACCGTACCTGTATACATACACTAAATAATCAACAGCTGTTATAGACCCTTTATTTCTTGCATCTAAAAACATTTCAACGCCTTTTTTCGGGTTATATATGGGGTTTTTAACGCCAGGACTTATTTCAGATAATATATATAACCATGCTAGGCTAACGCTGGAATCAATACCTTCACTCTCTATTGCCTTTTTGTACCATTTTTCAGCTCTAATAAAATCCTTCTCCATCCTATATTCAGCACGAGAATAATAATCACCTACTTTTCTTTGAGCGCGTATCTCGCCTAATTTAGCGGCTTCCATATACCAATAAAAAGCTTTAGCATAGTCTTTATGTTTATTCTCGTATTCACCTGCAATATTCAACTTATCCTTTAAAGTTCCAATTTTTGCAATATCATCTAAAATTTGATTTCTGACCAGTTCAGACCTCATGGCTTTATCTATATCTCTTTTAATGCCTATGCCATCCTTGTATGCCTTTGCTAACTGAATTTCTATTAATTTAACAATGCCACCGTCTAAAGCGTTCTGATCTAGCTTATTCTCTTTCGCTCTTTTCAACCACAAAACCATTTTTTCATTATTTTTTTCTACGCCATGTCCTTTAAAATACATCCTGGCAACATTGTATTGTGCAATTCTACTGTTTAACTCTGCACTCTTAAGAGCCCATTCAAACTCTTTATTTTTGTCTTTTGGCATACCATTCCCTTCTCTATACATTAAAGATATGACAAACATAGAGTATGCATGGTTAAATTCAGCAGCTTGCATGTAATATTTCAAAGCAGCAGGGTAGTCCTTTTTATTTGTAAAATAAATATTCCCAATATTAAACCTTGCATTCGATATTCCAGAATTATCTAATATTTCTTCATCAGTCCTAACAACCCCATCTTCCCACTGATCAGCAGCAAGTTTGTACCATTTAATTGCCTCATTCAAATCAACATTTACACCATAGCCACTATGGAACATTGCCCCAAGTGCATTTTGTGCGTTAGCACTTCCTTGGTTTGCTGCTTTTTTAAGCCAATAAAGCGCAACTTTGTAGTCCTTTACAACAATGCCCCCTGTTAAGTATTCTGTTCCTAAGTAAGCTTGTGCTGATAAATGCCCTTGATTAGCAGATTTTTCTAAATACTTAATGGAATTTTCACTATTATTAGGGTTAAGAGTTATAATCTCTGAGGCAATTATGAACTGCACAGCAGGGTTGTCCAAGTCATTCATTAGCTGTATATACTGCTCAGATTCCTTATTTCCAGCATGGTAAGCTTTCTTAAACCATTTTTCTGCCTCTTTAAAATCTTCAAGAGCTAAAAATATATCACCAATACTTTTAGCTGAGGATGATATGTCAGCTATAGAGGAATTTTTATAGCTAAATGCTAATTCATACCATTCTATAGCCTTGTTTAAATCTGGTATTTTGTATACATGTGAATATATATATCCAATGCCATGAGAGGCTTGGTGTTTACGATCATCATCATTTACAGAATTTAAAATTTCTTTATAATAATTAATCGCTTTTTCTACATCTTTAACTACCCCTTTTCCATCTCTATACAACTGCGCAAGAATTTCATTTGCCTCTAATTCACCATTACTAACTGCCTTTTTAGCCCAAAACAAAGACTTATCATAATCTTGAATATGTCTTTCTCCATTTAGATATAAATTACTTAGTCGATGCATAGATTTACTATCTCCATCTTCTGCAAACTTTAAATACCAATATTCTGCAATATAATGGTTTTCCTCCATCCCTTTATATCCATATTGATAAATACCGCCTAAAAGTTTTGCATATTTTTTTTCACCAAGATATGCAGCTTTTTTTAAATACTTGACCTGTAATTTCTCATCGTACAAACCATAATCTTTGACACTATAAATTCCCCATAAGGAAATAAGGGAATCAATATGAGACAAATCGGCAGCTTTCTTTAGCCATTTAATAGACTCTTCCAAGTTCTGCTCTACCCCTAAACCATATCTATAAAACAAACTCAATCCATAATAGCCTTCAGCTGATGGGTTTTTTTTAACAAACAATTTGATATATTCAAAAGCTTTTTTATCGTCTACTCCAGTATGCAGTTTTGACAATGACATTAGTGAATATAGATTTCCATTTTTAACAGACTTTTTGTGCCATCCAATCGCTTTAGAAGAATTTTTGTCCACGCCTATACCATACTGATAATATCTGCCAACATTGTGCTGAGACATGGGAACACCTTGTAGGGCTGCGTTACAAACTAGATTAAAGGATTTATTGGAATCCTGCTTCACCCCTTCGCCATCCTCATACATTAAAGCAAGATTATTTTTTGCAATTGGGTATCCTTGTTCTGATGATTTTGTATACCAGTACAATGATTTTTCAAGGCTTTTATCTATACCCTCACCAAAGTAATAAGATTTAGCAATATAAAACTGATATTTTGGGTCTCCACTCTCTGCTTTAGAGAGCCATAAAGGAAAAATATTTTGATAATTATCTTGCTGATATCCCAACATATCTCCAGACCAGTCTTTATTGATAACCTTATCTATATCACAAGCAGAATGAACACTTTCATCTGCATGAACTGTAAATGAAAGCGCTAAAAATATCGCAAATACAACTCCTTTCATAAAGCCCTACTTATGCTTCCTCATATCTGTCTACTTTTCCGTCCTCGTCATCATCGAACCCGACCATATCCCTTTTGCCATCAGCATCAGAATCATAAATATGAAAATCTGCCTTGCCATTATTGTCAGTATCTATAGCCATCTCATCCCAATGACCATCCTCATCATCATCAAAAATAACTATCATTCCTTTCTCCTTATCTTCTAGATACAGAATTAACATTTCTGGTTTATTGTTCTTATTCTCATCAATCTTAACTAATATATCTTTAGACCCATCTTCATAGTAATCAACTTCTTCTATAGACAGTACATTTAGCTCTAATTTTTCAGATAACTTCTCTTCTTTTGATTTTACGGATTTTGCTTTTTTATCCCCCTTTTGTCTTAGAAATTTTCGGACATCATCTATAGACACAGCATAATTAACACCTATGGATTGAGTTGACTTGAATGTATTAATGCCTACAATTTCCCCTTCATCGTTCAGCAAAGGGCCTCCAGAATTTCCAGGATTAATTGGGGTTTGAGTTTGTATCACTAGATCTGCACTATGCCTCTTATCACCTGTTTTCCACTTGTGTAATGGCCTAAATTGACTAACATACCCTTTAGTATAACTCCAATCTGCCCCTCCAACAGGATGACCTATAGCATGCACATCTTGCCCAATCTCAAGATCACTAATAGTTCCAAATTTAAGGGGCTTAATATTTTTTGGCTTTTTCTCTAGCTTAATCAATGCCAAATCAGTCTCTTCATTTATTTTTAAGACCTTTGCAATTAACAAATCATCTTTTGATAGCTTTGTTCTTTTGTCTGGCATAAAAGCAACACCAACCGTCTTTGAATCTTGAACCACATGCCAATTTGTGATAATTGTTCCTTCTTGTGTTAAAAGAGACCCTGTTCCAATACTACCATCATCCCCTTTACCCTTTCTAAAAACCATTACAACGGCAGGAGAGGTTTTTTTAAATACATGAATTTCTTTAACCCCTCTAGTAACAATATCATTTGTTAACGGGTTATTTGAAGAAGCACTAATTAATCTTTTTATTATCTTTCCATCTATTCTTGAACTGTTAACATGCTTTTCAACTTCTCTGACTACATATTGTGGCAATTGATCTTGCTTAATACTAGATATATTATTATTTGAATTTAAAATTTCCGATCCACGAGTAAGGTGTATCTTATCTAAATGCTTTATATGAACAATATTAACATCCAATCCATTATTCGATAACAAGTCCAATTTTCTAGATTGAATAAGGCTAGTGATATCTGCCTCTGATTGCTTTTCTTTAGAACCTAGAACGATCAGTATTTCCGTACCAATATTGTCATCTAACCTGTACCAACGATCATCTTCTGGTAACGATATAACATTATTATTTACGAAAACATTTGATGAGTTAAGCAAAGTTACACTATTTGAAGTATCTACTAAGAATGCATATAGGTATGTATTATCTCCTGGTTTAATTTTTAACTGAAAACTATCTCCTGAGAACAATACGCCATTATCTTTAATTGTATTAACAATGCCATCATGCAAACTATTAACAACTAAATTAGTCTTTTCAAAAACAGCGAACGAGGCGTTATACCAAGTAATAAATACAATAAACAATATTTTATTTAACATAAATTCTCCTTATAAATAAACAATAATCATACCAAACATAGTACACCAAATAATAATCACATACTTTGTATATGGTATATTTCATACTTCTTTTATACATACAACGGAATAAATACAAAAATTATTCGTTAATAATAATGAGCATATTTGGAAATAACTTAAAAAAGATGTACCCAGACATAAAAAGAGTTGCTATGAAGCTAACAAAATATAACACAGCTGATGCTGATGACCTTGTACAGAAAGCACTATTAAAGGCATTTGAAAAGCAGAATCTGTATAAGGGCGGAAATCTAACTGGATGGGTTGTTACCATTATGAAGAATTTATTTATTGATGATATTAGGAAATTAAAAGATAAAACTTTTGTAGATATTGAAGATGAGGTTTTAATTAGTAGAAATGATGATAAATTTCTAGATGTTTCAGATACTAATACTGCATTAAAAAAACTTAGTAAAAAATGCCAAGATGTATTGTTATTAATTGCAGAAGAGTATAAATATGCTGAAATATCAGAACGACTATCAGTTCCAATTGGAACGGTCATGAGTAGCCTTACTAGGTGTAGAAAACAACTATACAAAGAATTATATGGATAATAAAAATACAAAATATGATGATCTAGCACTTATGCAGTATGCTGACGGTGAATTAGATTCTACTACATACAAACAACTAAAAAAAGACTTAGTAGATAACGATAAGCTACAAGAGCGTCTATCTGTATTTACACTAACAAGAGAAGCGCTTATTAGCACTAATAATAAAATCCCCAAGCATATTGAGGAGCTAATTAATAAGCAGGATAAACCAGCAAAAAAGGGGAATGAAATTATTCAGTTTTTTAATCAATATCCGTTGCAATCTCTTGCTGCTTCAGTAATGTTTGGCCTACTCATCGGGGCACAAGGAATGAAGGGTATACACACATCCCCTTATAGTGATATTCTTATTAATAGACCAATTAGCGAGTATCAATCTATATCTAAAGAAGCAACAAACAATCAGGCTAAAACAGCAATAAAAATTCAAAGAAACTCTAATGATGTCGTGCTTAAACTGATAAAGTCTCTTTCTAAAAATCCAAATATAAAACAAATACCATTTAGCTATAAAGATAAAGATAGTTATATTGAGGTTGTTGCAGAATTTAAAAATTCAAACGGTCAAACCTGCAAAATTGCACAAACGAAAGACTTGTATTTAATAGCTTGTATTAATAAATCTGGAGGCTGGTCAGTTGAAGGAACTAAATAAAAAACCTTTCCAAAAAAAATCCCCTCCGCTGTGGGGGGATAACCTTATGTATAGAGAGAAAGGTAGAGTTTTGGGGGTAGGGTGTATTTCTGGAGACTCCTGTCTGACTACGCGCCCTGTACGCGCCTGAACTTTTTTAATCAGGCATAAAAAAGGCCTATATCATCTATAGACCTTATGGTGTATGGTGGGGCGTGAGCGATTTGAACGCTCGACCATCGGATTAAAAGTCCGGTGCTCTACCAACTGAGCTAACGCCCCGTAAAAAAGTGAAATTATACATTAACGTCACTTTAAAAACTAATCAAAATCAGTCTTTATTTATGCCTTCTTACAAAGTATTAACAACCTCTCTAAGTGATTTTCCTGGCTTAAAAAACGGTACAAATTTTTCACTAACTTGTGTTCTTTCACTGGTTTTTGGGTTAA
>Ga0209663_1000897_pt1 | contig 15924 bp, 16 predicted proteins | sample SaaInlV_135m_DNA_2_FD_184667 | JGI IMG/M metagenome (GOLD analysis project Ga0209663, IMG submission 184667) | Marine microbial communities from expanding oxygen minimum zones in the Saanich Inlet - Saanich Inlet SI073_LV_120m_DNA (SPAdes) (version 2) | ecosystem: Environmental > Aquatic >... | reverse complement strand
TCTATGATTGACTCAATAAAAACATCCACGTCATTGTATATAGCGCGGACCATTTCAGTATAAGACTCAGAATGCAGGAGCTCGTTGTTCTGATGGTTTGTGATATAAAGCTCCCACTCAGGATTATTACTAATACCCCCGTTATTAAATAACTGTAGAGGAGCGCGTCCTGCACAACTATCAAGAGTAATAGCGAACTTAAGGCCAGATTCGTAAATGTGTCTACCAGCCTCATCCAGCCCGTCAAAATCGGACTTCTCCTTTGATAAATCGATTTCATTTTTGCTCCAGTTTCCAATTGCTCTCATCTCCTCTGCAAACTCAAGTATCCAAGGGTATTTAGGATCGTGGTACGTTTGAATGTTTCTGTTGCATGAGTCTTCTCCTAAGAATAGTTTTGTTCTCTTGCTGTTTACAGTTTCGCCTAAATTAAATATCTTACAACTCATACTCCCTCCTTAATAAAATAGCCTTGCTCGTTTAAGTAGCCCTTTCTATCTTTAATTTCGTGGTATGCTTGGCTAATACACTCTTGTATATCTAACCCTCCTGTTTCACATACCCCTATTAATGTTACATAGATATCTCCTACGGCATCCATCATTTCAACTTTGTCCTCTGCCTGTATAGCTACTAGTAGCTCTGTTACTTCCTCTAGAGATTTTAATGCCTGTGTCTGTGGGTTACTATTTTTGGTAATCCCTCTATCTTTAAACCACTTTTTAATATGCGGGTCGTATATACTCATAGTAAATCCTCCATTAGTGGGAATATTTTAGCAATCTCTCTAGCACACGCTTGAGCAACTTCAATATGCTCTAACTGTGTACCGTTTGCACTTCTAAGCTCAATATAGTGTACCCAAGAACGTAATGTGCCATTCATATAAAGTCTACTCATAGTATTCCCTTCTGGTAATACTACTCTCGCCTGCTCTTTAGCAATTCCATTATCCACAGCAAATTGATAAGCCTCTAAAGATGCTTTGATTACTTTCTCTTGTTGTAATCTCCACATAGCAGATAGACGGCTATCATCAACTCTAATAGAGTTCTGTCTATTCTTTGTATCCTGCATACGTGCTTCACGTAACATAAATGCCATATCCTTAGTAGGGTCAGCGTACCTCTGTGAAAACTCCTGAAACGAGAAGCTTCTGTGTCTAAGAATTTGCCTGCCTATATCCCTAGTAGTTTCAATTTCAATAGTAGCACTAACCATCTCCAGAGGAGACCAGTGTTTATGCTTAATAAGATACTTAATCAACTGCTCGTTAGTTTCTTTATTGAATTGGTTACTGGGGTTACTAACTCTAGCACAGAACGCAATTAAGTCCTGTGCACTCTCTAACCCTTCTTCTACCATAGCGGCATCTGGTGTAGAGTGAGATATTAGCTTAGCTTTAGTATAACTATCCCACGTGTTTATTAATTTAGTACTTCCTATTGCTGAAGTATTGATATCTTGGTTATTATTCTCAAATAGGGGCATTTGCTCTCCTTGCAAGTTCTCTTTCTAAATACCATTTAGCTTTGGTAAGGTCTTCTATACCATTATCGCTGTGTTTTTCATCCGCTCTCCAAACATACTTTATAACATTTCCTAGACAGAAATTCATATGTTCAGTAATTTGAATAGCACTAATCCCCGAGGGGTGTCTATTATAGTGGTCTGGGTTAATTTTATCCATTATATACTACATGCTCCTGATTCACAACCTGTATCGATTGTTTCGCTTCTATTTTCTTTATCCTTAGTTCTAATGTAGTACAACGACTTAAGCCCGTACTTCCACGCTGTAAGGATATCTCTTTTAACTCTATTACTATCCAATATCTTATTAGGTAATTTGGTTAGGTCATACCATTGATTTGTACTCATACCTTGGTCAATGAACTTCTGCAGTACCGCCATAAGCTTAATGTACTCAGAAGAATTATTATCAGGCATATCCCATGACTTCATATAGTAAGGCTCTTTCTCAAAGTCAGGTATTAAAGACTTAACTGTGAAGTTAGAAGCTTCAAATGTATCTGTTGTACTTTGAATAGGGTCAATACCTTGCGTAGAGTTGCTCACAAGTGATGAACTTGCCGTTGGTGGGATTGCACTTAATGTAGTGTTTCTTACTCCATACTCCTTAGCATCGTGTCTTAGTAACTCCCAATCACATAATAGGTCATTTGGGAAAATCTGGTCCACGTTGGCATTGTATGTATCTACTGGCATAATACCTTGCGAGTACAAAGACTTGTCTGAGTATTCACAAGCACCCTTCTCTTTAGCCAAATTGATACTTGCTCGTATTAAGCCGTATTGGAACCGCTCCGCCCACTGGTGTGTTAGCTTCAATGCTTTAGTAGTTCCAAGCGTAGCTTCATTCTTAGCCAAGAAGTGGGCGAAGTCACTGATACCAATACCTAGGAATCTATAACCTTTAGTAGGGTACTCAGTAGCGTTCATAGGGTATTCCTGAACATCAATTAGGTTATCTAAAAATCTTACTAATAGACTTGTTAATCGGTCTAACTCATCAATATGTTCTAGCTTACCAAAGTTAACGCAGCCTAATATACATAATGCAACCATTCCATTGTCTAAGTCATACCCTTTAATACCATCTTCTAGCACCATATAAGGGGCATCCTTGGACAACCCCTCAAACTTAACCTCACGCGTTGGTAAGAAGATTTCACTACATAAGTTTGTCTGTGTAATCTGCTCATCAAACATACCTTGACGATTAACGTTATCAATGAAGTGAATATAGATACGACCTGTACCTACTCTTTCCTTAATCAATTTATTAAAGATTTCATTAGCAGGTAGTACCATTTTTCTAATTGAAGAGTCTTTCTCATACTCCTCGTACACAGAGTTAAATAACTCTGGCTGTCCGTACGTGCTTAGTAACAAAGGAACTTCTTCTGAACTAAATAATGTCCAATCCCCTTTCTCTAAGACACGCTTGAGAAATAAATCAGGTAGACCGATCGTGTAATCGATAAAACGAGCACGATTTGTATTACTTCCTTGATTATTCTTGTACTCCAATACATCCATTATCTCCCAGTTAAACACAGGGTAGTTAACTACAGTAGCTCCAGAGCGTAGACTATTCTGTGTGAACTGCTTACTAGCAGCTTCGATTGATTTTAATAAAGGTAGAGCACCTGTGTGCTTAACCGTGTTGTTCTTTACGGGAGCCATAATCCCACGAACTGGAGCCATATCCACCCCGATGCCAGCTCGATTGGCTGTCATGAGAGATAGTGCATATTCTGAAGCTAGGATAGACTCTGTAGTATCCCCCATCTTTAATAAGCAGCAAGAACTAAACATCTTTAACTGTGTACGAACTCCACTAATAATAGGTGTAGGTAGACTGATCTTATCATCTTTAAGAGCGTTATACATATCAATAACTAAAGGTATACAGTTCTCTTCGAGAGCGAATATAGTCATTGCAATAAGCATAAACGTCTCTTGAATCATCTCTAGCCGTCTGTTTGTCTTTGCATCTTTAATCAAGTATTTACTGTCTAATTGAACAATACTACTGTACGGTCGATTAAAATCATTATCATAATCTATTACAGACTCTAACATATCAATTTCTTCTTCACTGTATAGTTCTAGAATACTAGGGTCATACAGTCCACAGGCTACGTTAGCATGAATATAGTCAATAAAGCGTGCTGGATCAAAACTACCATAACACTCTTTGCGCATCTCTGTTACTAGTAATCTACCCGCAAAAATAGCGTAGTCTGGAGTTTGTGGAGAAATCTTCTCCGCTGCAGACTTAATCAACGTTTGCTGTATGTCGGAGGTTTTCATTCCCTCCGCGAACTTAATATGTGCACTCAAAGCTGTATCTGACACTGATACATCTAACTCTCTACCTAAATCCTCTTTCTTACAGTTTTCAAGCATCTGATGGATACGATCTAGGTCCATCTCCTCTTGTTTCCCATTCCTTTTAGTTATTAACATATCTCTCCAATAATTCGTCTAGCTCTTTAACGTTGTCTTCTCCAATAGCTTCTTCACAGTAAGTAAGTAAGTCCATTAATTCATAGTTAATTAAAATTCTATCCTCTGAAGCGTTTAAGTTTTTAATATATACATAGTTTCCGGGCAAAGGTACTTGGTCATAAATATCTAAAGCACTACCATATTCTCTTATTAAAGCATAAGCACGTTTTGCCCCTACTCCTGAGACTCCCGGAACATTATCTCCCGTGTCCCCCATTAAAGCTTTCATACTAATGAACTCTTCTGGTGTACAGTTATGGGTTTCTTCGAAGTTCTGTACTGTGGTTTCCTTCCTAGTTACATAAGAGAAACGAGAGATAAAGTTGGTAATTAATAAATCCCAGTCTTTATCTGAACTTACTAACCAACAATGCTCTAACTCATTATCATCAAACTTACTAGCAATATATGCTGCAATATCGTCCGCCTCAACCCCCTTAAACTTAACTACAGGGAAGACTTCGCCAACTAGTTTTAGTGTTCTATCATACTCTTGTATAAAAGCTGTAAACGCATCTTTCTCTTCTTCGGTTTGCTTTTCTCTAAGTTTTGTTCTATTACCCTTATACTCTGCATCTACAGCAAGTCTATAACTTGATTTCCCCCAGTCCGAAGTAACAATAACTTTGGCTGCACTATAAGATTGAGCAAGAGATTGTATTAATCTCAAGTAATCCGCCGCAAAGTTAGTAGACCCACTATGCTTATACCTAAAGGCTAAGTTTAGTCCATCTACTACTAACAGGTTGTCCCTTTCTTGGGACGCTTTTAAATCATTAAATTTCATTCGTATTCCTTTTTAAATATGCTTGATGGCTTGGTTTCTAGCCACTTCTCAAATAAATATATGTGTAAAGTTGTTTCTTCATCTGGTTGAAAGATTAGCTCTGGTGTAATCATTTCCCCTACTTCTGTTGCTATTAACCACTTGCCCCTATCTTTCTTAAATACTAAGATAGGCTCTGCTGCCATTTCTTTAGCTTCTCTTACTGCTTGGTCCCAAAACTTTTCTAACTGAGACTTAGTGTCGTTTACTAGATTACTATGTATTTGGTCATCTTTATAAGACTTTACTTCAATACAATAGTAGTTAGAAGAGTTAGCTAAGTATACATCTCCTTTGATGTGCCCTGCTCCAGATAAAGGAACTCGCTCCCACTTGTCTAACCCTGTCCTCTTTCTTAGTAAGTCCCTAACTTTATACTCCGCAGTTCTTCCTTTAGCCCTACTATCAACCATTTTCTAACCTCGATATATTGTTTTCTTTTGTGATATTAATTTTATTAAGCAATGGATGAGTGTACTCATGCGAAACAATGAACGTATTGATCTCGGTTTCCTCAAGCAGTATCTCAACTAGTTTTTCTTTGCCTGAGTCATCTAGGACTCCCATAACCTCATCTAAGATTAGCAAATTCAACTTAGATTTGGAAAGTATATTCATTACCTTTCTTATTCCAAGTAATGTAGCAGTGTTCACTCGGCCAAACTCTCCACTGGAGAGAGCCTCTATCTCAACTATTCTACCTTCATCTATTATCTGAATATTCAACTTCTCACCTTTCAAATTGAAATTCAACTGAAATCTTCCAGCAGATAATTCTGCTAGGTACTTATTTATCTCATCCTCTAGATCTTTAACTAAAGACTCAATCTTATAAGCTATCAAGCCGTTTGTACTAAAAGATTTCTTTAGTATATCTACTATAGCAGCTAATTCTCTTAGCTCCTCTAATTCTGCAGTCTTAATGCGTAGTTTTTCTTCAAAATCAGCAGTTTGCTCTAAAATCACGTCTATCTTGGTATTAAAAGCAGTCGCTTTTTCATTGTGAGCTATTGCTTTTTTAATGTTCTTGCGTACTTGTTGGATTGCTTCCTTCAAAACTATCATCTTAGTTTGTGCGTTATCTCTATCTACTAACTTAGTACTTTTTGTACTATCTACCAAGTTGTTTAAGTTTTCGAAGTCTGCTACTACTTTTTGGTGAGTATGGTAGGCTAATAGCTCCGCTTTGGCACTTGTAATTATATCTTCAACCTCTTCAATACGTACCGTATTACTACTAATAACTTCTTTAGCTTTGGAGATTAAATCTGTAATAAACTCTTCATCTACCGACTGCATACACATAGGGCATTGAGAGTCGAGTTTTGATAGTTTTGTAATCAAAGCCTTCTTAGCAGCAGACTGCGAGGTTAGAGAGCCTTTCTCCTGGACCTCTGAGTCCACGGACTCAGGTTTGTCCACCTGCTTTACTACTTCATCAATATCAACATTTTTAAGCATTCTCATATACTCGTTATTCTTATTAATATCTTTATTTATTTGCTCCGCGTTATCGTACTCACCTTTCAGTTTAGTATACTCTTCCACTTCTTTAGCAGCATCTTCGGGAACCTCTAGGATATTCATAGGAGTAGTATCTTCTAAAGCGTTTTCTGCTAACCAATTATCAATAACAGAACAACTTGCTTCAATAGCTACTAAAGATGAATTATACTCTTTGTGCTTATCTTTGAATAACTCGAATAATTCAATATACTTATCTAACCCTAGTAACGCTATTAAAAATTTCTTCCTATTAGTATCAGTAGCTTTTAGAAACTCTAAGTTAGAAGAAGCACTTTGATAGAATAGTTGTGAAAACGTCTTATAGTTTAAACCTAAAATGTTTTCAATAGTTTTGTATGTAGCTGTAGTAGTATGACTACTAATATCAGTACCATTTTTGGATATTTTCAAAGAGATACTAGATTTTCTATTTAGTACTATTTCGTACTTATCTTTATCAACCTTAAATTTTAGCTCTATATGATAACCTTCCTCTAAGTATCTGTTTGGAATATCCTGCTTTTTAATCCCCTTATTATTCTTTCCATATAATACTTCTTCAAGTATTAAAGGAATACTACTTTTACCCGTACCATTTGTACCTATTAGCTGAGTAACTGCGGAATCATCAAAGTTAATTGAATTACCCTTTCCATAGGAAAAACAGTTGTCCCACTTAAGCGTCTTTAGATAAATCATTAAATACTCCTAGTATGCTTTCTATTTTTGTAATATCTAGACTTTGTACATTTTGTAGGTACTCGAATAACTCTTCTTCTAAAGACATATCTTTTAGAAGAAGAGTAGCTTCACTATTCCTACTAACAATCTTCTTATCTAGTAATTCATTATCGAGGTCCAATCCTGCTAGTGATAATAAATCTCCTGTAACTTCATAAATGGTGTGGTGAAAGTCTGTCTTCACCATATCTTTTTCATTATCTACTGTTACTCGTAGTAATTGTGGTAGTTCTAAGTCAATCCACTCGTAATCCAAAGTTTCAGAGTCTAAAATAAGTACTCCTGCTTGAACTTCTTTTCGGTGAAATGATGTAGTTAAAGGACTACCTGGGTACACTATATTTCTTTGACTATTTGAGTGGGCGTGTAAGTCCCCCGCAAATACTTTATCCCAGTGCTCTAAAATCTCTAAATCAATCTCTGGGGATACGTGTGGAGGGATCTCGCCCCGTACGTGGGTGTATAAAATTTGGTTACTAAAATCTTTAGTTTTAAAAGTTTTTAGTTCTGTGTATGGAATGAAATCCATATTATGTATAGAACAACTACTTGTTACAATCTTTACCAAAGGGTTTAGACCGTTAACTACTGTTTGCAGTTGGGTTAGAAAGGTGTGTCCTTTCTTAGTTGCTTCGTGGTTTCCGTCAAAGATAACTGTTTCAATAGTACAACCTCTCACATAGTCAAAGAATAATTCCAATTCTTCTAGATTAGGTACTTTATCAAATACGTCTCCGCCCACAACGTTTAAATCAACGTCTTTTTCTATTTCGTGTAACTTCTTGAACATTGAGTGAAATCGGTTTTTCTGCCATTCTCTTGGTACATTCTTTTGTCCCAATTTAATATGCCAGTCCGCCGAGAATAATACTTTCATATTTTCCTCCTAAAATTAAAAAAGGGACGCAATAATACGTCCCTTTCTAAAGCAGTAACTATTAACCTAAATCCTCTGCAGATTCAAACTCCTTCGTTACTTCAGCCGCTACTTCATCAGTATTGCCTAAGATATTTTGTTCAATAAAAATCTTTTGCTCATCTGAAGTTGGGCGGGCTACGATTTGGTCAATCGGCTTTAACTCTGCGATTAACTCGTTGTCTGCTTCACTAAGTGGAGTAGCTTTGATTTTCATTTGCTTAACTGTGTACTCTACGTTAAATGCTAATGGTCCAGTCTTTTTACGGTTTACCGTAATATCCCAACCAGTAGCTGTATCTGTAGGATCACCTAACTCTTCTGCAACAGTTAGGATTTGCTCAAACATCTTTTTCTTTAGATTAAGAAGTTTTAGCTTACCGTCTGCGCGATCGATAGCCATCACTGCGTATGCCCAAGAACACTTAAGTTCTGGAAAGTAGTGACGAACCCAATCTTTCTCTAAGTTCTTAAAAGATTCAGACTCTCTATCGAAACCTAAACATTCCATTGGAATATTTTTATCATTAGAGCCTTGTACCCAGTAATTGTAGCGCGCTACAATGTCTCCAACCATTCTAAAAGTATTATCCCCGTCAACTAGTGTTAGTAGTTCTGCTCCGCCTTTCTTTGCTTTACCGTTGATTTTTTTAAAGTTAATTGCCATTTTTTGTTTCCTCGTATTTAAAGTGTATTATATTTCCTACTATTTCTAGTAGTCCGTTTTGTTGTATATATTTTTCATGTATATCAGCATGTAAAAGCGGTAAACTTGCATTACCTTCTAAGTGATAACTTGTATAATTTCTTAGACTAGCTAAGTGAATATACATTATAATGTCCGATTCACTATAGGAGTCTAAAGACTCTAATAATTCCTCGGGGTTCAAAATAAAACTATCCCCCTGTATTCCTTTTAGATTTAAATCCCTTAGGTACTTGCCCCACTTAGTAGGTACAACACCTTTTGTTATTAAATACATCAGAGCTAGCACAACCTTGGGCTTACCACCCGAGCATCGCTTTATTTTTTCCCAATTATATTTTATCATTTATGCGACTATTATACCAAAGTTTAACCTTTTTGTCAAGTAATATTTTTAAGTTAGGTTATGTACTTTATAGCCTAACTTTAGGTATAATCCAGCTCGTGCAGTAGCCTGGTTATTAGCAGTAGAACCTTTCAGGTTCAAGTCAATAACTTCTGGTGTTCTCTTACCCTCTTTTATTCTAATAATTCTACCTATAAGCTGTGTTAGCATAGGTTCATTATTAATAGGTGTTGCAAGAATTAAGCATGAGAGAGAGCTTAATGAAATCCCCTCTGAAAAAATACTAATACTACCACATAAAATATCTTTATCTGTATCAATAGATTTCAACATCTCGTCTCTATTCTCTGTCTTGCCTGTTATAGTCATAGCATTAGAACCACATAATTCCGATATATCTTCTAGGAATTGTACTCTATCTGCTACTACTAATACTTTGTGCCCTTTTATTGCCTGTGTTTGGGCAACATCGGCGACTAATTTTTTATAGTCCGCTCTAGCTACTAGATCATTTACTCTAATAGCCCACGGAATGTTTCTATTACTACTAAAGAATATACCTGTATTTAGTATGAATATTTCTGGTTTCATTGAGTTCTCAACCGGAGGCTGAAACAACGTGAAGCTAAAGTAGTCTTTTAATACTACGTGCCTATTATCTTTTCTATGCAGTGTGCCCGATAGGCCTATTTTTACTGTTGCTTTTATTTTATTTAGTACCTCAGTAAAAGTTGCTGCAGGAGTATGATGGCATTCATCCACCAACACCGTACCAAACTCTTCTATTAGTTTAGGTACTCTCTTTCGTATAGTTTGAATATTACCTAAAACGATAGGAGAGTCTACCTCAAACCTACCCGAGCCAATAATCCCCGGCTTAAAACCAAAGCATTTCTCTACTTCCTTAGCCCATTGGTCTCTTAATGCTATGGTATGTACAATGACTAATGTTTTATACCCCATCTTGGCAGCGATTGCTAAACCTAGAAAGGTTTTACCATAACTAACTGGAGCATTGATTAAGCACGAACCTGTCACTTCATCATATATCTTTTGTTGGCTTGGTCTTAGTTCAAATCTGAACTTGGGGAAAGTAGCTTTAAGTTTTATTTGTTTATCTACTATCGTATAGTCATTAGGAATTAAGTCCGCTCTGCCACTAGGTATAGAGTATAAGTCTTTATTAATTCTAACAGCGTTTCTAATTATTAAAACATTAGAGTCTAAAGGATTACCCGTTTTTTGTTCTATCTCATATGTTAGAGTTCTTTCTAGTATCTCTACTAAGTCATCATTTACATTAAGATATATTCTATTACTAAGAACTGCTTTATTTATACTCTTCGCCATGAGTCCTCCTTCTTCTTTTTGGATACTTCGTACAGTATATAACCCCCATCAAACTGCAGTAACCCCGCGTACGCGTAATCCAAAGGGATATCTTGATGCATAATAAAAGGGGAGTTTATACCTCTTACTAAAATCTTTGTACTACCAAAGGGTAGTCTTATTAACTCAGCTATTTGTCTGTACATAAGCCTTGCCTTTCTAGTCTTTACATATTTGAATATCGTACCTTCATCATCTATAAAAACCTTCTTAGGGCTCATAATTACATCTTTAGCAGTACATATGCTCGTAAGTAACGGATATTTGAACTTTTTCAAGCGTAGTCGGCGCTCACCTAAAGTTTTCCCCTCTAAGTTTCGGTCATCTATAATATACATTTTGTGTTGAGTATATACTTTGACCACTCCATTAACATCAGTTATCTTTGTATACCCCCTTAAAGGGTACACAGGGTACTTAATGTTTTCTAAGGGTTTTCCAATCATCCCCAAACTACCTCAGGGTCAGTAAATGAGTAATCGTCTCCAATTTCAATATCAATCCCCACAGGTGTACCAGGAATACTTACTCCTCTGTCCAACTGTGTTAATTCTGCTAACTTAGCATTGTACTCATTTAATTCATCTTCGGGAACTTCGGCTAATACCGAGTCATGTACTAAAGCAAATATCTTAGCCTTCATACCACGCTCTTTAATATAGTTTTGCATATCAATAGCGGCTAATAGGTTAATATCTGAAGCTACTGACTGAATTAGGAAGTTTACTGCACTTCGTACTTCGTGTCCTACTACTGCTCTATCTGTGGATATAACATTAGGAACTCTACGCTTTCTTCCTAGTGCACTGTAGATAAACTGGTTCTGTTTGATTGATCTCTGTGACTCATCTAACCAACTCTTTAGCCTATGAAATGTTTCAAAGTAGTCTTTAATAGCGTCTTTGGCTTCTCCCAAACTAACTCCAGCAGTTTCCGCAACTTTCTGCGGTCCAGAACCATATAAGATACCAAACGAAATAGCTTTAGCAGCTTGACGCTTTTTCTTAAACTTTTTGGTTACTTCTTCAACTGCACAAGGTAGTTGGAAGATACGGTGAGCCATTGAACTATGGAAGTCTCCGCCACTAATAAATACATCTTGTAGGGCTTTGTCCCCTGATAGAATTGCAGCTACATACATCTCTGCTGTTGCTAAATCCTGTGATACAATCTTATACCCTGGGCGTGCTTTAATACACGACTTAACAATCTTGTTATCTCTAGGTAGTTGCTGCATGTTAAGCTTGCCGCTTGAACTCAGACGTCCCGAAGTTGTAGATGTTAAGTTAAAACCGGTTCTTAGTCTCTTATCTGCATCAAGTGCGGGGATAATCTTATCTAAGTATGTGTTTTTAATCTTACTAGCTCTACGAATACCCAAGATAGCTCCAGGTAGCTCGTGTTCTTTAGATAGAATTTCCAAGACTTCAGCGTCTGTACTAATTGCTCCAGTACCGGTCTTCTTTCCCGGTACGGGTGTTAGACCCAATATGTCAAAAAGAAGAACTCTTAATTGCATAGGAGAATTAGGGTTAAATATTTTGCCTTGGTTTTCTTCAAACTTATGTACTTCCTCGTATGAGTATAAGTTATCTTGTAGTACCTTAATTTGTTCCGCCATTTTAGTTTGGCCTTTTACTAATCTATCTTTATCAAAAGGTACCCCGTTATCTTCCATCTCTTTTAAGAAACGCATACCTGGGATAAGAATGTCACTGTAGACTTTCTTTAGTTTAGGGCTTTTATCAATAATTGGTTTGAACTTAAAATATAGTTCAATAGTTGCTGCTGTATCAATCGCAGCATACTTAGATAGGATATCAAAGGGGATTAAGTCATAGGTAAAGTCCATCTGCTTAATCTTATGAGTTTTACAGTAATCTGATCTAAACTCTGTTAATGCTTTATCATAGTCCCCTAAGTGTTTACAATACTTCATAGCTAAAGCTTTTAGTCCGTGAGTACCTGGGGTTTCATCTAAGTTATAATGCATAATCATTGTGTCATCAACTTTAGGAAACTTAAAGTTAAAGTGGTACTCAAGCATATGTAAGTCAAACTTAGCATTATGCATAACTACTGTGTACTTAATGAATAATTGTTGTAATAAGGACTCTAATTCTTCATCAATACAATCTGTGGAAATGTATACACCTTGGTCTACTTTATGTGATAAAGATATCCCAAGAACGTAACCGTCTCTGGGGTACAATGAAGTAGTCTCTGTATCCACTGCAATTGCATCAATATCTGTCATAGCTAATACCATTTGACAGTATTCTTTGGCACGAACTTCATCTTCAATACCTTCGTATTCTCCCTCTACTACTTCATCTACTATACCCGCAACATGCTTACTAATCTTCTTAGCTGCTTGTGCAAAAGCTGGCTTACCTTCTGGTTTAAAAGAAAGCATACCTGGGTTAATCATAGGTAAGAACTTACCGTCTACTAATTGTCCTTGATATTGAGTAACTGAAGTAATTTTAGCATAGTTCTTAGCCGCTTCAGAACCCACAAGTAATACAAAGTCGTAGTCGTCAAGATTTACTTCTAAAGTAATATCTTTCTTTAATAGTTTCTTAATTTTAGTATCTGACATATGTAAGTTCTCAAACTCAAAGTCAAAGTATGTGCTATAGTTAGTGTTAGATGGGGCTTTGTCGATAATTGCTACTTTCATAATTTTAATTTCCTTTTTTCGATTTTATAATGTATATTATACAGAAACTTTAGGTTTTTGTCAAGAATTATTTTTCTCGTAAACCAACTCTTTTAAGGCTAAAACATCTTCTTCAGATAGATCGCCCGGGTCTACCCCTTCGGGTAGGTTTATTATTTCTGTTAAATATTCTTTATTTATTTCTTTGTCCAGCTTCTTAGCTGCTACTTGCCCTGCGGCATCTCCGTCAAATAAAATATATACTTTATTTAGACCTAATAATTTGAAAGGGTCTAGCTTTTCTTCCCAGCTTTTTAATAGTGTTTGAGTACCAAAGGCACACACTGCGTTGGAAAGTCCTTTATCCTGTAGATTGAGCATATCAAATATACCCTCAACCAAAATTATCGACCCTTGTAACATTTTTGGTTTACTAGGGAATAAAGGAGGTGATACTTTAGGGGGAGTTAGGATATACTTAGGGTTAACATTACTGTGCATGTGTCTACCTATGAATATGATTATCTCACCTAAAATATCCCGGATAGGAAATACTATCCGGTGTTCGAAGTCTCTATGTGTAAAGGCCTCAAAACGGTTTAGTGTTTCTACAGATATATCTCTGAAAGGTTCTGTAAAAGGTACTGAGCCTATTGGCATCGAAATGTCTGCAGCTAGTAACTTGGAGATTTTCTTTTTTATACTCTGTATTCTAACATCTTTTAGGTCATTAACTAACCCAAAGTGTTTAAAGATAGAGCCCTTAAACCCACAACTAAAACAATGAAAGGCACCTGTAATCTTATCGATACGCATGGAAGGACTACCATCCTCATGCTCAGGGTTTAGACACTTTACTACAAGGTCTGCTCCTTGACTAGAGAATTGTACACTTCTTTCACTTAATACTTCTTCTGCATTCATAGTTTAATAAGATAGGTCGTCTGACATTTTGTTTAATTGTTTAGCTTTAGGGGCTTTCCTTTTAGTAGTTGTTGTACCCCCTTCTCTATCAGTAAAAGGTACATCTACTGGAGAAATCTTCAAGGACTGCCAACTAATCATACTAGAGAAGTTCATTGGAGTTCCATTTCTCATTTTTGTGGTTTCGAAACTAAAGATACCTGTTTCATGTTCTTGAGGTTTAAGAACGAAAGCTCTATCAGCTGCGTCCAATATACCTTTAGAGTATCTTGCTTCCCCAGTTGCATCGATTTGGTACGGGGCAACTATACATACATTATGCTTTCTCGCTAAGTTCTTTAACTCTTTACTTAGCGTAAGTTGTGTTTGCCAATTATACATATCATCTGCAACAATCTGATTTACATAGTCTACAACTACTAGCTTTAGCTTATCTCCAAACTGTGCTTTAAAGTTTTGTAAATGTAAATCAATATTAGGAATAGTCAATCTTTGGTCATCAATAATAACCATTTGATTATCTGGCTTTAGTAGCTTCTCGTGATTTAACTTCTGCTCAAACTTATCAAAGTCCTTGTGTACTAGATAATCCTCTAGTAAGTCTTGAGCATCCACAAACATTTCTGCTCGATGGTGAGCTAGGGTCATCATGTCTCTTTGTGAGCTTTGACCTCTCATTAAGTTTGTGTTCTCCACGTCTGCTAGTATACTCATGGTTCTAGAGAACACTTCTTGCGCTCTCATTTCAATACTAAAGTACACACTTGAGTTGCCCATTAAGTATTGATTGACCATAAGATTTGTACTTACTACTGATTTACCAGAACCTCGGTACCCTCCGAAGAGTACTAATTCTTGAGGAGCACACCCGCCTAATGCGGAGTCGTACTTATTATTAAGCCCCATAGGGAATAACTGCTCTGCTTCCTCAATATTGAATAAGTTCATGTCCGACATAGTGGCAATCTTTTCACTTGTATGCGTTTTTTCATCAAGATACATAAGGATATGGGCAATCTCATCCTTTACCTCGTCTGTATCCATCATTGTAACTCTATCTACAAATTTATCAATCTGTAGTAGCGCCTCGTTCTGTGAGAACTCATTGATCAATGCCTCAATAGCAAGGTCTAAGTCCACATCTGGAGTTTCTAACTCTTCTAACGCTTTCAATGCCCGTTTTAAAGGCCCATCTCTTGTTAGTAGTAGTAAGTCCTCAAAACCAGGAATTTCTTGATGCTTAAGATAATGCTTATTAATAGCACTATATATAGAGGTATGCGAAGACCCAAAAAACGCTGCTTTTAAACGTGTCCAAGCATCCAGGCTCCTTTCTTCTAAGAGCTTGTGCAGGACAACACTTCCTATATCCGCCATATTAAGTTATCCTAGTTTAGCTTCATTATCAATAATAACTCTATTCAATTCAATCTCTAGCTTTTCTAGAATTTCTTCTCTAAGTACTGCTAGCTTACTTTTATACATAGCTCCTGCGTCATGATACAGCTCTACTTGTTCTTGGGTAATTAATCCTTGAATACCAAAATAGATATACGCATTAGCGGTGTCATACGTTGGAGTCACTTTTACTGTAGTTCCGGGACCGAAGTAGTCAAGATTTTGACTTACAACTTCATCCGGTACTAAGCTGTCCATGTCTTCATATTCTACAATTATTTTCATACCTTTCTCCAGAGAATAAAAAAGGGACGGGTATTGCTACCTGTCCCTTAAAGCTGTTTATTAAGCGGGACTACTTATGCAGTAGCGCGCTTAGCAGCAGCAGTAGCAGCTTTCTTCGCACCATCATAGTTAGAGCAAGAAATGCTACGGTGTGTCAACATTGTTTTAACGCCACGTACTGTTTTGC
>Ga0209663_1000879_pt1 | contig 16175 bp, 13 predicted proteins | sample SaaInlV_135m_DNA_2_FD_184667 | JGI IMG/M metagenome (GOLD analysis project Ga0209663, IMG submission 184667) | Marine microbial communities from expanding oxygen minimum zones in the Saanich Inlet - Saanich Inlet SI073_LV_120m_DNA (SPAdes) (version 2) | ecosystem: Environmental > Aquatic >... | reverse complement strand
ATATGGACATTGCTAATATGCATACCTCTGGCAGAGCCATTATGCGCATTATTGAGCGTGATGTGCGTATGGCAGGGTTTGAGTATCGAGACAAGGACGCCAAAGTTACTTACGGAAGCATTAGTAGTCCACTTACTATTAAAGATAGCGGTGATAAGTGTTGTGATGAAGTGACCGTTGTTTATGACTATTACGATGAAGAAGCTAAGAAGGCAGAGCGCATTAGAATTCGTTACTGGGCAAAGGCCTACACAAGTAACAAAGGTACTCGTCATCGCTTATACAAACAAAAAGACATTCTTGGCAAAAACAAGGCAATACTAGCAAACCCAACCATTGGCAAAGAAGAGGTAATGGCGGATTATATTGAGGATTTACAGATTAGTGATGCTGTATCAACTTCAACAAGCTCAAGCTGTGACTATTCTAAGGTATGTGAAGTTTATAACGGCTTAAAAGTACATGCTGAAAAAGTTAAAATAGATCAACAAAATCGATTGAAAAAAGATCCAAAATCAAATCTTATGTCGAGACGTTATGTGCGTATACTCAATTGGAGAGGTACAGTTGAGATAGACACTTTAAGTAGGTCTAGAATAGGAAAAGGGTGTTCAGAACGTGGATTCTGGGTTCAACTTTATTGGCCACCACCTAATAATCATTCAAGTAGATTGAAAATTAAAGATTTTGATGCAGAAACATGCAACGGGGTAAATTCGTGTTTTACACGTAAAGATTATTGGGTTTCAAAAGTTAATTCTATGTGTTTGTATGGCGATGGGACATCAAATGGAAAAGGCTTTAAACTCAAGCCAAAAAATTGTAGTAATGAGCAGTACTATATATCTGCTACTCCAACATTGAGTCTTACATCATTCTCGAATGGAAAGTGGAATAATTTTAAATGTGAATATACAATACCCTCTCTAGTTGATATAGTTTTAATTCTTAGAACCAAAAACGAGTACGGCAAAGACCGACAATTCAAAAAGAAAGATTATCATAGTGGTAATTTTAAAATTGATAAGACCGACAAATACAAACGCGATACTTTTTCAACAACAGTGCTGGTGAGGAACTTGGCATTATGAAAGCATTAATTTCCAATAACCACCGAAAGGGGAGTATCGTCATGATATCACTAGTTATGTTATTAGTGATGACAACAATGGGGGTTGGTTTGTATATTTCGACTAAACAAACAGTTAAGCAAGTAAATATTAGTAGCAATAGAACGGAGTCGCTCTATTCGGCTGAAACTTGTGTTGTTGAAATGATAAATTGGTTTAAAAAGCAAAAAGATCAAGATATGGTGCCTTGTTCAACTGTAGGAGTTGGTAATGTTTGTAATTCTATTGCTGACAGAAAAATGAATAAATGGGATTTATTAAATGAAAAAGATTCACATAGAGAAAAGATGAGAAAACAGGGGTATCGTTGTGAAATATCCCTATTAAAGATCGAGAGTGCCATGGGTAAGGGCGTTGGTGGTCAGCTTGGTCAGCAATCTAAAAATAAAAAATATACTTATAAAATTAATTCAAAAGGGTCTGTTAATAGTTCACTGGATGAGGTTGAGGTGTTGATTTCAAATATATTTTAAATAAAGGGTTTATTATGAAAAAAAATAGTTTGGTTGTTTTGGTTTTTCTTATTTTGCAATTTTTTGCTCTTGGGGCGAACGCTGCTTGTGATATTGCACAGTTTCATTTTGGCTCAACAATGCAAGATATTGAGAAAAAAGTTAAAGATATGGGTGCCGATACTTTGCCCGCTACAGGGACTTTTGAATCCATTGAAACAAAACAATCTCTACTTTTTGCTGGCGATGATTTGTGTAAAAGCGATAGTTTATTTAAAGGCATGCCGATTGAAATGATTTTTCTTTACGATAAATTAGTTGAGGTTCGTATTAGCAATTTCTTGGAGAACGGCGATACACCACTGCTTGTTAATTGGGCAGAAAAAGTTTATGGAGAAAGAAAAAACAAACCAAGAGGTTTTTACGCTAACCAGCCTAATGCAAATTGGCTTTGGGAGAGCTTTAGCTCAACCATATCGTATTCAATTATAGGACTTGGGTATGGGGTTGAAGAGTTGGTAGTGATACAGTCTAGTCGACATCAAGATTTGTTTAAAAAGTATAGCGAGAAAGAAGAAAGAAAATAATTTTTAGAACAGTAGTGTTGGTTTAATTTTAAAGGAAGTGCGTTATGAATTTATTTAATATTATTTTAACCTTTTCATTGGTTTTGTTTGCATTTAGCGCTAGTGCAAAGGCACCGCCTCCAGGTTCTGGCAAATCAGACGTGCCTGCTAATATTCTACTAATGTTAGATACTTCTGGCTCTATGGGTTGGAAGACTAACCAAGCTAGATTATTTGAAATGCCAACAGGTATTGCCGTTGATTCTAAAGGTAATCAGTACGTTGTAGAAGAACGTCGACATAAGGTTTTAAAGTTTGATTCTAGTGGTGCTTTAATTAAGGTTTTTGGTGGTAGAAGAGGCCATGGAAATGGACAGTTTTATTATCCATTTCATGTTGCAGTTGGCTCGGATGACAGTGTTTATGTATCTGACTATGGTAATAGTCGGGTGCAAAAATTTGATGAAAATGGCAATTGGAAGCAAAATTTTGGTTATGTGCAAAGAGCATCTGGCGTGGGTGTTGATAGTGATGGAAATGTCTATGTTGGAGCAAGATACACTGGCCGTGTGCATAAATTTAACCCTGCAGGGAGGCAGGTAACCAGCTGGTATACAGCCTATGCCCCTTATGGCATATCAATATATGGCGACACCGTGTATGTTGCTAATATGTGGCGATGTGGACCACTCAGAAGATACACAAGGAGTGGTACACCAAAAACATTTTGGAATTTAAATAACAGCTGTTATACGGCAAGTGTTGAGGCTAATGCTAACGGTGTTTATGTTACAAATACATATAGCCACTATATTCAGAAATATTCTACAAGTGGAACTTATCAAAAAAACATCGGTAGTTATGGAACAGGAAGTGGAGAATTTCAGTACGTATGGGATATTGCATCGGACAATGATGGTAATATTTACGCCACAGATTGGTTTAACCATAGAGTCAATAAGTTTGATAAAGATGGTGCCTATGTATCAGACCTTAATGGCTCTGGTAATTCACGACTGGATGATGCTAAAAAAGTTATTAAACAAATTGTATCGAGTTCAGACTTAACTAAAAGTGCAAATTTTGGTTTGATGGATTGGAATACTAATGCACGAATGCAGGTTAATATCAGTTCGACTGGTGCCTCTGAAATATATAAAAAGGTCGATTCTCTTAGGGCAGGTGGAGCGACTTATATTGCAAATGCTATGCGTTTAGCAAAAAGTTATTTCAATGGGCCTAATACTCCGATTAAATACCCGTGTCAAAAGAATGTTTTGATTGTCATTAGCGATGGTGGTTTTAATGGTTGGGGTAATAATAGACCACAATATGGGTACGATGTTGCCAAAGAGTTGTACACAGGTAAGAATGAAATTCCTACTGTTGTAATTGGTTTTCATAGTGGAATACAAGATACACATAAAAAATTGGCAGAAGCGGGTGGTACTTATACTAATGACGGCAATGACAATAACGATATTTCACCAATAGTAGCCAATAGTTGGCAGGAGTTACACACTGCTATTGCTGATATTATTCGTCAAAATGTTGAATTAGCGCAAACTTATACCGCACCAGTGATCCTGCCAGGCATCAATACGCCTGATGCTTTATTTCATTCTACATTTAAGTATCGAAATTACAGCTCTAAACTTGGCACTTGTACTAGTGATGGTAAAAAAAGTGACTCGTGCCAATGGGAAGGGCATCTAGAGAAATATGAGTTAGATACTGATGGTATGCCCAACTCTACCCCTAAATGGGATGCTGGTAAAAAGTTGGTTTTAAAGAGTGCTGCTAATAGAAAGATTTGGTCAATGTTAAAGTTTATGGGTGCAGACACAACCATGAACAATTTCCATGTTGATAATCTTATTGAAATTAAGATGGTAATTGATGAGGCCAGTGGAAAACTTTCAACAGACGATGAAATCACAACGCTTATTAACTTTGTTAGAGGGCTAGATGCTTATGATGAGGACAAGGATGGAAGTACAACTGATGAAAGGTGGAAGCTAGCAGAGATCTATCATTCAGAGCTAAAGGCGGTAGGACCACCAAATGATAACATTATTGATGATGGTAATTATAGCAACACAGAGGCTTATTATAGATACAAAAATAATTACGATACCTTTAAGGGTGGTAAGTGTGGAAAACAAGGCTGTTCGTATCGTAAAGAGGTGGTTTATGTTGGTGCAAACGATGGCATGCTTCATGCATTTGATTCTCAAACAGGCGAAGAGTTGTGGGCCTTTGTCCCCCCAAATATGGTTAAAAATTTACCACAACTGAGTTCAACAAAACCTAATACCACTAACAGTATTTTTGGTGTTGATGGCTCAGTTGTGGTGAAAGATATTTTTTATGATAATAAATGGCGAACTGTACTACTTGCTGGAATGGGAAGAGGAGGATTGGCTTATTTTGCACTGGATGTAAGTAATCCAAATGCACCATCATTCTTATTTGCCTTTGAAAATGATGCTATGGATAAAAGAGTTTATTATTGGGATGGTGATGGCAATAGAGAATCGTTAGGCTATACCTCTGGAATTCTCCCAGAATACGATTTTTCTAAGCTAGGCGAGGCTTGGTCAACTCCAATCATAACTCTAATGCCTATTAAAGGCAAACAAAAATGGGTGGCGGTATTTGGTGCTGGTTATAACGGTGGCGTGAATAGCAGCTACGGCTCATCTATTTATGTGATTGATTTGGAAAATAAAGGCAAAGTCTTAAAACGTATAGATTTAACGGATGTTAGTAGCAATATTGTTAACTCTCAACCAGCAGAATTGGTCGCCATTACTCCTGATTTAACAACAATTGCTAACTACAAAGGAGCAATGCTATATTTTGCAGATCTTGAAGGTAAACAATGGAAGATCAATCTTACTGATAAAGGCACTTTATACGAAGTAACACCAGTGTTCAATGCAGAGGCTACACAAGAAAACGATCGTATGGAGTTTTTCCGAGTAGTATCAACGATTGATCCTGATAATGCACTATGGAATTATTATGGAACGGGAAATCAACAAAAAGTTCAACGAGTTTCTCCTGATATTAATAATAGGATATTTGGCTTAAAAGATAAACAATTTCCTGCATTTCAATCCGTTAAAGGGTTGGGAAATACGGCAGTATCTTCACTGAAGAATACGACTAAAAAGAACAGTGCTTGCCCAGCAAAATCAGACCTTGGATGGTACGTTGATTTAGAGGAAAACGAAAGAATAACTGGTGCATTGGCAATTAAAGACGGTAAGGTTCAGGCCGTTCGATATCTTCCTAACAATGCTGATTTATGCAGTCCTGGAAAATCGTACTACACAGAACATGGTTATCTTTGTGGCAATGCCTTGCGTAGAATTTACCTTGGTGAGGGCATCTCAACAGGAGTGGTTAACTACAAAGGAAAAACCTATTTTGGCATTACTGGTGAAGCCACAGGAGACATCAAAGATGATCAAGGAAATGTAGTGGGAAGATTAACAGGCAAAGGCTTTGGGGTATTTAATACACCAGAGGCACAACAAGGACCTGGTGCGGAAAATATTAAGCACGAGTCTTGGCGTGAAGTCTTTTAATTAAAATAATATTATAATATTTTAATACATAACACTTGTTCTTAATGGTGGTATAGAATGGCTCAAAATACAGTATTTATAATGGATTATTGAACGAAACAATATGTTTAAAAGATTAGTCAAAAAGTTAATGGACTACCTAAGTAAACTTAGTGTAGAACAAGAAGACGTTGTGGGTGTGGATATTACGCCCGGATGCATTCGACTTGCTCAATTAAGTGGTGGTGATGACAAATGGACATTAACAAAATTAGGTTATAAGTATATTGAAGATGCCACGGATTTAAATTCAATTAAAGATCAATCTGAGCAATACATTAATAAACTTGCTCAAACAGTAGCATCTAGTCAAATAACCACTACCAATGCTGCGGTCTCTATTCCTGTTAGCAGTGCAATTATCAAGGTAGTAACTCTACCACTCATGAGCGATGAAGAATTGCAAGAGGCAGTAGATACTAACTCTCTATGGGAGAATGCTGTACAACTTACCTCTAATTTAGAGGATTATTCAATTTTCTGGCAGGTGCTTAAGCGCAATACGACTGAGAATCAAATGGACTTGCTGTTTGTAGCCTCTAAATTAGACGATATTGATCATTACCTTAATATTGTAAGGCAAGCTGGTCTTAACCCTGTAGTGGTGGATGTACGTTGTTTTGCTATTCGTAATGCCCTAGAGCTTCGTAAAGACTTGACTAAAGGTGATGCACCTACTGCTATTTTAGAATTTGGCGTTAATGAAAATTATATTTTAATCTTGCATGAAGACTCTCCATTTATTTCTGATATTTTTCTTGCTGAAAAAGATAGGAGTTTATTGTCTAATGTAGACATTGATCATGAATTGCATAAAAAGATAATTAATCGTTTTGCAATGCAAGTCTCTCAGTTGCTTTCCACGTATCAAGCTAAATATAAAGTACAACCGATTGATTCTTTATTGGTTTCTTCTGCGATACCTAATATCGACAATATTATTAGTAATTTGCAAGAAGCGTTGCCTAATATTAATATAGAAATATTTGATGCATTAAAGAAAATTACTCTACCTGCGAATTTAAAAGAAAAAGCATCAGCAGAGCCTAATTCATCTGTATTTTCATCTGTGTTAGGTTTGGCAACTCGAAAGCTCGATGTGTTTGGTTATTATGAATACGTTACTGGCACTAATAACATTAACTTATTGCCCGATAGGGACGGTGTAAGAAATCAGGAAAAAATCAAATTCTTATCTCGTTGGGGTGTGGTGATTTTTGTAGTACTTTCTATTTTATTCGCAACTTGGATGTTTTTTAGTGATGGTAGTGATATTAAAGAAGGGGAAAAACAGGTAGCCGAATACAATGATCTTAAAAAGCAAGAGAATAGTAAGATGATTATTCTTAATAAGCTTAAAAAGGACAGGCAAGATCTTTATGGAATGCTTGAAGCAAGTAAAAATATCACTTCTAATCAAGAGTTTATGTATTCGGTATTACGAAGTGTTAATGGCTCAGCACCGGAGGGTATTTCACTGAGTAGTATTGATTATTCTAATGACGTTCTTACCATTAAAGGTTTGTCAATTGATGTTAGCAATATGAAAACATTCATTGATAACTTGACAGCAACGAAGCCAATCGACAAGGCATCTTTACTGACAATGTCTGTAAAAATAGAAAATAAGTATGAATTTAAGTCATTCTCTATAAAGTGTACATTAGTAGCCCAACAAACACTTAATGAAAAGGAGAAGTCCAGTGGCAATTGATATGAGTATGGACGTTGGTGAATTATTCAAAAGTCTTTTAAATAAGAAGGGAAGTGGCGCAAAAGGCAGTGTCGCCGATTTAGCAGATAACCCTTACGCAAAGATTATAATTGCTGGTGTAGTGGTATTAATTATCATCATTTTATATGTGGCGTATGTTTACTTACCAATGCAAGACAAGTTACAAAAACAACAAGAACAAATCTCTCAAATCAGTAGTTTAAAAAGTAATATAGCAGTTTTGGACGTTAGGATTACCAAGGCAGATATTAAACTTAAAGAGGCCCAAAAAAATTACAATAGTCGAACAAAATTATTCCATTCTGATAAGGAAAAAGAGGGGTTGTACAGTCATATTAGTATGTTGGCATTACAGCACCAGCTTTCGGTTTCAAAGATAGAGCCAATGGAGAGAGAGCCTATTTTTGAGGTACAAAAAGAGCCTGTTTCAAAAAAAGAAAAAGACAGTCCTAGGAAAGTGGCCTATTATGTGTTTAAAGTAGAGTTTGAAATTAGTGGCAATTATACTAATTACACAGACTTTAGAAAAAGCATGGCAGAACTTAAAAAAATTATTAATATAGAAGAAGAAAAAATTATTGTCTTAAAGTCTAAAGAAAGGGCAGGGGAAGTTAAAGTGTCCGCTATCCTATCAACTTATAGTGTACCGAATGAAGATAAATGAGTATAAACATTGTGGAGGATTAATGTAATGAAAAATAAATCAATATTTATTCTGTTAATAGGAGCGGTATTTTCATTATTTGCACTGCTGAGTACGGCGGGTGAAGGCGTTAATCCGTTTAACCCAATTTTCACTAAATCTTCAGCAATTGCTCAAGATGCTTATTCAGATAATGGTGAATTATCAGAAGGGGCTCATCCTCTACAACAGCAAAGTGTAAAGAACTACACTTTGATGGCTGTAATAACCTCAAAAAATGGAAAAATAGCCATGGTTAGGGCTAAAAATGGAGAGGAATACTTCGTTCGAATTGATGATCTGTTAGGCAACGCAGAAGGAAAAATAACAAGTATTAACGCTAGGGGTATTGAAGTGAGTGAAAAAGATCAAGTGGTTTCATTATTAGTTAGAAATAGGAGTGTGATCAATGAAAAAGCTAAATAGTTTATTTTTTCTATCTTTTTTTATTGTTTTTCTGAGTTCGTGTAGTACAGCGCCTGAAAAAAAAGAGTTATTAGAACCGAAGAGTTTTATTGAAGAAAGACAGGCTGCTGTTGATAAGAGTGTTGCTCTTGGTCCGAAAGTTGAGACAAGCACGCAGCAGGAAGAGGATATTCGTAATAACGAAAGACGACAAATTAACAAAGAAGAAAGAAAAAATTATATTAATATAGACAAGTCTGAAAGTGATGTTTTTCCAATTACTGTTAATTTTGAAAATGTCAGTATTCAAGATATGGCAGTCATGTTCTCTGAAATTACAGATAAAAATATTTTAGTAGGTGATGAAGTTGATGGCAAAGTAACTGCCAAGCTTCTTAATGTGCCTTGGGATGATGCATTAGACTCTATTTTAAAAACAAAGAAACTTGCGAAGCATGTCGATGAAAAAGCGAATATTATTCGTATTCATGAGCAAGGTGTATTGGTAGCACAAGAAGAGTTTGATCGTAAGCGTATTGAAGATTTGCAAAAAACCAGAGAGGTTCAGCGTGCCATAGAGCCAATCTATACTGAAATATTTCGCTTGTATTACACCAAAGCAGAGGAGATTAAATCCGAGATTGAAAGCGTAATGGGGGTAAGTGCTGGTGGTGAAGGCGGCAGTGCATCAGATAAAAAAGCACAAATTACTATTGATAAAAGGCTAAATTCACTGATTATTAAGGCAACAAAAAATGAGCTTGATTTAATCGCTCGATTAATCAAAGAAGTAGATGTGCGTACTAAACAAGTACTTATTGAGGCATTTATTGTTGAGGCAACGGATGATTTCAGCAAAGAATTGGGTGCAAAATTTGGCGTGACTTCTTCAGATTTAGATGAAAGCGTCGATATTTTTGCAGATAGATATAACATCAAAGGTGGCGGAGTTGGAGGTGGGGCTCCAGATACCGAAGGCCAGTTTGCATTGGCAGATGGCAAGGGGTTAATTACTAATTATGGCGTGAGTGGAGGAGGAGCTGTAGGTCTTATTTTACAAGCATCTGCAACTGCATTAAAATTTGAACTCAGTGCTGCCGAGGAAGATGGTATTAGTAAAACTATTTCTAATCCAAGGGTATTTACTCTTGACAATGAAGAAGCAGTGATTATTCAAGGTGATAAAGTTCCTGTTGAATCGTCAGCAGATGGCGGTGGCACTAATACTGAATATCTAGATGCTGGCGTTACACTAACCGTAACACCATCTATTGTGGGTGATGGAAACATTATTCTTGATGTGAATGTTACAAAAGATACACCTAATTACACAATTACCCCCCCGCCAATTACAACTAAAGAAATTAAAACTAAATTGTTGATAAAAGATGGCACCATTGTTGTAATTGGCGGTGTATACACTCAAGAGGCAGCAGATAGCGTTAGCAAGGTTCCATTTTTTGGTGATATCCCTATTATTGGTCGATTATTTAAAAAAGAGACAAAAAAGGATAATCGCAAGGAATTGCTTATTTTCTTAGCACCTCGTGTGATTTAACACTAAAGGCATCATAATCCAATGCCAAAATTAGGCGTATCTACTGAATCAGCAAAGCAAATAGCTTCTTTTTTGGTGGGCCATGGATTGATTACCGATGAGCAATTCTCACATGTTAGTACTGCTAGCAGTGAGGGTGGCAAAGGACTGTTAGACACCATAATTGAGCACGGATTTGCAGATGAAGGCGCTATTACAAAAGCACTCTCTGAAACTTACGATCTGGACTATATAGATTTGAAAGAAGATAAAACAGTTGATTTATCTGTCATTAATGTATTGCCAAAAAAATTCATTTGTGAGAATAGAGTAATCCCCATCCGTGACAATGGAAAAACATTAGATGTGGTGATTTCCGAACCCTCTTCTTTGAATATCATGGCAAGTATTAGATTGTTAACTAATAGAAAGATACACGCCTATATTGCTACCTTTAGTCAAGTTGATGAGTTTTTAGCTAATCTAAATGACGCTCCTTTAACGCAAAGGGAAGAAGCAAAAGAGGGCATTGCTGAAGACGAGGTTAATCAAAATCAAGCACGTTCAGGCGTAGTGATAGATTTTGTTGATAAGGCTTTAAAAAAAGCGATTAAATTAGGTGTGAGTGATGTCCATTTAGAGATTTATAAAAAATTTGCCAGAATGCGTTTTAGACTTGATGGCGTGTTAATAGATCAAAAAAATGAAGATGAAGAGCTTTTTGATAATTATCCTGCTGTAGTTACTCGTATTAAGATTATGTCAAAGCTTGATATTGCTGAACGTAGGCTGCCTCAAGATGGCGCAATGAGCCTAGAGGTGGGTAAAAAAGAAATTGATTTTCGTGTATCGGTATTGCCCACTAGTTTTGGTGAGCGAGTAGTTATGCGTATTTTAGACACCAGTTCTATTTCCTTAACCTTAGAAACATTGGGTTTTCAAGAAGATGATGAAATGGCTTTTAAGCACGCTGTAGATTCGCCACAAGGTATGGTGCTTGTTACTGGTCCTACTGGATCTGGTAAATCGACCACTTTGTATGCTGCACTAGGTAGAATAAACAAAGAAGATATCAATATACTTACTGCTGAAGACCCTGTTGAATTTACCATTGATGGCGTAGGTCAAGTGCATGTTAAAGAAGACATTGGATTGACTTTTTCATCGGCATTGCGTTCATTTTTACGTCAAGACCCCGAAGTGGTAATGGTAGGTGAGATTCGTGATAAGGAAACTGCTGATATCGCCATTAAGGCGGCATTAACTGGACACTTAGTTTTATCGACATTACACACTAATGACGCTGTTAGTACAATTACTCGGATGATCAATATGGGTATTGCTCCTTATTTAATCACCTCTTCTTTAACTTTGGTGGTTGCTCAGCGTTTGGCACGAAAGACTTGTGAAAATTGCAAAACTGAAGATGAATCTGTTACAGAGGGGCAATTGATATCAGTTGGCTTTACACCAGAGGAAGCATCGAGAACACAGCTTTGTTATGGCAAAGGGTGCTCTAAGTGCAACAAAACGGGCTACAAAGGGCGTAAAGGAATTTATGAGGTGCTAAGGGTGACCGACAGCATTAAACAAGGAGTATTAAATAATCTGACTACACCAGAGCTTTTGAAAATTGCCAAAGAGAAAGATCATTTCTCAACCATGCAAGAAGTAGGCAGAGGGTTTTTATTGCAGGGCACGCTTGGTTTGAAAGAGTATCAGCGTGTACTCATGTCTGAATAAGCATTATAAGGTGATTTATGGCAGCAGTATATAAATATAAAGGCATACAAGGTTCTCAATATATTGATGGCAAGGTTGAGGCGCTCAATAGAGATGAAGCTGCCTTTAAATTATCTGAAGATGGAATTATTATTACTGCGCTTGAAAAGATTTCAGGTGTAGAAATAGAAGACGAAAATAAAAGCAAAAAAACTAAACGAATTAAGAAAAAAGTACCTATTCACGAAGTGATTGTTTTTACTAAGAAATTAGAAACTATGGTTCGAGCAGGTTTACCTATTTTGGAAACTATTTCGATGATTGAAAAGCAAACGTCTAATCCTAGTTTAAAACAAATTATTGGTCAAATTCACAACGATGTTGAGTCTGGTACACCATTATCAGATGCCTTTGCAAAGCATCCTTACGTGTTTGACAATGTTTACATTAATTTGTTAAGAGCGGGTGAGTCTAGTGGTAAGGTTGACTTGTTTTTAGGTAAGCTGGTTCTTGGAATGGAAAAAGGCGAAAAAATTCGCTCAGATATTAAAGGTGCCCTTACTTATCCGATTGTTCTTTTTGTTGTGGCTACTGCAGTAATTATTTTAATGATGGTATATGTTGTTCCAATTTTTCAAGGAATATTTGAAGGTGCAGGGTCAGAATTGCCAGCACCAACCCAAATAGTGGTAAATATTAGTGAATTTATGCGTGACCCTATGGGCGGTGGATTATCAGCAATAATTATTGTAGCAATTGGAGTCATGGTATCGACGTTTGTTAAAAAGAATTATAAAATGAGAAGATCTTGGCATAAATTTGTTTTAAAGCTCCCACTCTTTGGTGAGTTAATTCAAAAATCAGCACTGTCTAAAATTGCAATGATTCAAGGTAATTTGACTGCTGCTGGTGTTCCTGTAATGGAGTCTTTAGATATTGCAGCATCTGCTAATGATAATATTGTAATTAAAGAGGCAATGGTTGAAGTCAAGAAAGGGGTTTTTTCAGGTGAGCCGTTATCAGTTCTATTTGAAAAAGAGCCAACAATATTTCCCAATACATTTACTGCCATGACTTCTGTCGGAGAAAGAACAGGCAATATGGAGGAGATGTTTGAATCAATTGCTCGTTATTACGAGGAAGAAATGGACGCAACCATTGCTCAACTGACCTCTTTGTTAGAGCCAATAATGATAGTATTTATGGGTATAACAATTGGTTTTATCTTAGTGGCGTTGTATATGCCAATGTTTGCAATGGGCACAACAATTTAAGTCTTAACAGTTAGTTGTTCTTGGAGGTGCTTCGCTGTGGTCAACACAATAGGTTTGTAGTTTTTTACTGGTTCCTGGTTTTGGAGTAGCCTTGGCTAAGTACCCTTCATTAGTGGGGGTGATGGAATATTCGTAGTCGCTATCCTCGTCTAATGTTTTCTTGTTAAAGAGCCTAGTATTAATGTTGCTAGTTGAGCCAACGTTAGTAGTAAGATAGCTACTATTTTCAGCAAAGTAGTTAGCCTCAATCAAGGAAATATCACGAAGACTATTTTTAGCAGTAACTTGCTTTGTGCTACTGATAAAACCATCTAAAAGTGGCATGCCAATTGCAGCAACAACGCCTATTATGACAACAACTATGAGTAATTCAAGTAATGTAAAGGCTGATTTTTTCATAACGTTTATAAACTAAAAAAGCAGAATTAATACAAATTATTCTGCTTTTTGTACGAAACTAATGTTTAAAAATTATTCTACTAAAAGAGTATTAGATAGTACATTGGGTTTTTTGTCTTCTGTACCTACATCAGTTTTAATGCCAATTGTGTTATCGTCAATTTTATAAATATAAGTATTTGGTTGGCCACTAAATTTTGGAGTGCCATTATTAACTTCACAGCAGTTTTTAGTAGTATCGTGCGGATTCTTCCAATCATCGGATACAAAGTGCAATACAAAAGCCGTAGCCCATTGATCTACTGTGCTAGTGCACGCATAAGCCGTTGTCCCACCGAGCTTGTCTTTTTTCAATGTAAGAGTGTTTGATACACCTGTTGCACATTTTGTAAGAGAGGATGCAACCATATCACGAGCTCTCGTATGGTTTTCTTTGGATGCATTTACTTTTGCAGTTGAAATAAAGCCCTGAAACATTGGAATGCCTACTGCAGTCAAAACACCAATAATTGCAACTACGATTAATAATTCAATTAATGTAAAACCTTTTTTATTCATTCTCATCATGTTAATTCCCAAGATAGTTAATAATGGCTCAAGTATACACTTTTTTCCATTGTGGGGTTGATTTGGTAGAAAAATTTAGCAAATTATCAAAACAGCGGTATTTTTACTACTAAACACGATTAAAAGTCCTTATAAATAGCGGTTTAATGCTTGAGAAAATAGGGTCAGGTATCTACTATTTACAAATTTAGCTAGTTATTTGGTATAATAACATCATGGCACGCAAACCAAGAATCAATCAACCTGGCTTTTATCATGTGATCAATCGTGGGGTTGAAAGACGAGACGTGTATCTTAATGATGAAGATAGAGGGTATTTTTTAGAAATTATTAGTGAGACTGCAGAATTATTTGATTTCGAAGTGTGTTCATTTTGCTTGATGAATAATCACTATCATTTGCTGATAGAAACAAAGAGTGATAATTTGTCATTAATTATGCGACAGATTAACTCAAAGTATGGCATGTACTTTAATGGCAAATATAGGCGTATAGGGCACTTGTGGCAAGGAAGGTTTAAATCTTGGTATGTCTATGATCAGAAATATTTAAATACTTTGATTAAATACATTGAGTTTAATCCTGTTAAAGCTGGCATTACAAAAAAAATTGGTGAGTATCCTTGGGCGATGAGTGCAGCTAAAAATAATGTTAAGTTTTTCACCCTAAGGGTATTTCCTAACGGGGCAGTGTTAAATTATGAATTATTAGAAGAAGTTGATTTTGATTTAGGACTTAGTGATGATGACGTTAAAGAGTTTGATGAGTTTAACAATAGCAAGCTTGAATTAAAAGATAATAAGGTTGTTAAAGTGGTAAGAAGGTCGTTAGATCATCATTTTGCTGACGTTGATAGAGAGGCTGGGATTGTTGGTGCATTAAAAGATGGCTATACTCAAGTGGCGGTTGGTGAGTATTTGGGTTTGTCTAATATTGCCATATCGAAAATTTATAATATTTATGGCCAAAAAGTTAAATTATTTAATAGACTCAGGGAAGCAGGTGTGTTTTGGAGTTATGCTAAAGATTTAAGCTATGAACAGGCTGGCGCTAAGCTGTTTATTGAATATTTGCTTAAGTATGGTGATTTTAATGATATTAAAGCAGGCTTTAAGTTGTTCGGTAAAAGAATGGTTAAACAAGTGTGGCAATCAAGTCTTGTGAGTAATAGGCAATTTGTTAAATTAAATGTTATGCTTGCCAAGGTGTTTTTTGATATGGATGTGGATAGTGGTTATTTTTCCAGTATAAAGAATGAGAGATATGAAAAATTTAGAATGCTTGCTTCCTGATACTCAAAGATTACTGCTTGAGTTGATAGATCATTGTGAGTTTTTACGTAAGTACGTTTTATGTGATGGCAGTGCGTTAGCGCTGTATTTGTGCCATAGAAAGAGTGAGGATTTAGATTTTTTTACCTATGGCGATGATTTTGATTTAAAAGAGATATTTGACTATTTAAATACTTTTAAAAATGCACAGATTATTAACCAAAATAATGGGCAAGTAGATGCTTTGGTTAATGGTGTGAAACTGACTTTTTTTAATGCTAAATGGTCTTTTTTAAAACCAGATAAAATACAACCATTTAATTTAAGTTCAATCGAGTCGATCGCTGGCATGAAGGTTAATACGCTTTTTTTAAGGGCTAAATATAGGGATTATTATGATTTGTATTTTTTGGCAAAAAAGGAGATGGCGCTAAAAGATATTTTTGAGAGTGGCTTGTCAATTATGCCAAATATTAACTTTAAGCTTTTTGCTATGGCACTTGTTTATGTGGAAGATATAGAAGATGATAATATTGATTATCTAGACCCTGTAGAGAGCATACCTAAGAATAAAATTGCTGATTTTTTTAAAGTAAAGTTAAAAAATTATGGGGCTTGAGAAAGTAGTTAGAACGATGTATTGGTGAAGAAAATTTAAAAAAATCAGTTTATGTCAATAAAAGATCTTTCTAGTAAAAAGCTAATCGTATTAAAAGGTTTTTTATTTCTACTGATTACAGTAATGAGCTCAGTGTTGTTAATACTAAGAGATTCAACCCTTACAACGGTTGTGCTACTGA
>Ga0209663_1000854_pt1 | contig 16390 bp, 17 predicted proteins | sample SaaInlV_135m_DNA_2_FD_184667 | JGI IMG/M metagenome (GOLD analysis project Ga0209663, IMG submission 184667) | Marine microbial communities from expanding oxygen minimum zones in the Saanich Inlet - Saanich Inlet SI073_LV_120m_DNA (SPAdes) (version 2) | ecosystem: Environmental > Aquatic >... | reverse complement strand
CGCGGTCGATCCGGATTCGCTCCCTGAAAATATATCAATTACGCATCGCTCCCTTTTTGATGATTCGATTCAGGGCATTTCATTGAATGATTCGCCTGCGTTTTCTTTTCAGGGGCATCCTGAAGCAAGCCCGGGCCCGCAAGACATTACTGGGTTATTTGATCAGTTTGTCGCCTTGATGGACAAGGAGAATTGCAATGCCTAAGCGATTAGATATTCAATCGGTTTTAGTGATTGGCGCAGGTCCGATTGTTATCGGCCAGGCGTGTGAGTTCGATTACTCAGGAGTCCAGGCTTGCAAAGCGCTCCGAGAAGAGGGCTACCGGGTTGTCCTGGTCAACTCTAATCCAGCAACCATCATGACAGATCCAGAGTTTGCTGATGCAACTTATATAGAGCCAATTACCTGGGAGATTGTGGCTCAAATTATTGAGAAAGAGCGCCCGGACGCGCTGCTGCCTACCATGGGTGGTCAGACCGGCCTTAATTGTTCGTTAGATCTTGTGCGACATGGTGTCCTCGAAAAATTTGGCGTCGAAATGATTGGCGCAACCCGAGATGCAATTGATAAAGCAGAGGATCGGGATCGTTTCCGGGTAGCGATGAAGGCAATTGGTCTTGATGTCGCGAAAGGAGATCTTGCGCATTCGATGGACGATGCGATGACGGTTCTTGAGCAGATCGGTTTTCCTGCGATCATTCGACCGTCTTTCACCCTTGGGGGTAGCGGTGGGGGAATCGCCTACAACGCCGAAGAATATCAGGCAATTTGCGCTCGAGGACTTGATGCATCGCCGACTTCGGAACTCCTGATCGAGGAAAGTATTGTCGGCTGGAAAGAGTATGAAATGGAGGTCGTTCGAGATAGCCGAGACAACTGCATTATTATTTGTTCGATCGAGAATTTTGATGCGATGGGTGTTCACACCGGCGATTCGATCACGGTGGCCCCTGCGCTAACACTTTCAGATAAAGAATACCAACTGATGCGAAACGCGAGCATTGCGGTGTTGCGCGAGATTGGTGTTGATACTGGCGGGTCAAATGTCCAGTTTGCGATTGATCCGGCCACTGGGCGGATGATTGTCATTGAGATGAATCCACGAGTGTCCCGGTCCTCCGCATTAGCCTCGAAGGCAACGGGCTTCCCGATTGCGAAGATCGCTGCAAAGTTGGCAGTAGGTTATACGCTTGATGAGTTAGATAACGATATTACGGGCGGCGCGACGCCCGCGTCATTTGAGCCTTCAATTGACTATGTCGTTACAAAAATCCCGCGGTTTGATTTTGAGAAATTTCCCCAGGCAGATTCGACGCTTACCACGCAAATGAAGTCAGTGGGTGAGGTCATGGCGATTGGTCGTACGTTCAAGGAATCGTTTCAAAAAGCGCTTCGCAGTCTTGAGATTGGTAGTTTTGGACTGGACCCCGTTTGGGATGAACAGGAAGATCAGGCCGGCATTCATGACATGGCCAGTTATCTTCGAGTTCCCGGGGCTCGCCGGGCGTGGTTTATTGGAGACGCTTTTCGACAAGGATTCAGCTTGGGCGAGGTCCAAAAGCTGACCGGTATCGACCCTTGGTTTCTTGCTCAAATTGAAGAACTTATTCAAACAGAAAAGCGCATTGAAAATTTAAGCCTTGAGGGCATTGATCAGGAAATGTTTCGCGCCTTTAAGCGGGATGGATTCTCGGACGTTCGGCTCGCCGCGTTGCTCAACGTGGGTGAAATAGAACTCAGAACAAAACGTCATGAATTGGGAGTGCGTCCTGTCTATAAACGCGTTGATTCGTGCGCTGGCGAGTTTGAAACGCCGACGGCATATCTTTATTCGAGTTACGAGGTTGAGTGCGAGGCTTTACCCGAGCAATCGTCAAAAATTATTGTCTTGGGCGGCGGTCCAAACCGAATCGGCCAGGGGATTGAGTTTGACTACTGCTGCGTCCACGCGTCTATGGCGTTGCAGGCCGACTCTTACCAAACAATAATGGTTAACTGTAATCCCGAGACAGTATCCACAGACTACGATACGTCCGACCGACTTTATTTTGAACCACTCACTCTGGAAGACGTGTTGGAGATTTGTGCTGTCGAGATGCCAACAGGGGTTATTGTGCAGTATGGCGGACAAACGCCGCTTAAACTCTCCCGAGGATTGGAAGCGGCGGGTGTTCCTATTTTGGGCACCTCTCCCGACTCAATTCATCAAGCGGAAGATCGAGAGCACTTTCAGGACTTGATAGAGAATCTAGGACTGCTCCAACCTCCTAACCGAACGGCGAGCACTGAACAGCAGGCGCTTGAAAGGGCGGAAGAGATCGGTTATCCGTTGGTTGTACGACCGTCTTATGTGCTTGGCGGACGTGCCATGGAGATTGTTCACGGCAAAGAAGAGCTTGAGCGTTACTTGCGCGATGCTTTTCGAGTATCCAACGAGTCCCCGATTTTGCTCGATCGCTTTCTTAACGACGCGGTTGAGGTTGATGTGGACGCCGTGTGTGACGGTACCGATGTAGTGATTGGTGGCATCATGGAGCATATTGAGGAGGCTGGCGTTCATTCAGGTGATTCGGCTTGTGTGCTCCCACCATTCGCATTAAGCGACGAAACGCAGCAAGAATTAACGCGTCAGACGCGTGAGATGGCTTTGGCACTAAATGTAAATGGCCTGATGAATGTACAGTTTGCGGTTAAGGGGGAAGAGATTTACGTCCTTGAGGTTAATCCGCGAGCTTCCCGAACGGTACCTTTTGTGTCAAAAGCGACCACAAGACCGCTTGCAAAGATAGGTGCTCGGGTGATGGCAGGTCAGTCACTTTCGCAGCAAGGCGTTCATGGAGAGGTTCGTCCCTCTTATTATTCGGTGAAGGAAGCTGTATTTCCTTTTATAAAATTCCCCGGGGTGGATCCAATTTTAGGACCTGAAATGAAGAGTACTGGTGAAGTGATGGGAATTGGCATGACATTTGGGGAGGCGTATCGAAAGGCCCAGCGTGCGACCGGTACACTGATTCCGGCGAGTGGAAAGGCGTTGATCAGTGTCCGAACGCCGGACCAGGTCGCTGTGGTCGACATCGCGCGGTATCTGAGCGAGAATGGATTTGATTTGGAAGCAACCGAAGGAACGGCGATGGCGCTCGAACAAGCTGGACTACCCGCTTCTGTCGTTAATAAAGTCAGTGAAGGTCGACCACACGTGGTCGACAGTATCAAGAATGGTGAGTACGATTTAATTGTGAACACAACGGCTACAAGACATAGTCGCCTTGACTCAGAGACCATCAGGAAGCAGGCGCTGACCCATAAGGTCGCCTATTTCACTACGTTGGCGGGAGCACGCGCAGCTTGTGAGGCGCACAAAGCAGGCGATAATCCAAGCATCAATAGACTTCAGTCCCTTCATCAAACGGTCAAATTATGAGAGTCCTACTGACCCCCGATGGTGCTGAGCGACTTCAGGATGAACTATCCCGACTAAAAAAGCAGGATAGACCCGCCGTTATTCAGGCTATTGCTGAAGCTCGCGCGCACGGGGATTTATCCGAGAATGCGGAATATCATGCCGCGCGAGAGCAGCAGGGTTTCATTGAAGGTCGAATAGCCGAGCTGGACTCCAAGCTATCGGTTGCAGAAGTTATTAATCCTGCGCAGTTAAATGCCAATGGAAAAGTTGTTTTTGGCGCCTGGGTTGATCTCTGGGAAGAGGAGGGCGATCGAGAGGTAACCTATCGAATCGTAGGCGAGTTGGAAGCTAATATTGATGAAGGACTGATCTCGCATAGTTCCCCAATCGCGAAGGCGCTTATTGGAAAGACAGAGGGCGTTGAGATTGAGTTTCAAGCCCCAAGCGGTTTGCGTCGCTACGAGGTTTTAGCGGTTCGTTATAACGCGGGCAAGTCGTAACTGATTCAAATTTCCTTACCGTCGGTGACGCCTTAAATTTTAGCCTTTAGAGGTTGTGTTCTCGGCGGATTCATCGGTAGCGTCCTCTGCCGCGCCTTGGACAAGAGTTTCGGATTCCTTTGTTTTGCCATCATCGTCGGCACTTTCTCCCCAACGGCCGAGCCAGAACGCGAAAGGTTTTTCTTCGCCTTTTTTGACTTCTAGCGTGTTCAGAATATCGGGACCCTGATCATATCCGTCATCGACCTCTGCGCGTGGGTCTAGATCACCAACGGCCCTTGGCGTTTCAGCGGCAGGCACATAAGGTTCTTTTTCAACAACCGGAGCCCACTGACGAATCCTCATTCGAGACAGTATCATCAGCACCAAAAGTCCTGCGGTCAGAATAATAAACATGAACATCCCTGATGGGCCAATTATTCGCATGGAATAGGAGGATGCAAGGGGTCCCAATACCGCACCGATTCCATAAACCAGCACAAATCCGCCGGTGGCGGCCACGATATCTCCAGGGTCGAGATAATCGTTCGCGTAGGCGATGCTGAGCGGGTATAAAGTCGAGCTCAACCCGAAAAAGAGAGCGACGGTTGCGATGAGCGTCCAACCCGCGAGCAGATCTCCGAGAACAAGCATGAGTGCGGGGCCGGTCAGTCCTATCGTAACTGCAAGCAGTATGAAACGTCGATCAAAGCGATCAGAAAGTCGCCCGATCGGAATTTGAAGGAGCATGCCGCCAACAAGGCCAGCGGTCATAAAGCCGGAAATTTGTTCAATATTGAGTCCAACTTCTCTCGCATAGACAGGGCCAAGTCCCCACCAGCTCGAGGTAATCAGGCCGGCGACAAAACAGGCGCCGAACGCCGTCGGAGAGACGGTGTAAAGCTTGCGAATATTTAGAAAGGGCTTTTCTACGGGGTCTGGATGGGTTGCGCGGGTGAGCGCTACCGGAACGAGTGAAAGGGTTAGAACGACGCCGACAAGCAAAAAGAGTTCGTAGCTGCCCGGGTCACCAAATTTTATCGTCTGTTGCCCAAACGCAGAAGCCACGTACCCGATCATGATATACAAGGAAAGCAAAATTCCCCGAGAATTATTTGTTGCTCTGTTATTTAGCCAGCTTTCAACAACAACAAATAAACCAGCGGCAGCAGCCCCCATGACTGCCCGCAGACCGACCCAAGCCCATGCATTTGACGTAATTAGGACGAGTAAAACCGAGGCCGCAGCGACGGCAGAAAAAGCAGAGAAGGCGCGGATATGACCGATCCGATTAATCAGCGGTCCCGAGCGGAAAGTACCAATCGCGAATCCCAAAAAATAACCTGATGCGATAAAACCAATCATTTCATTTGAGTAATTCTCGATGTCTGCGCGAAGCGCCAGCAGAGTCGAAGTCATGCTGTTCCCAAACATGAGCAATGACACCGAGATCATCAGTGCGGAGAGTGTCCGAAGAATGGAAAGTGCGAATCTCACAGTAGAAATCTAAAAAGCTCTTTTATGGCTCGCGGAGTCTACGCCTTTGAAGACGGCATGAGAAGCAAAAAATTAAAAAAAGAGACTGAAATTTTCAGAAAATTTCTACTGAAGTTTTACTCGCCTCCTCGTGTGAAACGCCCTCGCTCAAATTCTCCCCAGCAGTTGGCTAACTTCGTACAGGGAGGCACTTCCTCGGTTAATATTCCATCGTCCCCAAAATACTTTACTCGTTTAGACAAGCGCTTATGTTCCTGATCAGACTCGACTCCGTAAGCCTCGCTTTTGGCGCCCGAAACATCCTGAGAGAGGCAGATTTTTCAATTGAGCCAGGAGAGCGGGTTTGCCTGATTGGCCGAAATGGCGCCGGGAAAACCTCCTTGCTTAGACTGGTTACCGGGGAGCAGGGCCCGGATGATGGTGAGGTACAGAGTATCGGAGAGATCTGTATTAGCGAACTCACACAAGTCTTACCGGAGGATGAAGGTCGCGCTGTGGGTGAATTCGTGTCGGAAGGCTTGTCGGACATTATTACTTTGACCGATCAGTATCGGATTCAATCAGAGTCAGTTGCGGACGCCAATGGACTTAAGGCGCTCCAGGAGCTACAGACCCATATCGAGGCCCATGGTGGTTGGCATCCCCAGCAGCAGGTTCAGGCTATTTGCTCTGAAATGGAGCTTGATGCTGAACAGCCGATGGCAGCGCTGTCAGGGGGTTGGCGCCGCCGCGCGGCATTGGCTCGAGCTCTTGTTGCCAAGCCCGACTTATTGTTATTGGATGAGCCAACCAACCATCTGGATTTTGCAACGATTGCCTGGCTTGAGAATCGTATTTCTGTATTTTCGGGAGCGGTGCTTTTTATTACGCATGATCGGGCATTTCTACAGCGCCTTGCTACTCGAATTGTCGAGATTGATCGGGGAAAGCTTAAAAGCTGGCCGGGGGATTACAAAGATTTTTTGAGGCGTAGAGACGATGCGCTCAAAGCAGAGCGCGAAGCGAATAGCGAGTTTGATCGGAAACTGGGAGAAGAAGAGGCCTGGATTCGTCAAGGAATCAAAGCGCGTCGCACGCGTAACGAGGGGAGAGTTCGAGCGCTTGAAAGCATGCGTGAAGAACGCGCTCAGCGGGTTAATCCCGATGCCCGTGCCCGAGTCCATATTGAAGAAGCTGAAAATTCCGGTCGTAAAGTGCTTGATATTAAAAATATTGCCTTTGGCTACGATCAACACATGCTGATCCAGAATTTCTCGCTACGGGTTCAGCGCGGAGATCGGATTGGCCTTGTCGGCAATAACGGGGTTGGAAAGAGTACGCTTCTAAAGTTGATGCTGGGAGAGATAGAGCCGAACGCGGGCACGATCAAGAGAGGCACGAATGTGCATTTGGGTTACTTCGATCAGCACCGGCGGAAACTTGATCTTGACCAAACGGTCGCTCAAATTGTTGGCGATGGAAGCGAATATGTCACTTTAAATGGAAAGCCCCGCCATGTTGTAGGATATCTTCGTGGATTCTTGTTTACCGCTAAGCGGGCGCTCACCCCGGTTAAATCGCTGTCGGGGGGCGAACGCAACAGAGTGATTCTTGCGAGACTGTTTACACAGGCCGCCAATCTACTAATTCTTGATGAGCCCACAAACGATTTAGATGTTGAAACGCTTGAAGTGCTGGAGGAGCGCCTTCAGGACTATTCCGGCACATTAATTGTTGTAAGCCATGACCGAGCATTCTTGGATAACACAGTTTCGAGTATTTTGACGTTTGAATCAGATGGCGAGATTCATCCTTATGTTGGCAATTACACTGATTGGACAAGACGGGGTCGGTCACTCGCGACTGGTGAATCAGCGACTAATAAAGGATGCGTGGGGCAGTCAGAAATCGAGAAGAGTCGGGAGGTGGGATCAGTTCGGAAGCTTTCGTATATACTGCAACGCGAACTCGACAGTTTGCCTCAGGTCATTGATTCGGTTGAGAAGAAGATTGAAACCCTTAGAGCGCGAACCCTTGAGTCGAATTTTTATGAGCAGGCATACGGCGACACTCAGCCAATTCTTGACCAACTGACAGCTTTGGAAGCGGAACTTGAGCGGCATATTTTGCGCTGGACCGAGCTTGAAGACATGGCCGAACAAATGCGCGACCTCCGTAGTTGAACGCTATACATCCGTGTTAAATGAAAAAGCCCATTAACTGGTTTTGGTCTCAACCGGTATTATTAGTCACGCTCACGACACTTTTTTGGGCGGGCAATACAGTGGCAGGAAAGGCGGCCGTGGGAGAAGTGTCCCCTGCGTTGCTGACTTTCTCGCGGTGGGGTTTGCTGACGATCGTATTGCCGCTTTTTTATGCGCGACAAATGCGTTCGACCTGGCCAGTTTTGCGGCAAAAGCGGCTATATATTCTTGCGATGGGAGCGCTAGGGCTCGCCGCATTCAATCTTTTGTTTTATGTTTCTGCGCATTATACGACTGCTGTCAATATTGGAATCCTTCAGGGCGCCATCCCGATCATCGTGCTGATCGGGGCTTTTTTTCTTTATGGCGCTCGTGTATCCGGTGTTCAGATCATCGGCGTCATTATTGGACTTATTGGCGTAGTGACGGTAGCACTTCGAGGGGTGCCTCTGCAGTTATCAGACTTCTCACTGAATCATGGAGACCTCATGATGGCCGGTGCGTGTGTTTTATATGCAGGATATACATTGGGATTAAAAACGAGGCCCACGGTCTCCGGTATTGTTCTTTTTACCTATTTCGCTATTGCGGGTGCGTTTCTATCGGCGCCTTTTGCCATTTATGAATGGTGGAATGGATCGATTATTTGGCCAACAGCGACCGGATGGGTCGTAATTGCCTATGTAACGATCTTTCCCTCTTTCTTGGCTCAAATATTTTTTCTTCGAAGTGTTGATTTGATTGGCCCTGGCAGAAGTGGTGTCTTTGTTAATCTTACCCCGATCTTTTCCGCGCTTTTGGCGGTCTTACTGTTAGGTGAATTGTTTCAGCTCTATCATGGGATATCGCTTACGCTCGTCATTATTGGTCTTTGGTTAGCGCGAGATCTCTCTGCGGGGCAACCCACTAAAAGAGGCTCGCCGTCGTGAGTGTAAGTCGTAAGTCTTCAGGAAATTACGCTCGCGGTATGTTGATGGTGGCAGGATCCGCGTTATGCCTCAGCACGTCAGGGGTCGGTCTGCGGGTAATTGAAAGTGCTGACGGTTGGCAGATCTTGTTTTATCGATCACTGAGCATGGTTGCACTTCTGGCGTGTGTTCTCGTCGTGCGGGAAAAGCGGAATATTTTTGAGCGGGTAAAAAACCTTGGCTTCGAGGATACTCTCCTTGCCATCGTACTGGGAACGGGTTTTGTTGCGTACGTATTTGCATTGCTTAATACGACGGTTGCAAACGCACTTTTTGTATTTAGTGCGGCCCCTTTTTTCGCGGCAACACTTGGATGGGTGGTGCTGCGTGAACGGGTGCCGCTGCGGACCTGGATCGCGATACTGGTGGCAATGTCTGGACTTGGCGTGATGGTCGGAGCAGGACTGATGGGCGGTCGGGCATTCGGAAACTTGATTGCCTTATGGTTGCCGATCTCTTACGCGATCTCGGTCGTCTTAGTTCGTCGCTCGAAGCAGCCAGACATGCTGCTCGCACTGTTGTTTGCGGCAATTATTGCCTCCCTGATTACGCTCGTTTTTATTGATGATTTTTCAATTAGCCGCCGTGATCTTGGCGCCTCAGTATATCTTGGTGTTTTTCAGGTTGGCGTGGGTTTTATACTTTTAATGCTGGGCGCGAGATTTGTCCCGGCAGCTCAGGTGGGGTTACTGGCGCTCATCGAGCCCGTGCTGGGACCCATCTGGGCGTGGCTGACTGTTGCAGAAATCCCCTCGGACGCCACTTTACTTGGCGGTTTTATTATTCTGACCGCAGTTGGGATAGACGCTGCGATTGCGACATACCGGGCGAAAAAGCCTGGTCGCCGCGAATCATAACTTAAGCGATCGCTTGATACGCTGCCGCCATCATGTCAGTGCGCATGCTGCTAAGCGTCCCCAGATTTTGGGTCATTACGACGCCGGTAAAATTTTCATTCCGGTCGGCCCAGAAAAAAGTCGATGCCGCGCCACCCCATCCTCCTTCGCCGAGACCTGTGAGTGAAATGGCCTGCCCCGGATCAATCATGATTCGGCCGAATAGGTTAAATCCATAACCGGGTGCTGGAAACGGGCCAAGCCAATAGGGTAACTGTTCGGCAGGCAACCGATTGGCCCACATAAAATCCATCATTTTTCTTGAGACCAGTGGAACACCCATTGCCGAATGGCCAGTTAGACAGAACTGAGCAAATTGCATGTAGTCTTTGGTGGTCGAGAAAAGCCCGTGACCTCCACGAGCAAACGACTCAGGTCGATCGCAAGGGTATTGGTGTGAGACGTCAATTTTTTTTAATTCTGAGGTCGCATCTGGCGCATTAAGAATTTCATCGAGTGACCGACCGTACATGGGCAGCAGGCGATCTCGTTCCGATGGGGAAATAAAGTACTGTGTGTCTGGCATATCAAGTGTGTCAAAAATCTCATGCTGTAACAGCGCGCCGAGCGGTTTTCCGGAGACGACCTCGAGAACTCGCGCAAGAATATCGGTAGCGATGCTGTAGTGCCAACGTTCGTTAGGCTGATTCGCAAGAGGCAGTTGAGCGGCCCGGCTCACAAAATCTTCGAGAGAGCATTCACCATCGTTCATCAGCCCATCTTGTCGATACAATGAAGAGACCGGGCAGTCAGGGAAAAAGTTATAGCTAAAACCAGCTCGATGGGTAAAAAGTTGTTCGATGATGATCGGACGGGCCTGTTCTGTAGTGCGATCTCGACGCATCACTTCCATTTTGCTGAATTCGGGCAGGATATCAGCCAGAGCGGTCGAAAGATGGAGTTGGCCGCGTTCGATCAGAATGACACCCATCAACGCAACGATTGGCTTTGTCATCGAATAAATACGATAGATCGGGTTCTGCGGATACCGCCAGTCGAGATCAGATTGGGTCACGCTGCCTTCATTAAAAAGATCGCCATCTTTTTTGATTTGCCATTCAATGCTGGCAAACTGATTGTTATCAACGTTGCGTTGGGCGACGGTTTTTAATAACTGTAAATTTGAGTGGGCTTGGTAATCGAGCATCCTGGTGTTCATTTTTCAGGCCAAAGAATCATTTGAGTGCATCGAAAAAGCGCCATTTTCCGATCGTCTTTTTCAGAGAGCACCTCAACATCCCAGGTTTGGGTAGAACGCCCTAGGTGGACGGGGTGGGCGTAAGCAATAATGCCGCCTTCGTCTGTGGTCGCGATGAAGTTGGTTTTTGTTTCGAGCGTTGCGAAGCCAGATGCACCATCGGGAAGCGTTTTTAAGCAACCAAACCCGGCGCATGAGTCGGCGAGTGCAAACACTGTGCCAGCATGAACTCGCCCGGGCCAGGAAAAATGATGATCCTCAAGTTTGATCTGGCCTACCACGGCGCCATCCTCTGAAAACGAAAATTTCATACCGAGATGATCGAACAGAAATCCGCCGTGCGGTTCAAGATCACGAGGCTTTGGACGTTTTGATGAGTTCACGAATTGATCGACCGATATTTTTCTTTGCTGACCCAATTATTTCTTTTTTTGCGAGATATCGGGGGTTGGCTCCGGTTTATTTGCTTTCCAGCCTTCAATTGCCGCAAATTTCCAGTACATTTTTCCGCGGCCCCTTGGGGGTGACCCCGTTACTTGCTTTTTGTCGTTAGTGGCCGGGGCAGGCGTCTCTGCTTTCTTTGGGTTAGATAATTTGGAGTCGGTCATGATAATGGGCTATCCCGTGATTTCTCGGTTAGTCACTGGATTCAAGGCGTTTTAGGATTTGGTTGAGCCCGTCATGCAATGATTGATCTACCCCGCATGATTGACGGAAGTTAAAAAACTGCTCGTTCAACCCACCGGGGGTTTGGCAGGCGTCGCTCATTCGTGTAAGTGACTCAGCGGACTCCTTGGTCGTAAGAAAAGCCAGGGACTCGTATAAGGCGGAAGCGTACCGTGCCGACGCCGTTGGGTCCAGACCGTGAAGTTGCATCCATTTGCTGACGCTTGCGATTTGGGCAAAAAAATCAGACATGAGGGCACTGGCGGCACCAAAAAGATTGTACTGATCCTCATCATCGATACTGACCACAACCCCAATTTTATTTGCAAAGGTCTCGAATGCATCATCACTCGGGCAAATTGCCAGAGGTCCTTTTCCGAATTCGATCGGGGGCATGGGAATAGCCCTGATGACATCCTCACATGGATATAAATATCGTTTTAAATCTTTAAGGCCGACTCCTGCCACTAGGCTAATGACTTTTTGTGTTGTTTTAAATGGTAGCGCTTGCAATACCATCGCAACCTGATCGGGAAGAACGCCGACGAATACCCAGTCGCTTTGGTCGACCACTTCGGTATTGGTTTCGCAGATCGTTATATTTGAATACGCTTCGCTCAGCCGTTTTGAGCGATCAAAAGATCGTTTCGATACCATGATCTGATCCGTATAGCCTGCAACGTCGGATAGCCCGCGAATCATTGCTTCGCTAATTACCCCGGTTCCGATAAAACCAATTGTCATAATAAAATTCCGAGCAAAGAGGGTGAACAATAGCCGAAGCCCCCGATTCTTGCTAGACCGGGTGTAAGTGGTCGTGAGATACGGTTACTCGGTTTCGCTATCCAGTCCGCTCAGGAAATCTAGAAGAAGCGTATCAAATTGCTTGGACTTTTCTATATTGATTAAATGGCCTGCCCCCTCGACGTACTCAAATCTCGAGCGCGGAATTCGGCTTGCCATTGACTGGCCGTAGTCAGCCGGACACAGGTTATCGAATTCACTAAAAATTAACATTGTTGGGATGGTTACACTCTCGAGCGCGAGTTCAAGTTCAAAAGCGGTCGCTGCTCTGAGTGTTTTTAGAAAACTTTCTTTATGAAGGGCCGCCATGCTCTTCTCGACTATCTCGCGTTGGCGCGGTGTGGCAAGAGGACCGAGGATTGTTTTGGCCGCCGCAGGCGCCATTTCGGCAGGGCTCTTTCCTTCGGTAACGAGAGGTGTTTCTCGTAGACTCAGATAGTGGGCGAGAGCTTCATCGCTTAATACTGCACGCCAATGCGTAAATGTTGCTGCGAGAACCATGGATGCAACTCGTTGAGGATAAAGGCGATAAAAATGTTGAACAATCTGGCCTCCCATGGAAAGGCCGCAGAGATGAGCTTGGTCAGTTTCAAAATAATCGAGTAAGCGAGCGAGATCATGGCAAAAATCTTCAAAACTCAGTTCATGACTGTAATCATCGCTTGCGCCGTATCCGCGAGCATCCCAAGCGGCGGCTCGGTAATAGGGTGACAAGGACTTAATCTGGTCGGCCCAGTTAGTCCGATTCCCGCCAATGCCATGCAGAAAAACGACTAGCGGTCCGTTGCCGTCATAGTCGAGCGCGATCGCAGGGTTGCCGGAAATTTTGACCGTTTTAATAGAGGCCTCGGGAAAATAAAATACGCATACGATTAATCACTGGGAAAAATTTTAGCTTATAGGTTTCTCGATAATAATTTATCAGAATCGGGTCCCCAGGCGGCACCCGTGATTTATTTTTGAAAACATCATAAAAACAATTACTTATTGGTAATTTGGGTTTCGATAATTATATCTCTAAAGGATAGTATCTTATTAAATAAGAAAATAGTTAAATACTAAAAAATAAAATTAAAAACAACACAAATAGAAAGGAAACCCAATGAAAAAGCACTTTATATCTTTTCTGCTGGCATTCAGTTTGTCTAGCCTCGGCGGTATTGTGAAAGCTGAAGAAGCCGCTACCGATCAGCCGTCAGCGATCGATCAATATACTCAAATGCTTAGTGGCTACATGAGTTCACTGGGTACAGGTACGCAAACGACTCAACCAGCGATGGGTGGATTTAATCCAATGGCGATGATGAACCCTATGAGCATGATGGGTGGAATGGGTTGGGGCGGTCAGGCTCCACTTGGGGCCCAGCGAATGATGAATCCGGTTAACTGGATGAATCCTCAAACGTATGCCTACATGATGAGTCCGCAGGCAATGGGCGCGAGAGTGAATCCAATGAACTGGATGTCCATGATGAATCCTGCGACTTATGCGCCGCTGATGAATCCGATGGCCTACATGACCATGATGGGACAGGCGGTTAATCCGACCACTTACATCGAAATGACAAAGCTGTTGATGACGCCGGAAATGTATACACAGTGGTATGACGCTACGGTAGATGCCGCCTCGGATTTAGCTAGCACTGCAAAGGACTTAACCATCGTCGGTGAATAATCAGCCCATTTTATTTAAAGCCTTCGGAAAATAATCTAACTCGATAGATCCATAAATAGAGTTGCAGAAACCTTTTGAAAATAGGTCGGCGTACAAAGGTTATTACGTGTTGTGACGAATCAAAAAGGCAGAAAAAGATCATGATGTGTGCAACATTTAAAAAAACAGCGAGCCATTTAATTGTCGTTGCTGTTTCATTGCTTGTGTCCGCAGGCCCAAGTTTTTCACAATCGGATACCGAATCAATTGCTAGAGCGATTGAGACGTTGAGAAAAAGTAACAGTCTTCCATTTCCCGTGCCAATGATGGTCAATCCTACCGACACTTATTGGGAGCCGAACACGGTAAGTCAGCCGTTCCCGCGGGAATCTCGTCAGGCCATGATGACGAGTGGGGCGATGTCGAATCCCTGGTCCCTTCGCCAGGTCTTTAACTTTATGACTCATAAAGTCAAAGCGAAAGAAGGACTCTCCTTTGAAGAAATAATTGAGGCGATGGACAGTCGGGCGATTGACGAAAATCTAAAAAAGTCAGGTCACAGTATGATCTGGAAGGAAGTGGAAGCGAAAACTGGGCGCCCAACGCCACGAGTTGAAATATTGCAGTATTGCGATGCAATGGTGGCTCGAATGGTGCTTGATTACAGTCCGGAGTTTTCTATCTTCCTGCCCTGTCGAATTTCAGTTCTTGAGGATGCGAAGGGTGATGTTTGGCTGATGACACTGGATTGGGATGTCTCTTGGCTAAATTTTGCCTGGCATCCTGATTCTCAGCTTGACGAAGAGCTAAAAAAGGGCGGAAAGCGAATTCGTGACGCTATGCTGAGCATCGTTGATGCGGGCGCCAATGGTGATTGGTAGTTAAATACTATTGATTTCTTAAAGCGCCACGTACAAGGAGAAAAGAAGCAATTTAAATTTTTTCGGATTTAGATCTTAGTGATGCCGTTGCTAATGACGCATCGCTGATTAAGGTCAATTTACAGGGCGCAGATATTAGTTGGACGGATTTAAGTGGTGCGAACCTAACGGGTGCTGCAACAATCGGCGTGACTGCGATTAATACGATCTACAGCACCTCTACTCGTTGCCCACACGGCCTTAATTGGGAAGCAACTGGTCACACTACCCTTGAATGTTTTTTGCGGGGTGCCGTTTTATACAGTCGACGATAGTGCTTCTTCGAAGCATTATTTGGACGCGCTAAGCTGGCAGTTGTTTTTTGATCGATCGATGGCGCTTGAGAACGATCACGGCTCCTCTGGCGTGGGTCGGGCGATTAGTAATTTTCCAGGAATTCCCTCACCGGTGAGGTAAGGAATATCTCGAAGCGATTCAACTTGAAAACTGTTCTCCCGACTGCTTTTTTCAAGAAGGGCGCTCCAGCCGATATCGTGCCAGCCTTTCCCGTTAACGGTCGCGATCAACACCCCGCCTGGCTTTAGCCCTGCAAAAAGCTTGGGGAGATCGAACGGTTGTTGGGATCCGTGTGAGAACACGCCGACACATAGAACGGCGTCATATATCGGATCGAGCAAAATCGAAGTTGATAGATCAGCTTCTCCTAAGTGTCGATAGACTCCTTTTTCGGATGCTTTGAGAATCATCTCAGGTGATAGATCTAATCCGTCAACCTGCTTATATCCGGCGTCGCATAACAGTTGTCCAACCAGACCCGTACCGCATCCCATGTCCAGAATCTCAATTTGGCGAGATGGAAAATATTCGAGTAAGCACTCGACTGCGGCTTCTGGCGCTCGATAGCCGAAATCTTCAATCAGCTCACGGTCATAAGTCGACGCCCATTGCCGATAGACTTCTCGAGATTTCTCGCTAGTGGCTTCGTGATAATTGCGCGCGAGTCTGGGATTAATTGTTTTTTTGGGCATGAGATTTTGGCTGCTGTCGAATATTGATTTCAGATTAAACCTTGATATTAATCTTATCTAAGAGGTTAGTAAGATGCTGGCGTTTTTCATATGCTGTTAGAATATAGGTCTTACAGCGACTTATTTTCGTAGAGTCCGGGTGATTCAGTATTAAGCTTGATCAGAACTCGGTTCACTTCTGTTACTAGATCTCTCGATTGAGGTTCTCGAATTTAAAGAATGTCTGGAAGACCGATCGGAAGACTTTTTAACTTATCTATGGAGTTGCTTATCCCAGTGTCCGGAGAGAAATTTTTGACGATTGATGATTTTATTGCTGCAGTTGATGTCAGTAAGCAGGCATATGATGCTGACGAAAACATAGAAAATGCAAAAGCATATATTGAAAGCCTTGAAGACCTAGTCCCCGAACTCATGAGAGCGTGGATTCAAGCCGAATCGGGCATGGACGAAACGATTACGACCCATTAATGAGTTTGAGCGATTTGACGCTATCGCGAGACGAATTTCCTGAGGTTTTTGTTATAGCCTGAATGGTTATAGTATTTTTCACTCCCGACGTGTATAGTCGCGCCTCCTCTAAAAAAGAGGCATCACGTTTCTGACCTCCCCGATGTGCGTCGCACATTCATTATGTCCTGGTTAGCAGCGTGCAGCGGTTTGTATTCAAGCGGTACGACCGTTGCCTGGCTAAGCCAGTTGATATAAGCCTGAATCTATATTTTTCAGGTC
>Ga0209663_1000807_pt1 | contig 16932 bp, 17 predicted proteins | sample SaaInlV_135m_DNA_2_FD_184667 | JGI IMG/M metagenome (GOLD analysis project Ga0209663, IMG submission 184667) | Marine microbial communities from expanding oxygen minimum zones in the Saanich Inlet - Saanich Inlet SI073_LV_120m_DNA (SPAdes) (version 2) | ecosystem: Environmental > Aquatic >... | reverse complement strand
TGAAAAGCATTTTTATTAATAAGGTTCTGAACTTGCCTTTGCAACCCCTTTGGGGCAACCAATCTTCTTTGTAAAAACCAAAGGCGCTCTATGACAATTGAAATTAATAGAATAGAGCAGACCAATAATGGCCATATGAACCACCCGCCTGAAATTAAAATATTATTCATTATCTACCCTATGTAATTTAGTATTTTCAATTTTATACACATCATCTAATTGCTTTGCGTAATCCAAGTCATGAGTAGCAACTATTATGCCCATATTAAGCTTTTTAGATAAATTTATTGTTAATTCCTGAATGATTGCTGCATTCTCATTATCTAAATTGCCAGTGGGCTCGTCCATTAAAAGAAAAGTAGGTTTATGTGCAACTGCCCTTGCGATAGCAGCTCTCTGTCTCTCTCCACCAGACAGCATAAATGGATAGTGATCTTTAAGATGAGAAATACCAAGCTCTTCAAATATTGCAAGAATGCTTTGATGATTAGCGGCACGATCTTTTGACTGAAGAATTTGAAAAGTCAGCTCGCAATTTTCAAAAATAGTAAGATCTTCAAGTAGATAATGAAACTGATAAACAAAACCAAATAAACTTGATCTAAGTTGCGTGAACTGAGTTTTATTGTTTGCAGAAAGGTTTATATCATTAAAAAAAACTTTGCCTGCTGAAGGAGTCTCTAGGCCTGCTAAAATTTGAAGGAGAGTCGTTTTTCCGCATCCGGATGATCCTATAATCCCAATCGACTGACCTTCATTAAGCATCAAAGAGACATCTGCTAAAACATCAACTGTGTGCTGGGCACTAGCGAAACTCATTGAAATATTATTAGCTTGAAGTTTATTCATGACGCAAAATAGTTACTGGGTTTAATTGAGCTGCTTTGTAAGCTGGGAAGAATGAAAACAATAAACTTAGAAAAATGCACGTCACACTAATTTGAATTAACTGTGAGGGTCTAAACTCATAAGGGAAGTAATTAATAAAGTAACTATCCATCAGGGCTCTATTAGTAAAGCTTTCAGCAAAATGAATCATGGAATCAATATTTGGAGTAATAAGTAACCCAAGAATCAGACCAATAAAAATTCCTAGAAAACCAATAATCATTCCAAGGGTTAAAAATATCCCTATAAGTTGGGGATTGCTGCATCCCATGGTTTTTAAAATCGCAATTTCTCGCTCCTTTGATTTTACTGTCATGACTAGAGTCGAAAGAATATTGAATGCTGCAACGGTAATGATAAGAAACAACATCAGGCTAATGAGCTTCTTCTCTAATTGAATTGCTTGAAATAGAGTCCCATGAGTTCTTTGCCATGAGCTAAAGTAATAGCCTTGGTCCTGGGGGAGATTCTTTTCAAGCAGACTATAACCAATTTCATTTGCTTTAAATAAGTCTGAGGTTTTAATTCTAATCCCTTGAGTCTGATTGAGTTTAAGGTTAAGAAGATTCGCTGCAAGATCATGGTGAATCAACACAAGGGATTGATCGAGCTCAGCTTTAAGCTCAAAAATACCGACAACCTTTAGCGATAATGATCTAGGAAAAGATCCTAAAACTGAAGATCTTAGGTTAGTAGTTGTAACAGAAACGCTATCTCCAATGCTGACTCCCAAATACCTACTCAACCACCCACCTATGACTATGCCCTCCTTCGCGCTTAATTGGTCCAATGAACCAGCGAACATATATTCGGGAAGTATTGAAACTTCTTTTTCTATGCTGGGTAATATTCCTGTAAGAAAAACTCCTCTTGCTCGATTGCCAGCGCTCATCAAGCCTTGCGTTTCTATGTAGGGACTTGCTGCGTGAACTTCTGGCGCTTGAATTAGCTGGGTAATGGAATAATCATAATTTTCTATGGACTCTTCATTTTTAATAATGAGATGAGGAACCACTCCAAGGACTCTAGTTTGGAGCTCTTTTTCAAAACCATTCATGACAGATAAAACAATTACCAATGCAGCTACGCCTAAAGCTAAGCCGGCAATAGCCATGATTGAAGTAAAAGACGCAAAGGCACCTTTCTTTGAGCGGAAATACTTGTAACCCAAGTAAATGGGCAGAGAAGTCATAGCTATTTAGCTATCTGCTTCAGAATTTTCTCTATATCGCCTGTATAGGGAGGTCTAATTGCAGCTATAAGCTTATCGAATCTAGACCCGATTTGTTTATACACTGCCCTAGGGTTGCTGAAGTTTTTAAAGCCTTCTTCGCCATGATAGCTTCCAGTTCCTGATGGCCCAACACCACCAAAAGGTATGTCCTCTTGCTGAATATGACCCAAAACATCATTTACGGTAACACCACCAGAGGAAGTTCTATTTAAAACATGGTTCTCCTCGTCCTGATCAGAGCCAAAATAATACAATCCAAGAGGTTTATCATTTTTATTTACGTATGAAATTGTTTCATTAATATCCGTAAATTCTTTAATTGGCAGTAAAGGTCCAAAGATCTCTTCTTGCATGATCTCCATATCATCGCTTGGATTCATTACAAGTGTAGGTGGAATTTTGAACGCTTCTTGCTGAGAAAAATCTTCATTGGCAGGATTAATCTCATCAATAGTTGCACCCTTGTCTTTGGCATCTTGGAGCAAACCTTGAAGACGATCGTAATGTTTTTCGTTAATAATAGATGTGTAATCATCATTGTGCTTAAGGTCTGGATAAAATGAAGTAACCGCTGATTTCATTTCTGCTACAAGTTCATCTTTCTTATCTGAGTGAACCATAACATAATCAGGGGCTAGACAGATTTGACCAGCGTTCATTGTCTTTCCTAGCATAATTCTTTTAGCTGCTGTGACACTTTCAGCTGTATTGCTTACAATCACTGGGGATTTACCACCCAATTCTAGGGTGACAGGAACTAAATTTTCAGCAGCAGCTTTCATGATGTGTTTTGCCACGGCTCCGCTGCCAGTATATAAAAGGTGATCAAATTTTAACTGTGTAAAGGACGCGCCAACATCTGGCCCACCTAGTACAGTTGCGAACTCATGCTCATCAAAAGCTTTGTCGCAAAGTTCCTTTAAAAGGTTAGAAGTTTGCTCAGTATATTCACTAGGTTTATGCATCACTTGATTTCCAGCAGCAAAAATAGAAGATAAAGGTGCAAAAGTTAGATATACAGGAAAATTCCAAGGCGAGATCATTCCAACAGTGCCTAATGGCTGGTAGCTAACCTTAGCTTTAGCACCAAGCAATCCTAATGGAAAATTAGGTTTTCTCTTGGAATCTGACATCCATCTTTTTAAATTCTTTTTAGCGTAATTTATGCCTGGAATAATAGTATAAACATCCGTAGCCATAGACTGGTTTTTAGATCGAACGCCAAAATCTTCATTCAATGCATCAACAAACTTGTATCTGTTATCCATAATCAAAGTTTTCATTCTATCCAGCCTGTCCACCCTTAGCTCGTATGACGGAGCTCCTTCCTTGATAAAATGTGCTTGCTGTAAATCTAGTATTTCCTGCATGTTATTCGCTTCCATATTTTTCCCCTTTAAATTATGTGGATCGTTTCTGTTTATCTGAATCATTTGTTTTTTTAATCATATCGCGTATTTCAGCCCAGTCGTCATCAGACATTTTCGAAAGCTGAGAAAAAGTACCGCCTCCAGAAAGATATTGAGCACCATCAATTGCAATGGTCTGACCGGTAAGGTACTCACATCCATCGGCCATTAAAAAAGTTGCTAAGTTCTGAAGCTCATTCATCTCTCCCATTCTACCCATAGGAATAGTGCTGTCTGAATCTTTTTGCATATCTCCTTTTGGGCTTAATCGAGCAGTCATACCCTCTGTTGGAAAAGGTCCTGGAGCGATTGCATTAACACGAATACCGTTAGGACCCCATTCGACAGCAAGAGATTTAGTCATCGTGTGGAGCGCAGATTTTGACATTGCAGAAGGAACTACGAATGGAGAGCCGGTCCAAACCCAGGTAGCAAGAATTGAGATAATAGAACCTTTGATCTGTTGTTCAATCCATTTTTTGCCGACAGCATGGGTTACGTAAAAGGTTCCATGAAAAACAATATTAGCTATTGCATCAAAGCCTCTCGCAGAAAGATCTTTTGTGGGAGAAATGAAGTTCCCTGCAGCATTGTTTACAAGGCCATGAAGAGGTCCTTCTTGAAAAATGGTGTCAATAAAATCATCGACATCTTGAGCTGAACGAATATCCAATGCTTGATATCGAACTTTTGAGTCATATTTTTCTTTAAATTCTTCAGCCGTCTCAGCCAAAACACTTTCTCTTCTTCCACAGATAACGACATCAGCTCCATGCTGAATATAATGCTCTGACATTTCTTTCCCTAAACCAGTGCCGCCACCTGTAACTAAAATCTTTTTTCCTTGTAAAATATTATCTTTAAACATATTTATCCTGATTTGGAATTTACTATCTCTATAATAGCTTGAACCCAAGCATCTGAGAAATTTAATGACTCTACGTAATCAAGCTTTTGACCACCTGATTCTTCGAAAAGTTCTTTATATTCGTGGCCAATCTCAATGATTGTCTCAAGGCAATCTGCTGTAAATGCTGGCGAAAAGACCAGTACTTTTTTTATTCCCTTAGCAGGATAGCTTTTCAAGACCTCATCGGAAAATGGCTCTAGCCAATTATTGGTCAGCCTAGATTGAAAAGATACCTCATATTTATCCTGCGGAATATTCAAACGATCCGCAATAAGCTTTGAGGTCTCATAGACGGTTGCTTTGTAACAGTAATGATTATCGTCATTGATCTCATGTTCACAATTTTTTCCATCGCACTGCATATCTTTGTAGACTTTATTAACTTGAGATTTTGGCAATCCATGGTAACTAAATAGGATCTTGTCATACTGCTCAATATCATAGTTTTGGGCAGTTTTAATCCAGGCTTCTATGAAGGCTGGGTGATCATAATACTGAGAGATAAAATTAAAATTAGGTATTACCCATTCCTTTGATAATTGCTTTGTGACCTCGGCATATACACTGCCGGATGTTGCCGATGCGTAATGTGGGAAAAGTGGAAAAACAATAAGGTCGGTTGGATTTGTTTTTTGAATATGAGCTAGAGTGCTTTTAATGCTTGGAGTTTGATACCTCATCGCATAAAAAACATTAAATTTTTCCTGAGCTTCATTCAGTTTAGTTGTTAATTCACGAGTATTTTTTAATAAGGGTGATTCTCCACCTGAAAGATCCCAGAGTTGTTTATAAATTTTTCCTGAGCTAAACGATCTCAAAGGACAAATAATTAAGGTAACAAGAATAAATCTAAAAAAAGCAGGAATATCAATAACCCTTCCATCCATCAAGAATTCTCTAAGGTATTTAAAAACATTAAAGTAGGATGGCGAATCTGGTGTTCCTAAATTAACTATTAATAGCGCTGGTTTGTTCATGATCTCGTAGTATGGGATGACCTATTATAAAACATAAGGCGGCAAAGCATAGAAAAGCGCTAAAAAAATATAAATACTCCGGCGCATACTGATAAATTGGCATTGCGACAAGAGGGGTCAAAATATGACCAATTGGTGTCACGGACCCAAGGTACCCTGCAGCTACACCCTGATCATCTGGCGTTTGAGCAAGCGATAAAGCGGATGCATTGGCTGGCCGAACCATACCGGAACCCAGACCATTAATCATCATTGCAAGATAAAATAAAGCGATTGAAGATGATAATGCTGCTTGAATATAAGATATACACATTAAAAAAGCACCATATATCAATAATTTATCGTTAGATATTGGCTTGAGATCTGTAAAAATGTACTGACTAACAACCGTAGATATTGATAGAAATACAAACGTTAAACTTATCACTAAGGGAAGGTCCTTCTCACTTGAAAAAACATCAGTTATAAAAAAGCCAATTGATTGAAGAAGTGATGCTTGGCAAAGTGAAAATAATCCAGCCAAAAGAAGGAATGGCCAAACGGAATGATCCTTATAAGAGAGCTTAGAAATTATTTTTTCGGAGGTCTTTTGTGTGATTGTTTTGGGAAATGTAACTAGAATTCCTATAGCTGCTATACCGCCACAAAGAGCAAAAACATAAAAAGGAAGAGTTTTAGAGTATAAAAATAAAAAGCCGCCAATCATTGGACCCATGATCGTTCCAATAAGAAAGCTGGACTCAAGCCTTGCAAATTTCTTTGTACGCTTGGATCTGTCGGTAATATCTGCCATATAAGCAAATGCTGCTGGTCTTGTGGCAGATCCAATCAATCCATTAATAAGCCTTCCCAGCACTAGTAACGGGAGCAAGTAGGCAAGATCTAAAACATTTTTTTCAACAAGAAATAATGGCGTAATTAAAGCGATGATTGAGACTGAATAACCTATAAGACCAATAACAGCTATGTTTCTTCTTCCATACTTATCAGAGGCCCTGCCCCACGAGGCGCTTGTTACTGCCCATGCTATTGCAGAGATAGAGAAAATCGTTGATGTTTCAATGACGGATAGACCAAGATCTCTGGCCAAAGGTGGGACTAATACAAATGCAAACGATTGCCCCAAACCAACTGCAAATAATCCAAATTTTAACCAGGCTGTGGGATTAGACAATTTTTGAAATGCCCACCAGATCTCTGAGCTTCTCTATAAGCTCTTGAGCCTGAGGCCTAACTTTGCGAGCTCCATCTGCAAATAGATCATTCAAAAGATCTGGTTGCGCATTTAGTTCAAAGTACTTCTCTCTGATTGGTATGATTTCACTATTAATCACTGTAAATAGTTCTTTTTTGGCATCTCCCCAACTTATTCCATCTGAATAAGCTTGTTTAAATGATGCTATTTGTTCCGCATTACCAAACAGTGAATAGAGTTCAAACAAATTACAATTGTTGCAATCTTTTGGCTCTCCAGGCTCTAATGAGTTAGTTACAATTTTTGAGATAGCCTTTTTAAGTTCTTTTTCGGAACATAGGAAGGGAATAATATTATTGTATGACTTGCTCATCTTTCTACCATCTATACCCGGAACAGAAATTTCATTCTGAATAAGAGCTTCGGGAAGATTGAAGATCTTTGAATATGTATGATTGAATTTTCCTGCAATATCTCTAGCCATTTCCATATGTTGAGCTTGATCTGGTCCCACAGGAACATGGGTGGCATTAAAAATCAAAATATCTGCTGCCATTAAGACAGGGTATGAAAATAAACCCATGCTAATTGCTTTATCATCATCTGCATTGGACGCTTCATTTTCAGCAACAACAGCCTTGTATGCATGAGCCCTATTCAGCAACCCCTTAGCTGCGCTGCAACTTAAAATCCAAGTTAACTCATGGACTTCAGGGATATCAGATTGACGATAAAAGTTTGAATGCTCACTGTCTAGCCCAGCAGAGAGCCATGCAAGCGCAATATCCTTAACGCTAGCCTCAATCAAGGAAGCATCTGTCTGCTTTATAAGGGCGTGATAGTCAGCTAAAAAGAAAAAGGATTCGGTCTCCGGTCCAGCTAATTTTAATGCCGGTTTTATAGCGCCCAAATAATTTCCTATATGAGGAGTTCCAGTTGTCGTAATACCTGTTAAAATTCTTTTTTTCATTTATGTAATTATAAACTTCAAAAGAGACTATTGTGGAAACTCATAAAATTTTATTCGAATCGTTAGAGAAAGCAGAACAATATTTTGAAGCTGGCGAGATTCGCAATGGTCAAAAGCTCGTCAATGAAGTTTCAAGATCCATTAGATCTGAGGGCAAGGTATCAAATAAATTGAGGCACAGATTTAATTTTATGTCTGCGCAATCAAGATACTTCAACGATATATCGTCTTTTGCCACCAACCCCAAAAGAAATGAAATTATCAAAGAGATAGAAGTTTTGATTGCAGCCCCAATCGACAACCCAAAAAAACAGGCCAATGCAATCCATGGACTTCAAACTAAATGGCAGCAACTCGACCAAACATCAAAGCCTGCTGGAAGAGAGCAGTGGGAAACTTTTAAACAGCTCACTGATAAAGCTTGGGAGCCTTGCGCGCAGTATTACGAAGAACTTAAGACGGTAAAAGTCTCTAATGCAAAGGAAAGAGAGAAGATTATTGAGGGTATTTTACAATACACTGAAGAAAAGTCATCCAGATGGCCAGGTTTAATCGAGCTAAGCAAATATCTCAGTCAAACATTTCAACTGTGGCAAACATTTGCGCCCGTGATGGATGAAGATTTTATTAAATTAAAATCAGCTTATCAAAATGCACGCAAACCAATCAATGATCAGATTCGCGAACAAGAGACTAAAAATCTTAAGCTAAAAGAAGCTGTCATTGAGCAAGTTAAATTGATTAATGATGAGGATTCAAAGGTTTGCATTCAAAAGTATCAAAAATTAAAACGTGCTTACCAAGATATTGGCCCAGCTGGTAAAAAGAATGAGCCCAATCTATGGAAAATTCTTAATGAAAGTGCAGACAGATTTTATGAAGCAGAAAAATCTATGGCAAACGATGAATTAAAAATTATAGAGTCTCTGGCTGCTGATATTGGAAAAGATGGATTTTCAGTCTCAAAAACTAAAGATCAAATACGCGAATTATCAAAAACAAGAAAATCTCCTGAATTTTTAAAGCTTCAAAAATCTTTAAAGGCATTCGAGGGGCAGCAAGCTCAAGAAATCATATCTAAAAAAATTACTTCTTATCAAGATCTTCTAGGCTTACTGGAATTAGAAACAATAGAAAGTACCTCAATAGACAAAGAAATTGTTAAAGCATTAATAAAGCCAACATATTCGGGTGATGTTGATAGAATAAAAGAAGCTGTAGTAATGATGGAGTTAATGGCTGGGATTGAGTGCCCTGCTGCTGATAAGGCAATCAAGCAAAAATTAACATTAGAAATGTTACAAAATAAATTTTCTCAAGGGCTTAACGAAAGCGAAAAGTTGAAAGGGTTATTGCTGGTGATTATTAACAATTTAAAGGCAAAAAAATTAAGCGCACCTGAATCCAAACTTTGGAAAAGAGCGCAAATCGCTCTAAACGATCTTGCTAAGCACCTTCCTTAGTGTTCATTACATTCATCCACTTATTTGATTTAAATCTTGCTACATACAAGAAGCCTTTAACAACATAGTCAGCCACCAAAGTAGAGAAAATTATCTCGATGCTAGCATCTAGCATATAAAAAATTAAGGCCAAAGATACTCGAATAAACAATAAGCAAGTAAGAGTAATTACTAATGGTGTTTTGGTATCCCCTGCACCTCGCAAAGCTCCTCCCAAAGAAAATTCTATAGCCATTAATGGCTGCATAGAACCTAACAGCCAAATAAAAACCACTGAAAGACGAACCACTTCATCGTTATCAATCATATAACGCGCAAGGGGTTCAGCAAAAAAGGCTATCAAAACGCCAAAGAAAGTCATTGAAACAATTGAAAGCCTCATGGCTCCCCATCCTGCCCTTCTAGCCTGATTAGGGTTTCCTGCGCCTAAATGCTGGCCAACCAAAGTAGCGCCTGCAATTGAAAAACCAAAACCAATCACGAAGGCAAAAGACAGTATTTGAACGCCAATACCATAAGCGGCATAAGCCTCTGTTCCATAAAGAGCAACTAGAATTAAAAAGGCTGTGATTCCAGCTTGAAAGATTACCTGCTCTAATGCAGCTGGGAGGCCAACCTTAAAAATTTCTTTAACTCGCATTAAATCTAGATGAAGTACTGAGGAATACCTAACGGGCAGCTGGTTGGTTCGCCAAAATACTATCAACAAGAGGGCTCCTATAACAAATGATAGGCCATTACCCAGTGCTGCACCTCGAACCCCATACTCAGGAAATCCCATCCAACCATTAACAAAAACCAACATAAAAAAGATAGCAAAGATGTTCATGATTAAACCTATCATCAATGGCGTTTTCACATCTCCAACAGCCCGAAGAGCTGTAATAAGACCTAAACCACAACCAAAGCCAATATAAAATGGAGAGATAGCTTTTAAATATTCAGTAGACAAAATTAAAGCCTCGCCTTTAAGCCCAAAAAACCTTACCAGGGGCTCTGCAAACTCCCAGATAACAATACCAGTAATAAAAGCAATAAAAATAACCAACTGAACAGTTCGGGTAAAAAAAATACCAGCCTCTTCTTTATTTCTTGCCCCCCAGTTCCTTGCAATCAAGGCTGTGGAGCCAGCTAGGACCCCTGTAAGTACCGCTTGCAAGATAAAGGTCACTCTTTGCCCTGTAACGGCTGCGGCTATAGCATCGGGACCTAAGTTTCCAACAACTTTGATAGCTACTATAGAGCTAGTTGCATAAAAAAGGTTTGTAATAATAGAGGGCCAGGCTAGAGTCCAGACACCCATAGATCCTGTTGGAATTTTACCTTCCTCGGTTAAGACCTCCAATTTTAAGAGTCTTTAATGGAGCCGAGATAAATAACACCAAATAACAGCGTCATAGAAAAAGCCACAAAGGCAGAGTCATTTGATTTTAAGATTTTTTGCCTATAAATAAGGCACTCCGCAAGATGGGCTATGAGAAGTAAGTAGAAAATAACCGAGGCTATGTAAAACAATATTCCATTAAAGGGCTCTAAAAGATTAACTATTCCAAAAGCCCATAGGATTAAAGTAATGATGTGTGCGACTTTCATTGTGTTTTATTGTAATTTGTTGAATACATTCTATCTATCATGAACTCTATAAAGGGCTGTATTTTTTCATATGATTCGCTGTCTCTAATTGAATGCCACTCATGCAAATAAAATAGAGACCCAAATAGAAAGTTACGCTGCTCATTGGCATCGCCTTGAATAATTGAGCCTTCTAACTGACCTTTCTTGAACCATTGAGTCCAAATCTTGTATTGCGATATCTCGTTAGATTTAATGGAATCATATTTTGAAAATTCCGATAAACATTGAGGCAGTTTCATTAAAAGTGTTAATCCATGAATGCTCATAGCATGGTTTGTATACATTATAATTTTTTCATGATGATTGTTATCTTTCGCATCAATTCTATCAATCAGGGAATTTAACTTACCCTGAAGCAAAAGAATCACCTCGATAAATAAATCTCCTTTGCTGCTAAAGTAGTAATAAATAGACTTATCTGTTAATCCAATAGCATCAGTAATTTGCTCTAAACGAGTATTCATATAACCATACTCCGAAAAAATATTAAGCGCTGAATCAAGAATAGCTTCTTTTTTCTTTAATCTTTTGGGGGTATTTTTTATATTTAATTTCATAACAAGAATATTATTATAGTTCCAAAGGCTCTCACGACCTATTTTCTAATTCAGCAATAATCTCTTGATGTTTAAATCTATCAATTTTATACATTGAAAAAATTGCGAATGGAATGATCATCAGTAATGCCACTAAAGGTCCCTGAACCATAGCAAGATTAAAAATATGATCAGCTGAAGGGGTTATTTGAGAGCCTTGCGGAAAGCCAATAAACTCCAAAGCAAGTCCAGCCATCAAAATCCCCAAACCTGTATTTAACTTTCCAATTAACGAGCTTGAAGCATACATCAGGCCTTGCTGACCAAGATGAGTTTCCAGCTCTACCTCATCACTAATATCACCTAGCATTGACTCACGAATGATTGAGCTAGCAGAGAGCGACGAATTAGCTATGTATAAAAAAGGAATGGTTGCAAAAAAGAGATCCCAAGTTCCTATCGCCGGTAAATAGCCATTAACAAATAATAGAATTGGAATTGGGGGTATTAATGCGGCAAGGGCAATAGCGGTTAATAAAATTGTTCTTTTCTCGTAAAATTGGACAAGCTTAGGCACAACCAAAAAAGCTGTAAAAGTAGCTAAAACATATATTCCAAGATAAGAAGCCAGCATATTTGATTGAAATTCCCAAAAATAGGTATTCATGTAAATTTGAAGAGAACTGCCCATGCCCCAACTCACTGCAATAAACAAATAGCCAAAAAAGAAAATTAAAAATGATTTATTTTTAAGGGCCACAAGAATCTGTTGAAAAATTAATTTTAAATTAAATACTTGGGTTTGCTGAATTGGGTTCTGAATATATTGGCGTGTACCAAAAAAAGTAATCAGGACAGAGATGCACATAATGGTTGCTCCAGTCATGCCATAAAAAATCCATGGATCTGGATTTTTAGTGCCAGGCATATACTCTGGAGTGTCTTTGAAAAAAATTGTGTAAGCTAGAAATGCATTAAATAAGCCCCCCATCCAACCAAGCATCTCTCTTGCAGCAAATATTGAAGTCCTCTCTGTGTATGAGCGAGACATTTCACTTCCTAGCGATCTATGAGGAACATCAAATATTGTCATCCCTAGTCGTGTTAATAAGGTGAAGGTGAGCATCCACAGAAATAGCAATTGTTGAGAGAGCTCCCATGATGTTTGAATTGAAAAAAGCATGAAATATGACAGTGACATTGGAATCATGCCAAGCAAGAAATAAGGGTGCCGCCTACCAAGCCTATGCTTTGTTCTGTCTGATATCACGCCCATCAATGGATCTGTGAACGCATCAACAAGAAGGGCTATAAAGATAGCCAAACTTGCTAACCCTGGCGTTAAACCTATTACATTGGAATAGAAAAAAAGTAAGAAAAAGGTAAATGCATCGGTTTTAACTCCATTTGCAATGGCCCCAAATGAATAAAAGAATTTCTGCTTATTATTAATGCTCACTTAGAGATAAATTCAATAAAGGAAGATTGAAAGTGCTCATATGATTCAGTGTCAAGAAGATGTGCCATATTTGGCACTATATGCAATTGACTGTTTTGAATTAATCTGTGGGTAGCATATCCATTTTTTACTTTGATTAAAGGATCAATATCTCCATGAACAATGTAAGTCGGAGTTTGTATAGATTTCAGTAATTTTTTTCTGTTCTTGGATCCAATAATTGCAGACATTTGCCTTAAAAAACCTCCGTCATCTCCCCCGCGAATTAGATATGCTTTCATGTCTTTTCTAAATTGAGGTGTGTCATAATTTTTGCCAGGGGTTCCAATCAATTTAAATAGCTCAATGGTTTGATCAATCCTGCCATCAAGATCATTTTTATCGGCTGAGCGCTTTAGCATTTGCCGTGTGACTTTTAGCTTTGGTCCATTGAAAGGATTGGGTGTTGATGCGGTAGAAGAAATTTGCGTAAAGGTTTTGGCTCTACTTGGAAAGTTAGCTACAAGAATTTGCGCAATCATTCCGCCCATAGACATTCCAAAAATATGTGCTTTTTCTATCTTCAGATCATCAAGAACAGCGATGCCATCAGAGGCCATATCCTCTATTGAATACTCTGATGTGATAGGGATGAATAAAAAATACTTCACGTAATTTATTAACTGAGAGGGTTTAGAGTTAAAGCGCGATGATAAGCCAACATCTCTATTGTCATAGGCAATAGGCCTAAAATTATTTGCTTGCAAATCTTTGATCAAAAATTCAGGCCACAATGTTAGTTGAGCACCAAGCCCAGTAACCAATAGAATTGGCTCTCCTTCAGCAGGACCATAATCTCTGTAGGCTATCTGAACATCACCATTGGATGCAAAGCCTTCGCTGTAAGAAAAAATATTTAAGCTGAAACCAATTAAAAAAAACAGAGTAAGTTTATGTTTTAAATGCATGCGCCCTCCTTTGAACATTCTGTCTAATGGCTCCCCAAAAGAGCGAAACATCAAAATTATGAAGATCCCCGCCAGTTGTAAAAGATTTCATTTTTTCAATCAAGGGGCCTTGCGTTTCTATCATAGAGTTTTCAGAATGCCTGGCTTCAAAGCTTAGGTCATTGATAGCATCAATAGATAAATCAGAGTGTGAATGCTTTGTTGCGAAGTAGTCTGCTAAAAACAAATTACTTGCCTTTAATCTTATTGCTATATTATCTTCATCTGAAATCCAATCACTCTTTGTATTCCAAGAAAATGGGTTCTGACATACAAGAGGTTGCTCCATGGGTTCTTGGCGCCAACCTTCAGGTAACCACAACATTGAATGAGCCCTGCTTCTTCGAAAATCTTTAGTTCCAGTGCACCAAGAGATAATTGATTGATGATCCTCAGCATCATTAGAGATTATTAGGTCCGGATAGAGTTGATCAAAATATTTGGTAGGTAAGATATATCCAATTAAATATGCGGCTATAAAAAGTTCTCTGATAGGCTGTTGAGAAATATGCTCATGGACAAGTCTTTGGCCATGAAGGGCTCCTTGGCTATGGCCGGCAATAATAAAAGGTCTACCTTTATTATGGTTTTCCAAGTATTCGCTAAAAGCATTCGATAGATCAGAGTAAGCCAAGTCCATAGCTTGATACCCATTGCTATCTGCATCAAAGAAAGAGTAGTAAGTTGCTTGCCGATAGTAAGGGGCATAAACATTACAAGTCTCTGCAAAAGCTGAAGCTTGAGTAGCTAAATGACTATTTGTTCTCTCATAGGCTGCAGACTCCGGATCTAATGGAGCATTCCAATGAGTTTGAAAATAACCAGTGGGATGAATATAAAAGACATCATAATCTTTGGGTTCCGATGAAGGAGAATGCTCCGGGGAAAGTAAATGGAAGCCATCTTTTCCTGGTAATGCAGCCCAATAATTGTCATCTAGATAGTTTGGAGCTTCTGGTTGTTCGTCATCAGAGAAACTTACTTGAGGTCTAACGCTCTCAATAAATTTTAAGTACTTTTCTTTGGGAGTCATGCGCTTAAAGCTTGATCATTTTATTTGTAGCTGTTGCTGTAGCAATAAGAGTATCGCCTTGGTAAAGCGCGCCTGATGTAAAGGCAATGCTTTTACCCATTTTTGTAATTTCTCCCTTAGCCACAAACTCTCCCGGTGAACCAGGAGCTATAAAGTTAACATTAATGTTTAAAGACAAAGGATTTACATCCCCGTTGCGTTTTAAAATAATTAAATGTGCCATGGCAGCGTCAAGCATGGCTGTAATAAATCCGCCCTGCACGATTGTTCCATTTGAATGGGTTAAATCTTTGCTAATTACAAACCTCATCAAAGATGTGCCTAGCTCATCATCAAATTCAAAACCTTTGGAGCCAAGCATCTCTAAGAATTTTGGGGGCTTTTGAAGGTCTAATTTAGTTGATGTCATTTTTGGAATAGGTTTAATGCAGGGTAATAAGGCTTTATAATTTTATAAGAGTTATTTGCAATAATTATAAAGGGAAAATTATGAATATTTTAAGATCATTAGTTATATTTTTTGGCTTAGTTCCATTGGCATTTTCAAGTTCTTTAGATGCTACAGATCAACAAAATATTTCTAAACATTTTAATGCTTACGTTGATGCAGGAAAGATACCGCATATTTCTATCTTGGCTCATAAAAATGGGAAGGAAATCTTCAGACATACCTATGGAAATGCAGACATTGAAAGCAAAACAAAGATAAACAAAGATTCAATCTACAGAATTTACTCTATGACAAAACCCGTGACTGGTGTCGCTGTTATGCAGCTGGTGGAGCAAGGTAAGCTCCGACTTGCCGACAAAGTGTCTTTGTACATTCCAGCATTTAAAAACACGAAAGTGCTCAATCTTGATTACCAAGATTATACGGTTAAACCAAAAAGAGAGATCACTATTAGAGACCTCCTCACCCACACCAGTGGACTCACTTACAGCTGGGCTGGAGAAGGTCCTGTCCAGCAGGCCTACAGAAAGTACAACATCCGTCCTTATTTTTTTGGTGCAGTAGACTCACAAATGACAAAATTTCCTGGAGACACTTGTTCCTTTGCTTCCGCTGCAGCCATGGCACCCCTGCTTCATAATCCAGGCGAGCAATGGTCTTATGGGATCAACATGGACATTCTTGGGTGTGTCGTTGAAGTTATATCTGGTGTTAGCTTTGCGCAGTATTTACAAGACAACATCTTTGATCCACTTGAGCTTAACAGCATGGGCTTTTCTGTTAACAAAAAAGATAAGAAATCTTTTACGACGCTTTATACCTCTGGTGCTTTTAGCAGAGATGGAGAGATTGTTGGAGCAGCCGGAATTAATCCTGCTGAACTGATGTTTTCAAAAGAACTAAGATCCATTGATTCACATCTTGCATCTCCTTACATGAGTAACTCAAGTAAGCTCTTTGATGGTGGCTCAGGGTTGGTGTCTAACATTGATGACTATGCAAAGTTTGCACTAATGCTGATGAACAAGGGTGAATTAAACGGAGTTCGAATTTTAAGCTCAGCTTCTGTTGAGCTGATGTCACGCAATCATCTATCAGATTCTATACTTGAAGGTGGCTCAGCTTTTGGTCTAGAAGGCATAGGGTTTGGCTTGACCGTTGGTGTGGTTCAAGATGCAGGCAAAGCTGGAACTTATTCAACCGATGGAGAGTTTTCTTGGGGTGGAGCTGCGAGTACGACATTCTGGGTGGACCCAGTCAATCAAGTAACTGCGGTCATGATGACTCAATACATGCCATCCAATAAATATCCATTAAGAGAAGATCTCAAAGCATTGATTTATTCTGGATTAAGTAACTAAAAAAGTGGCGGAGGGACAGGGATTCGAACCCTGGAAAGGTTTGACCCTTTGCTGGTTTTCAAGACCAGTGCATTCAACCGCTCTGCCATCCCTCCACGGTGATAGCTAAAGCATTTTAAATGGTTTGTAAAAAAGGTCAATGTGACATTACGCACTTCGTTACGCACTTTTAACCTAATTTCTCCATATATTCCTCAATCTGGACTTCCATGCCCTTAACGAAGTGACTGTAGACCTTCAAAGTCACATGAGGATCAGCATGACCAAGCCTATGAGATAGCTGAATCAATGGAAAATTATTCATCAACAGATTACTTGCATGAGTATGTCTAAGGTTATGAAGCGTATGTGGTATCTGTAAACGCTTCATGCAATCTGCAATCCTATGCGACCACAAACTTACTGTAGTTAAATCGCCATTTGGA
>Ga0209663_1000779_pt1 | contig 17264 bp, 29 predicted proteins | sample SaaInlV_135m_DNA_2_FD_184667 | JGI IMG/M metagenome (GOLD analysis project Ga0209663, IMG submission 184667) | Marine microbial communities from expanding oxygen minimum zones in the Saanich Inlet - Saanich Inlet SI073_LV_120m_DNA (SPAdes) (version 2) | ecosystem: Environmental > Aquatic >... | reverse complement strand
CTTTTTCTTCCATTCTAACTTGCTTGTCTTTTCTTGAATCTATTTTTATTATTATTTCTGCCCTGTTTATTCCTAAATTGTGTACAGTGTCAATCATTTCTTTTGTTGCCTTGTTGATTGTATCCATGTCATCTGATTCCAAAACAGTCCCCATGGAATTAATTTCGTATCTCAGGTTCTCTATTTTTTTGATTGATTCAATTGCTTTTCCAATGTAGAAACTTACACTGGTGGTTCTCGTCGCCATTGGGTATATGCTGATTTCTGCTTGAATCATTATGTTTTTTAGAACAATTTGAGATTAAAATGTTTTAATCATTCCGCTTTTTTTTCTACTTGCTTTGTTGGCTTGCCTTTCTTTTTTCTTGCACCGAAGCTTATCAGTACTAGCAAAAATCCTAGCCCAAACAAAATGCCTGCCAGTGTATTGTAATCCTCGTTTTCCTGTTCTGCTATTAGCAAATCAATTACTTCTTCTTCTGTCATGCCTGCTTGACCTACTGGTACTGCGTCATTGATGCTTACTGTGAGCACTAGTCCTACGATTATCATTAGCATTCCTCCAACTAACATTTTTTTATTTACCAGTACCATTGTTGAAATTTATTAAATTTCATCACATATTAGGGAATTTATTTTTGTTATTTTCTAACTATTCCTCAATTAAAATTTGCGTGAGTTTGTAAATAGTGAATCTAATAAAAGTTACAAATTTCCGAGTGTTTTTCTCAAAACAATTTGTTTGTGTTATCTATGATTTTGGAAGCATTCTCTGCAGTATACAGGTCTGTCTTCCTTTGGTCTGAATGGTACTTGACAATCGTTTCCACAGTCTCCGCATTTTGCATCAAACATTTCTCGTGGTCTCTCGTCTCTACCGAATCTAGAACCTCTATCATTTGATCTTCCACCAAATCTTCCACCTTGTCGTGGTTCTGGTTTGTGATTTTGGAAGCATTCTCTGCAGTATACGGGTCTGTCTTGTTTTGGTTGGAATGGTACTTGACAATCCGTTCCACAGTCTCCGCATTTTGCATCAAACATTTCTCTATCTTCTCTATTGTATGACATATTTTCTAAATTTCATCAATTCATGTTGTAATTAAACTGTTGTAAAATTTTGTCCTTTTTTTTAATTAATTTGATATTTTTTGTAATGTTTTCCTTATTTTCACTCTTTATTTCATTACATTGTCATTTCAGGCATTGACATTCCTCCATGACCTGAATCGATTGTTTGTTTTGGATTTAGGCTTGTATCGTGATGACAAGGTTTGTTACATACTGGGCAAAATTTTCTATCCAGTACAATGCACTGGCAAATATGATTTTTTACATATGCTTGAGCGGCTTGATTCCATTCCCCTGTGCCATTACAGTATACGCAAACATTTGTTGAACTTGAGCCTATGCCCTTACAAAAATCACACACATCTTCAGTCATGTCTATCCTGTTATTTGTTCTGGAACTAATATATTTGAAGACGCTCTGCAGTTTATTTTTTTAGATTCTTTTTGTTAATATTAAAAAGGCTTCATCTTTTCGGCGGTATCTTTCATCACATTTGAGGAAATCAGATAGAACCCGTTGATATAATCATCAGCATTTACCTGCATTTTTTAAAGTAAATATCTTTATTCAAATTTCATATACTGGACAGTTTTTTTAGATGTGTGGAAGAAATTAATTTGGAATCTCATAATGACTTAACTTTGCATGATTTTGTCAACGATTGGATTCTGGAACCTATTGTTGATTCTAAGGATAGGCAAAATGTTGTTTTCAGGTTAACCACAAAGGGCAAAAACTATTTTAAAATTCTAAACAAAAATCCCGGATACCCGTTTAAAAATAATCCTACATTAAAGATAATGGTTGAAAATGGAATTGTCACACCTATAATAAAAAAGGAAGGCGAAGTTGGTTATAATTTAACGTCGATTGGTGAACAACATCATATTTTTTTAAAGACGTGGAAAGAAAAAAACGAAAAAAAATAACTTTTAATATTTTTTAAACTGAATCTTCTGGAGGTCTTTGAACAAATACGTTGCAGACAAGTGCGTCTGTTTTTGCATCTCTGTGTTGAACTTTACATGTAACAAATTTTCCTTTTAATGCTCGCTCTAAGTCTTCTCTAGTTTGTTCTGGTTTCTGCCCTTCTTCTGTATCTTTAATCAAACCCATGATTATTTTTTCAGTTTTTCCATAATCTCCAACGTTGTCTTTTCTGGTATGGCTTACAAGTAACCTGAATGCGTTTCCTGTTAAAATTTCTAAAACTGCTCCTCCGATTCCATCCCCATCAAGACTGTCTGACATTGTATGATTATTTTTTCAGTTCTATAACTACTTGGTGGCTATGCTGATTTCAAAATCCGGAACCAACCCTTTTTCTTTTGCCATTTCAAATAATTTCCTGATTGCTTGCTCTCCTGGATCTCCCATGTTGACTGTAACTTGATTTACATACATTTTTACAAATTTTTCAATCAAACCTCTCTCTTTTCCTCTGGAGTACTGCATTGCGTATTCTAATGCGTCATCAAAATTATTTATTCCAAATTCAATCGATGATTGTAAATATTTATCAAACTTTACAATTGTCTCCATGCCTAATTCTGTTTTCATTACGTTAATTCCTAGCGGTACCGGTAATCCGTTTGTTGTTTTATCCCACCACTCACCTACGTCTAAAATTTTGACATTTCCTTCTTGTTCATACGATAATTGAGTTTCATGTATTACTAAACCAACATCAACTTCCCCTGATTCAACAGCTTTTGGAATGTCGCTGAAATTCATTTCGACATAATCAAACTTTCCAATCATTAGCTGTAGCAACAAAAATGCTGACGTCATTTTACCTGGAATTGCTATTTTACATTTTTTTAATTCTTCAATTGTCATTTGTTTTTTTGCTGTCACTATTGGGCCATAATTAATTCCAAAACTCCCTCCACTTCTCAAAATTGTGTAGCCTGGAATGTATGCACAAGCATGAACTGAAACTGCTGTAACGTCTAATTCTGGATTAGTTGCTTTTAGGTTTAAATTTTCAATATCTTCAATTACGTGATTCACTGCAAATTCTGGAGATGGTACTTTTCCTGTAAACATTCCATAAAACATGAATGCGTCATCCGAATCTGGAGTGTGACCTACAGAAATTTCCATACTTGTACACTAATCAATCGTAATAAAAATCAAAATCATAGACATGTTCAAAATTTTAAAGACTCGATCATTTTTTCACGTTGTCTCGTCATATTTTTTAAAATAATTCCTGTTACATGTTAAAAATTAATTGCGTAATTTTACGACTAAAAATCACACACATTATATAATGCTCACCTGATTTTCGCTTTATGGCAAAATTCAAGTCAACTAACGAAGTTATGAAAATTATTAAGAATAAACAAAATATTAGAAATTTTGGTGTTATTGCACACGTTGATCATGGAAAGACAACTATGAGTGACAGTCTTTTGGCCAATTCTGGAATTATTGCACCATCAGCTGCTGGAAAAGCTCTTGCAATGGACTTTGACAAAGAAGAACAAGAAAGAGGAATCACAATTTATCAAGCCAACGTAACTCTGCTTTTTGCTCAAAAAGATGACGAATATGTAATTAACATGATTGACACACCTGGACACGTAGATTTTAGTGGAAGGGTAATTCGAAGTCTTAGGGCAATTGACGGTGCTGTAGTTGTATGTGATGCAGTTGAAGGTATTATGACTCAAACTGAAACTGTGACTAGAATGGCACTTGAAGAAAGAGTTAGACCTGTTTTGTTTATCAACAAAGTAGACCGATTAATTAAAGAACTAAGACTAACTCCTGAAAAAATGCAGGCACAATTGGCTGAAGTTGTTTCTACTTTTAACCAATTAGTCGACACATACGCCGAACCTGAATACAAAGACAAATGGAAAGTTTCTATTCAGGATGCAAGTGTAACATTTGGTTCTGCAAAAGACAAGTGGGCAATTAACACTGATTTAATGAAAGAGAGAGGAATAACGTTCAAAGATGTAATTGATGCTTATACTGATGAAAAACTTCCACAACTCATAGAGAAAGCACCATTGGCTGATGCCGTTCTTGGAATGGTTGTAAAGCACCATCCTGCGCCAAAAGATGCTATCAAATATAGAATTCCACAAATCTGGAAGGGTGATTTGGACTCTGATGTTGGTAAGGCTTTACTTGCTGGTGAGGATGATGGTCCAACAATTATGATGGTTGTGAACATGGTGCTAGATCCTGCAGCAGGTCCTGTTGCCATTGGAAGATTGTTTTCTGGAACTATCAAAGATGGACAAACACTTCACATTATAGATGAAAAAAGGGAAGGACGAGTTCAATCTGTTAATTTCTTTATGGGTAACCAAAGAGAACAAGTTGGAGAACTCGGTGCTGGAAACATTCCTGCTTTGTTGGGATTAACTGAATGTAGAGCTGGAAATACTCTTTCTTCAGTAAAAGACATTCCGATGTTTGAAGGTGTAAAATATGTGTCAGAACCTGTTGTTCAAATTGCAATTGAACCAAAACATCCTAAGGATTTGCCTAAACTTGTAGATATTTTAAGACAATTAACTATTGAAGATCCAAACCTCGTTGTAAAAATTGACGAAGAAAGTGGTGAGACAATTGTTGCCGGTATGGGTGTATTGCACTTGGATGTTGCAACTCACAGAATACAAGATGCAAAATGTGATATTATTACATCCGAACCTCTGATTAACTATAGAGAAACTGTAAAAGGCGGTTGTGAACCTGTAATGGCAAAATCTCCAAACAGACACAACAAAATTTTCATGAAAGTAGAGCCATTGGAGCCTGAGATTGCTCATATGTTGAGAACTGGAGAGATCAGTGATATGAAAGATAAGAAAGTCGTTTCTGATTTGTTAAAGGGCGTTGGTTGGGATACTGATACAATTAAGAGAGTTATGAGATGGGATTCTCGTGGAAATGTTTTGATTAATGGAACCAAAGGTGTTCAATTTGTTAACGAATCCACTGATTCTATTAATTCTGGATTTGACGATGTGATGAAAGAAGGCCCTCTATGTAAGGAGCAAATGAGAGATTGTAAGTTTATCTTTACTCACTTTGTTCCCCATGAAGACACTGCACACAGGGGTTTGTCTCAATTAGGTCCTGCATCACGTAGAGCATGCATGGGTTCATTGCTTACTGCCGGTACTGCTGTTCTAGAACCAACATTGGCAATTGAAGTTCGTGTTCCAACTGATTTAGTTGGAAATGTAGCTACAATACTTTCAGGTAAACGTGGCAAGGTTCTCGATATGCAACAAAAAGGTGCATCCAGTATCATCATTGGTGAGATACCTGCTTCTGAAACTTTCACATTGTCTGAAGCAATGAGAGGTCAGACTGCAGGACGTGCAACATGGAATACATCATTTAAGGAATGGACTGAAGTTCCAAAATCTATGTTGGCATCTGCTGTCGGTGATATTAGAAAAAGAAAAGGATTAGCTCCAGATCCACCTGTTGTCAGTGAATTCATCGACAAGGAATAGATATTTTATTTTACACTGATATTGTTTTTAATTATTTTCTAAATTTTAATTCGTCTGTGTGATCTTGAAAATATTCTTGTATTGCGACATTGGAGCGTACATCTTTGTATGTCTCTAGCATTAGATTCATGATTTTATTGATGTGTTTTTCTAATCTCTTTATTCTTTGATGTGCTATTGGATGCTGCAATGTTCTTATTTTGTCTTGATAGTCTGTTCTGATGATTATCATGTGAGCTCTGTCTATTTCTTCTTGAACGTGCTCCAATAACTCTAGACCTTTTTTAGTAAATCCAAATTGACTTCCGTCACTTAGCATTATTGTGGGGATTGTGCTGATGTCTTCGATTTCTTTTTTTTGATTAATTACAAAAGTTTCCATCATTTTTGAAAACTGTATGCGATCTTGAACTTTATTTTGCTCTTTGTACAAAATTGTATTTTTAATACTTCTAGATTCCAAATAGCCTGTGTTCTCAAGTCTGCCCACTGCCTGAATTACTTCCTGCTTATCTCCGCCGTGCTCTTTAATTATGTCCTCCATGCTGATCCATTGAGCCGATAATTCCAATATTCTATCATCGTGTTTTATTGTCATTTCGATAAATACTGCAGTTTTTATTTTCTAATATATCTAGAGTTTACCATGAATTTCTGGATTTAAGCCGATGCATGTTTTTAGAACTTAAATTCCCATTTAATTTAGAGTTTATGTAAAATGGTTCGAGTTGATAATAAGCGATATGCTGAATTACTAAAAGAGAAAAAATTTTTGGAGGATAACCGACCTCATGACATTGATGCCATGAGACGGTGGAAGCACTCGATGAGTAAACTCCTGCAGGAATTAGAATTATTTCGCTAGTGATGCTATTTTATCCATAACGAAATTTCAACTAGTTATTTATTCGGGGTTATTACTGGTAATCATATGGGATTGCTGTACACCAAATTTTATATGGATTTTGATGAACCTGAATGGAAGCAGATTTCAAACAACCCCATAGTTTTTCAAACTCAGAAAGACAATGTGATTTTAGAGGTGGAGGACACGGCACAAAAATTATACAAATTAGTTTTTAAAAATGGTTCAAAATTTAACATGTTTAGAGTTACTGGCAAGTTTCGTTTAACCTGGGATGATGACGATGTCGTTTAAAATTAATAAAACATGTAGATATAATTTTTAGTATGTCTTTAGAAATTAAAGTTAACCGTATTTTGCAAGATTTTGATAACGTGTCTTCTGACGAATTTTTAAAAGTGATTAATGAAATCATGCTTGAATTTAGAAGCGCTATAACAATTGACTACCTTAAAGGTAAGATCCAAAAAATAACTGTTCTTACAAATGAATCTGAGAAGAAAAAACAATGCAAGTTGCTTTTACCTTATTTTGACTGGTATGTTCAAGGACTGTAGTTCTATTCTGAACGTTGGTTAATTTTTATCAGTGCTTTTTCGATTAATTCGTTATCTTTTTTTGCGTCTTGGATGTTGCCTATTAATTTGATAAAATATTCCGCACCTGTTTCTTCAGATTTTAGAATGTCTGCTTTACGACACTCTAATGCCTTCTGTAACACTTCTAAATCCTGTTCTAGTGATTGAATTGAAATTAAACCCAGTAAACCTTTGTGGATTTTTCCTTTTACCTCGTCAATAATTGGAATTTTTTTCCTTGCAGTTGATTGTAGCAGTGGGGCAAACATTGCTGCTGCTTCTTTTAATTCTGGACTTGAACCAATAGTCTGTAATCTTTTTTTATAGTGGTTTAAACATGCTAAAATAATTTCATAACCTCCTTCTTCTTTTAAGTAAATTCCGCCAATCCATGATTTTTCAGACATTTCTAAAATATTCATTTTTTTATTATTATAATTTGTTTACCCAATTTTTTAATTTATGGACTCTTTTTGGTAATCTGTTTTAAGTGTCATAATTTTCTTTAATTGGTTCTGTATTTTTATTGATCAAATACAGTAAAATTCCTGCCAGTGTCACTCCCATTCCGCTTAGCCCTACAAATGTGCCCATGTTTCTTATATTTTCTAAAATCTCATCATCTGTAACTTCCATAAAATAAAATAAAATTAATCCTGCACCAAACATACAGACACCGATAATAATTAATGTGATCCCTGATCTCATCTATTTTTTCTCCTGTATCTAATTAATAAATTAGTAAAATTATGATTATTTCTAGAACGCGGTTAGAATTTTTTAATACTTATATTTGCCAAACTAAATTCTTAATTCAGTTATGGTTGCTAGAAAAAAAATTGATCTTTTAGAAATAACTCAGGAAATTGTTAATTTAAATTCTAAAATGAGATTTGCAGCAATAATTGACGGTAAAGGAAATATCCGTGAGGGTATTATGAAAAAAGGCCAAACAAGTCTTAATTCTCAAAAAGAGGAAGAACATTTCTGTGCTCAAGTTGCACAAAGACGTGCAATGAGAAAAGAGTTTGATCGTTCTTTAGGGAAAGTAAGATACATTCATGTTGAAAGGGAGAAAGTTTCACAATTGGTACTTTACACAAAAAGAAATATTGTATTTTTCACCATGGAGCCAGAAACTCCTATGAGTACTAAAATTGCATTAATTACAAAAATAAAGAAAATTACTGCAGACATCTAAGAAAAAATATTTTTACATTCTTATGACTTTTCATAAATATTTGGGAGATTCTAAAATGTTTGAGTATGACAAACATTACCGAGAATGCCAGCAACAAAACAAGCCTTTCATTAAAGCAAAAATAAATCCTGCTCACGGAAATTATTATGTTAATCTTGATTTAATGACTTGCAACTATGTTTTTTCAGAATTAGAACAATGTGAGATTAAAACATTAATTGAAACTGAGATAAAATTCGTTAAATCCAATTACTCTGATTCATTTTATGACTATAGTATTAACGAGGAGGTTATCTGGATTGACGGTGTATCCTCTGAACATGTGAATTCTTTATGCGTATCCTTGTATGATTTAACTCAGAAACATCGCGACTAGAATCTGATCATATTTTTCAAAATTTTATCAATAACCTGCATTTCCTTCTTTCTTTCTAAAATGATCTCCTCGTTCCATTTCTTTAAAAATTCTGACTCTCTATCCATTTTTTCTAACTCTGCAATGTATTTGATTAAATGTATTTTGTAATCATGTAGCAAATCCAGGTGCTTGTTGTGATTTTTTTCAGTTGAAGTTGCCATCCCATTCCTCTTTTTTTATATCTGGAAATAATTCTCTAATTCTTTTCCTGTCTTTTTCAATTGCCTCAATTCTAGATGTTAAATGTTCTTGAATTGCAGGTTGTCCTTCTTGATTCATTTCATTTTCCATGTCTGTGATTATTTTACCCAGTGATCTGTAGTATGTCATGTGTTTTTTCTTTGAATCTTCGGATTTGTCTTCAATTTTTTCATCCATGCCATTATCATATTCATTGGAAAATAAGTACTTGATCTTTTGAAATTGCTTTAAAAATTTATTTGTGAATGCCTACTCTTCTTCAATTAATTTAATTCCTGCAGGTGTCAATCGAGTTATCCATGGGAATGAATGATCCTTTTCTTCATCTATGCCTCCACGTACAAGATTTGAATCAATTAGATACTTTGCATTTTTAAAAATAACATCGTTCTCTATTTCTTTTAATTCTGGAAAATTGTATATGTGCATTTTAGGGATTTCTGAATTGCCCTTTAATCTTGCGTGGTATTCTGTTAAAATTATTTTTTTAATTTTTTCGTCCATTTCATCACCCATACGATGTTTTATTTTTTCTAACATGTTATATTTTTATATTTAAAAAAATAAAATTAGCAGATTTTTTCACATTCGCATTGTCTATTTGAAAACAAATTTTTGAATGATTTCAATCGAGATTGAGAAATTTCTGGTTTATTTCTACCCACTATTCTAAATAGGGATATCCCGGTTTCTGCACTAGTTCCTTTTAATGCCCATGAACCATTTTTCATTAAATACGGTTGTGGATTTTTCATGGTCACTTTTTTATGCGCTTTGACATCATATGCTTCTATTTTTGGCATCATCTAAAATTAAAAATTTGTTATTATTGACAGGGTGTAAATTTTTTTATATCTATTAGTTGGAAATTATTTTTACATTGCAGCTTGGGCTCAATCATGTTTAAAAATTATTGATACTACACTAATATTGGAAATTATTTGTCAACTTGTATGAAAATACTTATCGATGAAATGGATGATGGCTGGGATGAAAAACTTAAAGAATTAGGTTTTGATGCATACAGCGTTAAAAAACTACGTGCTGATGGCCATAAATTAAGAACAGATTACTCCGTAATTAATTACGCTAAAGAAAATAGCATGATTCTTGTTACTCGCGACACTGAAAGCGGTCAGGCTTGTGAGGAGAACGATTTACCATACGTGTTACTTGATAACAATTCCATTTTCAAAATTGTTTTAGAAAAATTAAAAAATTCTTAATTGACATTTTTTGAATCCATTTGAGTTATTCTTAGATTTTCAAGAATTTTATTCAAAAACTCTTCTTCTGATTGATACGATATATTTTTCATTATTAATTCCCAACAATCATCAATCTTTCTTTTAATTTGTGGGAACATTTTGTCTTTTTTGAATGTAGGATAGTATGACAAAATTTTCATTATTCCATCGGTTGACTGCACAGTGTGTATTAGATGTATCATAGATCTTAACCTTTCATGAATTGAAAAATTTTCTTCCCGACTTATGTTTTCAAAGTCACCTATTTCTTCAAATGTCATGTTGATTTCTTTATGTAATTCTTTCAGTTGATTATTTACTGACTCATACAAATTAATTAATTCGTATTCTATGTGAGACTTACTGTGAATTTTTTTCTCTATTTCACCTGATTCTACAAGGGCACCAATTTCCCTGTACACTATTTTTTCATTACCCACCTTTTTTATCACTCTTTTAGCAAGTTCTGTGCCTCTAATTTTTCCATTTTCGTTAAGAATTCTAATTATTTCAATTCTAATGATGTCCGAATTCTTGTCCATTCTCTTTACTCCTTTTTTCTATATTTGTCTAAAATTTCTATTTGGCCACTTTCCCCAATTTCTTTTATCAGACCCTCTAAAATTATAATTCCTTTTTTAATTGGCTCCTTTTCATTTATTTTATTTTGCAGTTTTTGTTTTAATACCATTCTTTCATTATTGACAAAGCTTAGCAAAGTAACTTCCTTGCCCATGTCCAGATTTACAAAAAAATCCACGTACTCTTCAGTTGTTTTTATTGCCACTGTTTGTTTTTATTTATCTACTATTTGTTTGAAGTACCTACAAACTAGGTTTATTTACAATTTTTATCTAAATTAACTATGGATAGTTGTGATGGACGTGCTCGTGCTTATAAAAATGGAAAAACCTTTGATCAATGCAAGGAAATTGCTGAATCCATGAATCCTGACTTTAAAAATCAAATTAGTAAAAACAGTAAAATTCTGTGGACTGAAATTTTGGAAAAAGTTGATCATGACGAATTAATTTATAAACTAACTTTGAAATTTCTTCGAAGAGATGGTTATGATATTGGAAATCATAAAACCCCTGAAGTTAAGCCGTTTATCTCTTAAAATTTATTTTACAACTGCCGTCTGAATTCTGTAATTTTTTTGCCATGATGTATGGCGTAAGTATCAGTACTGGTATTGATAACGCGATAAACAATGTTTGCAGCTGTGTGAGTATTATTGATAATCCTATTCCACTTGCAGTTCCAATAAATATTGAAAGAAAAGTACCCGCACAAGTAGGACATGCAATAAACAACCCTGTGACTGCGCCTATGCTGCTAACGCTTCGTCCTTTTTTAGAAAGTGAATATGCGCTAATTGCGATTGATGCATTTATTGCGACTAAGTACGAAACAATAACTTGCAGTACAAAATTTATTGGAATTACTTGCAATCCCACGTGCTCCGTTATGTACACTATGATTTTTGGCATATATCCTGGACCGTCACAACATGGTGCGATAAATCCTGATGGTATTGTTGCACCGTAATGCGTTACAAAATTAATTTCTGGTTGATAGACTAATGTTCCTGAAACCAACGAAAAAAATATTCCGTACGTAATGAACACTGCAACAAAAATTTTACGTGATTTTAAATTTGATGTCACTGTTGCAATTGTTGTTAGTACGTCCTTGCCTTGTTTCTGAACTTTATCTTTTTGATATTTGTACATGCCAAAAGCAATGCCTCCCAGCGCAACAATCATTGTAATGTAAAAACCCAAAGCTATCCTTTGTATGGATTCTATTGCACTTGGTGTAATCACTTCTGGATCTTGATACCTGGCATAAATCAGAAATAATATTGAAATTGATATGAATCCTAATACAATTAATTTTTTTCCTTTATTGGTGCTTGACAGTGTTATTCTTTCCTAAAATTCATTTATTTTATAGAATTAAATTCTATCTTAACTCAGTTTAGGCACAAAAATGTATATAATTGCAATAATTTCCAGTCTTCCAAAAATCATTAAAAATCCTAACACTATCATTGTTGCAGGATCTGTTTGAGAATCTATTACTCCTGCTGATAACCCTCCTGTTGTAATTATTCCTGCTGCCTCAAAGAACGCATCCTGGTATGGCACGTTTTCTATTTCTGCAAGATGTGCACCTGTAATTGCTGATATTATTGGAAATAATCCAAGAATGATTAAAGTTGATATGAGTTCTTTTTTATTCTGGTTTGGTAATTCGCATCTTCGTATTTTAGATAAAAATGCTCTAATGTCTGTTAGGTGGAACAGTCTGAAAATCTTCAAACCCCCTGCGGTTGAAAATCCACATCCTCCGATAAACATCAGTATGATTAGAATCGTATGCGCTCCTCCGCTGAGCCCTGCTAAACTATTCATCTGCAATCCTGCAGTAGTACTGGCTGACACGGAATAAAATGCGCTTTGCATTGGATCCAGTCCGCTTACTATAGCAAACAAAATAGTTGCACCGCCTAAAATTCCAAAATACGTCAGAACTTCTTTTCCTAATTTTGGGGACAAGAATTTTTTTCTAACAAATGCGTAGTGGAATGTAAATGGCAGTGCCCCTAATATCATCGCGCCCATCAACACTATGTATTCTTGCCATAGCAAACCCTCCAGAATTGTCGATGTTGGCGTGAACCCTCCCGTTGAAAGTGTACTCATCGCCAGAGAAAAATTGTCGATGATATCTCTCTCCCCAAATGCGTATAGCAGTGAAGCGACAATTACAATATAAATTCCAAAGATAACTGTAATTGTAAGAAACAGCTCTTTCATGTGGAGTGTTTTTCCAGATATGAAGCCCCTCATTGCCTGTAATTTTGATTCTGGATAGAACGCTGTAATTACAAGGTAAATGAAACTCATTCCGCCTACTAGCTGTGTATAGCTACGGAAAAATGTAAAACTTTGCGATAATTTTTCTGGCTCGTCAAATAATGAAATTCCTCCCGTTGTAAATCCTGCAGCACTTGAAAAGAATGCATTTGCAAATACCTCTGCTGGTGGGGCGTCACTTGGAAACACGTACAGATACGGTATCGTTCCAAACAATGACAGTAAAAATAAACTAGAAAATACCAGTACTGACGCCTGTTGCAGATTGAGGCTTGCTTTTTCCCCATACGAGTTTAAGAAAAATCCCGTTACCAGTAACAGGACTGTTGTCAGATACATTCCAGTTGCCGCAACCGTGTCTTCTAGTAACGTTGCAACAATAGCTGGAACAAGCAACAACACACCTGCAAATTGCAATACAAATCCTAAATTTCCTAAAACTGCTTTTACTGGAGGACTTAACAATCTGGGTGCAACTGCAGTTGCATCTCTGATCACGTTTGCAATACTTGATTGAAAAATTATCCCCACTACCTGATTTTTCTTTGATAATATTGGAAGCTTTCTAACGTTGTTGTCTCGCATTTTGTGCAACGCATCTTGCAATGTGGACTTGTTACTTATTGTGATTAACGGTTTACTCATTATTTCTTTCAATGTGGTTGCTTCTGCGTAAACTGTCACATCACTAACTTTACTAAGAATATCTTCATCTGTTACAATCCCAACTGGAATTTTTTCTTTATCCACTACGATTATGTCGTCTCTTTCATAATTCCTCAACATTGTTGCAGCTTCTCTTGTCTCCGTGTCCATGTCCAGTATCAGAACATCTTTGTCCATGTACTCTGTAACGTATTTGCTTAAAACGTAGGAAACCGCTTTTTCTGGATTTGTTGACATTATGCTACCTTATACCTGGATTTTAAATAATTTGGGGTTATGTGTCAATTGTGATTGATTTCTAATGGTGATCATTTCTATTTTGATCTCTTGATTTTGCTATCTTTATAAGCAATATATCCAAAGTTTGTGCGTAAGCTAATGAATATTGATCAAGCACCAGAACCGGACTATGATTCTGTCAAGATTGACTATGTTGGATTTGTCGACCCGTATGCTGTTGAGGGTATGGTGGTTCTAAGGGCTGATAATGGCAAAGAATTCCACATGCGTGCGTTTTCAGGCGAAGTTGCAAAACATATTCAGAGTTTTGATGAAACTGAGAGTGAACAGGCACCTTCTATCTATCGCATGATTGAAGAAATTTGTGAACAAAATGAACTAACTTTGGTCAAGGTAAAAATCTATGACAGCGGGGATGTTTTAAGGGCCAATCTTTACTTTACCGGTAAAAAAGATCTTGTGTTGCGAAATCAACGTGCATCCGATGCTATGGCCTTAGGCGCATACTACAAAATACCAATTCTGGTTAGAAAAAAATTACTTAAAGAAAAATTGGAAGCATAGGTTTTAACATCTTAATTAGAATAGTTTTTTTCCAAGTATGTTCTATGATTTGCTATGAATGAACAAGAAGAACTAATGGATAGTTTGCTGAATATTGATCTTGAGATTATTGATAATGTTAGAGCATTACAAAAAGAAAATTGGGTTTCTGAAACATTAAAAAATCAAGTTGAGGATTTACTCAAAATTCGTGACGAGATGGTTGTAAGGTTGATGTCTCATAAAGGAAATGATCCTTCATGTGACTGTGGCGATGATCATAAATAATTAATTTTCCTTTTCAAAAAATTTTTCTGGAAACATATCCTCTATTTTTTTTAATTCTAACGCGTATATTTTTATTTTATTTTTAACTTCTAACGTTTCATCCTCTTTTTCTAATTTTTTAATTTGATTTAAAATTGTTTTATGCATAATTGAGTACTCTGGAAATCTTTTAGGGATGTCTTTCATTGCTCTAATAAAATACTCCTCATACTAATATTGATTGAAAAATAAACTCATTTCAGTTCTCCTGATGTTCGATTTATTTTTAGATGCTTTGCAATATTTAAAAAATGCTTCATAATTCGGCAATGCTCATCATTTAGTCAGTATAGCTTAGAGAGTTTGGTTAATCATCAGCAGTAATTTTTACTTATTCTGGTGTATATTGTTATTGTAACATAAGAAAAACTCAGTATGCGTTTCAGTCATTGAAATCATGCCTGAAAAACTTTGAGAAATTACCATTTCACCAGAAAAATTATCAAATCCATAGCGGTTAAAACTTATGAAGAACATGGGACGAAGCAGAGGGAACACTATCAAAAGAATATGGCGAGACTTAATGCAGGTGGCAAAAAAAGATACCTTAACTAAACGCAATTCATAAAATTTTGTTATGAGCAAAAACGGATTCAGCAAAGATGGGTATCACAAAGCAACTGGAACAAAATTCGACGAAGAAGGATTTGGCAAAGATGGTTTTAACAAACTGGGATACGATCAAGATGGATTAAGTAAAAATGGATACGACAAAAACGGTTTTGATAAAGATGGTACTCACATAGCAACTGGTAATTTGTTTAACACTGCCGGATTGGACAAAGAAGGGAATTACGAAGCAACTGGAACACCATTCAACGAAGAAGGGTATCACAAAGCAACTGGAACTGAATTCGACGAAGAAGGATTTGGCAAAGATGGTTTTAACAAACTGGGATACGATCAAGATGGATTCAACAAAAATGGATACGACAAAAACGGTTTTGATAAAGATGGTACTCACATAGCAACTGGTAATTTGTTTAACACTGCCGGATTGGACAAAGAAGGGAATTACGAAGCAACTGGAACTGAATTCGACGAAGAAGGATTTGGCAAAGATGGTTTTAACAAACTGGGATACGATCTAGACGGATTCACTAAATACGGGTACGACAAAAACAGTTTTGATAAAGATGGAACTCACATGATAACTCATACTTTGTTTAACACTGCCGGATACGACAAAGACGGATTTGGCAAAGACGGTTTTGATGAGGGCGGATTCAACAAAGACGGTTTTGATAAACTAGGAAAGAAGAAACAGTAATTGACTAGTAATAAAAAATAATTAGAAATCATCTGGCCGTTCATCGACTAAAATGAATGCTAAGATAATAGGTCAAACAACTTGTTATTTATTTGACCTAAATTTCAACTCTGTAGAATATGGCTGAATGTCCCGTGTGTAAATCTACGATTAAAGTAACTCCTATTGGCACCAAGACCGTTGGAATAACGTGCAATTGCAATGGCAATAAGGAACGTTATTTTATCAATTCTGGGACTGTCGATGATACCGTGTCTGAGTATGTCAATAAATTTAGTAAAACCACACACAGTTCAAAAACTCCTAGAAAAATAATTAAAGGCACACCCGCAATTAGAACTGCTCCCATTTCTAAAATTGAGGAATACTTTCCATCACAAATTATTCCTAGGGGTATTCAAAAACAAATTCTTAAAGAAATTGAAACTAATGTCAAATTAGGATTTAAAAAAATAGTAATTTCTGCTCCTACCGGTGTTGGAAAGTCTGCCATAGGGATGGCAATCGCAAAATATTTTGGGACCGGATTTTTTATCACTAAATCTAAGAGCTTACAAGACCAGTACACTCGGGACTTTCCAATTTTAAAATCCGTTAAAGGTAAATCTAATTTTGAATGTTTGAAAATAATGGGCGAGCACAAAGTTGATGATCCGATTTTGGCAAGAGAATTGGGCCATACTTGTGAGAAGGGCGTTTGTTTGGAGGGGGAAAAAGAAAATTCAGAAGGAAAAACCATTAAAACATTTTGTACGTTTAAACCTCTGATAAAGGACGTGACTTTTGATACTAGATTAAATGAAAGTACCTGCACATATTATTTTCAAAAATATTTTGGACTGATATCTGATTTTTCGGTATGGAATTACTCTGGATTTTTTCAATTAATGAAAAACAAATCTGTATTTGCAGAGCATTTGGAAAAAAAAGTTTCCATTTTTGATGAGGCCCATGGCATAGAGGATCAAATCATTAATTTTATTGGAATTGATATTTCAAACAAGCAATTAGATGAATGCAAGATAGATGTAAGCAGATATAATATTTCAGACGTTAAAGAATTGACTGCATTGCTTACTGCAATGAAGAAATTTTATGCAACACAGTACGCTGAAATAAAATCAAATAACGGGGATGACGATTTAAAAATTTTGGAATATTTTGATGATAATTTTAAAAAATTTTCAGACATCATCGGTCAAATTGAAAGTGATCCTGAAAATTTTCTTGTAAGTGATAACAGCAATGATATTGGAAGCAC
>Ga0209663_1000773_pt1 | contig 17393 bp, 18 predicted proteins | sample SaaInlV_135m_DNA_2_FD_184667 | JGI IMG/M metagenome (GOLD analysis project Ga0209663, IMG submission 184667) | Marine microbial communities from expanding oxygen minimum zones in the Saanich Inlet - Saanich Inlet SI073_LV_120m_DNA (SPAdes) (version 2) | ecosystem: Environmental > Aquatic >... | reverse complement strand
TTGTCATCAATAAATAAAATATCCTTTGAAGGAATTTTGCCACATACATGTTGATATATCTCGGCATGAGGTTTTGACATCTTTAAAGAATTTGAATAAAATAGATAATCAAAGTCGTTTAGCAAAGAGTGCGGAATGCATGTAGAAGTATCAGGTGTTAAATTAGATAAAATACCAATATGATTTTCATCAGTCTTTAATGATTTAGCAAAATTTAGAAAATCATAGTTTATGCTAGACATTTTTAAAAATGTTTTACTAATTATTTTATGATCAATTTTATCACCATATCCAAGAACCAGATTCCAAAATTCTTTTTCGTTAATTTTAGATTCAAAAAGACTGCAAAGATTAGCATTGAATTTAGATTCTATTTTTTGAAATGGCATTTGTAATTGTTTAGATATTTCTTCAAATAGCCACTCATCTTTCCAATTAATCAAAACACCCCCGATATCAAATAAAATAACTTTAGTCATAATGAAAATATGAAGAACGTGCACAATTAAAGAATTATTTAAAACAAATTATTTGGCACTAGAAACTAACTGGATTTATGACTTAGTTTTTCTAAAATCTTGTCAATTTCATGTATGGCAAGTTTATCCCTGCCTATAACGTCGAATTTTTGAAGTATTGATTCAAACAAGTCCTCTTCTTCAATTTGTTCATGTACAAACCACTCTAAGAAAAAGTTAGTTCTGTGATCATTTTCTTTTTGTGCTGTATTGATTATTTTATGAATTGCTTGGCTAACTTTTCTTTCATTGTCTAGTGAAATCTTACATGCTTGCTCAAGTGATTTCATTTTCTGGGAGGGTTTTTGAATTTGAGGTATCACGGTATCAATTTTTAGATCATTCAGATATTGAATTATTTTTAACATGTGTGCTCTTTCTTCGGTAGAGTGATTTTGGAAGAATGATGATGCGCCATCATATCCGTTTACCTTACACCAGGATGAGACATACAGGTAATAATTGGAAGCATTTGCTTCAATGCCAATTTGTTCATGCAATAGTTGCAATATGTTTTTTGAAATTTTCATATGTATACTAAACATTAATCAGATTTAACCCATTCTATAGAAAAACATCAAATAAAGTATTATGAAATATTAATTCTAGAATCATATTACATCATTATAAAATTACAAGTTATCAATGTGAATTAGAAAGAGTGTAAAACAATTATCAAAAAAATATGAAAAAAATAAACAGTTAAAGAATTATTTAGAATAAATTATTTGGCACTAGAAACTAACTGGATTTATGACTTAGTTTTTCTAAAATCTTGTCAGTTTCATGCATGGTAATTTTATTCCAATACAAAAAATAAAATGTTACTGATTCATAGTCAGGGCATAAAGAATAATTCCCAATGCAGTTATCATTCCAAGTATGAGAGATTTTGACACTATGCTATTTAATTAAATTTAAAATAATTAAGTGTGATCAAAAATAAAAGTTCTAATTTATTAAAATTAGACACTAGGAATAATATCAAAAAGAAGTAAAATACTACCAAAATGTTCATTTTAATTGTATATTAAAATGGATAATGCAAAAATTGCTATGATTGGAGGGTTTGGGGTGGTCGTATTATTATCTGCAATCTTAGTGTTAATTAGATAATTTCAAAAATTGAATGCTTTCAGTACATTTGTTAACTAGAGATAACACTGATAATTATGACAAAGTCGTTAGGAGATTATAATATTGAAAAATCCTCATCGTCGGATGTAAACAACATTAGTTGGTCACAAAAAAAACAAAATGATGGCAATAAACCCAAAAAAAAGAAAATTGTAAAAGAAGGTCAAATGCCTTCAGGGATCAATATTATTTATAAAAAAGATACTGATAAAGAGAAAACCGTTGCTAAGAAAGTGTTCATAATTGAGGATGGACAAAAATCTGAAAAAGATAAAGAGGAAGTAGGCAGAAGGTTTGAAAACACATCTGCAATACTAGGTACAGTTAAAGAAAGATCTTACAAGAGACCTGCTAGATAAAACAACAAGAAAAACATCAAACAGTCCACATATTTTTGTAATAATAATTTTGTAAAATGAACTATGCAGAAGATATACGGCCTTGAGGATCAAGTAAGCTACCGCAAACTGAACACTCCCAAGTCAGGTTAGAATTTACTTTAGTTGTGCTCTTACTAGCATTACAAACTTTACAACGAAGAGACATCACTTAGATAGATCCAATATGGATAGTATAAATCCAAGTAATAGAAAATCAAAAAGCATCCAAGTAGTACCACATGGCATAATTTGATTGAGGACTGTTCTTAGAATAAACAGTTTTTATTTAATGTAAAATTTAAGATAATTAGGTTAGAAAATGTCTAGAATCAAAGAAAAATTTGAGGAATTAAAAATAAAAAAGGAAAAAGCACTGATATCATACATTATGCTAGGATTTCCAAATGAAAAAGCTACAATTTCTACAGTGAGAGGCTTAGTAAAAGGGGGAACAGACATCATTGAATTGGGATTTCCATTTTCAGATCCTCTGGCAGATGGACCAGTTATTCAAAATGCTAGTACTGTATCACTTGAAAAAGGAACCAATATTTCTAAATTTTTTAACATTGTAAAAAAAATTAGAAAAGAAACACAGGTTCCGTTAGTGTTGATGACATATACAAACATCATATATCGCAAAGGATATGGAAAATTTATTTCAGATGCAAAAAAAGCAGGCATAGATGGGTTCATTCTTCCAGATATGTCAATTGAAGAATCGAAAGAATATCTTGAAGCTGCAAAAAATAACATGGATACAATATTTTTGATATCACCGAATACAAGTAATTCCAGAATAGAAAAAATATCAAAAATGTCAACAGGGTTTTTGTATCTTGTTGCGGTGTTTGGCACAACAGGTGTAAAAACAGAGATCAAGAATTATACGTTGAAAGCAATTAAAAATGTGAAAAAACAGACAAAGGGAAAAATTCCAGTAGGAATAGGGTTTGGAGTATCCACACCAGATGATGTAAAAAAATACATCCAAGCAGGGGCAGATGCAGTAATTGTAGGAAGCGCATACTTGAAATTAATTGAAAAAACAAAGCCAACGCAATTAGAATCAAAAATCACTTCATTTACAAAAAGTTTGAAAAAAGAAACACGTCAACAGTAATCGTTACACTAGAAATAGACAAAACATACAAAAACTAGATGTTTAATTCATTAATGTGCAGACCAAATTTATTTTTGTTACAGGTGGTGTAATGTCAGGCCTTGGAAAAGGAGTCACTTCATCATCAATTGCAAAACTACTACAATTATCAGATCAAAAAGTATCATGTATCAAAATAGACCCGTATCTAAATTATGATGCAGGAACCATGAATCCAATTGCCCACGGGGAAGTCTTTGTCACAGAGGATGGAGGGGAATGCGACATGGATATTGGAAACTATGAGAGATTTCTTAATCAGGATATTCTAAAAAGCCACAACATTACAACAGCCCAGGTATATTCTTCAGTAATAGAGGCTGAACGGAAAGGAGAATATCTTGGGGCATGCGTACAGATAATCCCTCACGTTACAGACGAAATAAAAAACAGGATCAGAAAAGTTGCTAAAGATGAAGAACTTGATTTCTTAATCGTGGAATGCGGAGGAACAGTAGGCGATATCGAATCACTTCCATTTTTGGAAGCATTAAGGGAAATGAGAGTAGAGGAAGGCCCACAAGGGGTAATTTTTGTACATGTCACATTAGCACCATCGCTAGATGTGGTAGGAGAACAAAAAACTAAACCTACACAACATAGCGTTCAAGAATTAAGAAGGATTGGAATTCAAGCAGACTTTTTAGCAGTTAGGTGTTCAAAGCCATTAGAAGAAAAGACTAAGAAAAAAATTGCAATGTTTACCAATGTTACAACAAATGACGTATTATCTTGTCACGATGCTAAATCAATTTTTGAAGTTCCTCAAATGTTGTATGATCAAGGAATAATGGATTCGATATTTACAAAATTTGGGAAAGTTGGAATGGTAAACGCATCAGCAAATTGGGACAAATGGAATAAAATTGCTGAAACCATGGTCAATCACGATGATCAAAAAATAAAAGTTGCAATGGTTGGAAAATATGTTACACTTGCAGATAGTTATGTTAGTGTAAATCACGCATTGAAACATGCAGGAGCGGAGATTGGAAAGTCAATAGACATCGATTGGATAGATTCAGAATTAATAACAGACTATGACAAATTATCAAACTATGATGGAATTTTAATTCCAGGAGGGTTTGGAACAAGAGGTTCAGAAGGAATTATTAAAACGGCAAATTATGCAAGAGAGAAAAACATACCCTATCTCGGAATATGTTTTGGATTTCAATTAGCAGCGATTGCATTTGGGAGAAGTGTTTTAAATTTAGAAGACGCAAATTCTACAGAAATTAAAGCAGATACAAAAAATCCCGTGGTAGATTTACTTCCAGAACAAAAAGACATTTCAGACATGGGAGGATCCCTAAGATTAGGTGCAAATGAAGTGATGATTCAATCACAAACAAATGCCGAAAAGATATACAATTCAAGAAAAATCAACAAGCGTCACAGACACAGATATGAAATAAACAAAGAGTACATTCCAGAATTTGAAAAAAATGGATTGATATTTTCAGCTAATAGTGACGATGGAAAAAGAATGGAAATATTAGAAATTCCATCACACAAATTCTACATAGGCGTACAATTTCATCCAGAATTCAACAGCAGGCCTGGATTTCCAGAAAAAGTATTTTCAGCATTCATTAAGGCATCATCAGAAAAATAATATCAAAAGCACAGAATCTCACAGATTATTCAATTTTAGAAATTTTGTAAATTTTTTGCCTGGCATCACGAATAGAGACTTTCTTTTTGACGTATCCTTTTTTCAATAAATGACTTAAGGCTAAACGAACGGTTCTATCAGGAAGTAATGTTTTGTTTGCCAAATCTTTTTGTGTTAATTCCCCCTCGTACTCCAAAGTTTTTAATAATAATTTAGAGCTAGGAGGCATGCTGAGTAAATCCTCAGCAAGGTGGACTTTTTTTGCCAATGCAGAAATTCCAGTAGTGTCTTTTTTGAGACGAATGATTTTTGCGGGCGGAATAAACTTCGAACATTCAACAGTTTTTTTAACATTATACCTATCCAATCCATCCAAAATAACTTCACAGTGCAATCTTGCAGAAATATCATCAATTTCAATAAAGCTAGAATTAGAAACAATGATTGGGCGTCTAGTGACATCAAGAGAGTTTACAGAAATAATTTCAAAGACGGCAGAGTCTTGGAACAACACAGGTCCTCCAACAGACATAGAATATGCAGAAGAGCCAATTGGGGTGGATATAATTATTCCATCACTATTATCGTGCCAAACCTCATCACCGTTAACCCGTAACGTATGTTCCATCAACATTGCACTTTTTGATGCAAAGACAGCTACATCATTTAAAATAGGATAGACGTTTTTTCCGTCAATTTTAACACCGAGTCTAGGAACTTCTTCAACAGTAAAGTTTTGTTTTTTTAAAACATTTACAAAAGAAGAAAATTCTCGAAGTTCAATTTGAGCCAAGAATCCACTCGCTTCGCCTTCATTGATGCCCAATACGGGAGAAGTAGAATCAAAAGTTCTATGAAAATAATTCCTGACACCCTTATCTCCGCCTAAAACAATTATACAGTCAGCATGCTTGTTTTTAGATTTCGTAATGTTAAATGATTCAATATCAGAATCATCCAATATTTTTTTAATAGTTTTTGAAGCAGTATCATGTGTGTTAGAACCGTAAATTCCTATTTGCATTAAGATCTAATTTCTAAATGAGGAATAAAAGAATGTACTAAATCGTACCAATTTTGTTAATTAAGCATATTTTACAGGCACGATTAAGTACAAAATTCTTATCTAAATCAAAATACATGGATGTGATATGGCAAATCCCACATGGTTAAGATCTATTTATCACATCATTAGATCTTATACAAAAGGCGTTTCTTCAAGAAAGGATTATCTGGGGTATGATGATTAAATAACATGGCTTTTACTAGATGTGTCAAGTGTGGAGAATTAAGATTCGATAAACATGTTAATCGTTGCGGGAGTTGTGGAAGTTCGGGTTATCAAGGTTAGACTAGAAAGTAATTAGAAAAGGCATTATCATAAACACCATGTTGCTCCAATGGAAACAATTCACAGTACGCCGTAATACGATAACGGATTTAAAAATATGGCATATCAAATTTGACACCGTTTATTTCTATCAAGTTTGTTTAAAAAATCATAAAATTATTTGTGGAAATATATTATTTAAAAATTAAATATATCATAATTAAAATCGTCATAAGATAGATAATTCAAATTGAAATAATGATGAAACGAAATTTTATTTCAATTTTCATTACCCGTCTGATGTTTTCAACACATAATTATCTTGTAAGATATTAAAATTATGTGTAAATTATAATTAAAATTTGTTCAGTATTTTTTTAAATTGTTAACAAAATAAAAATCAAGCCAATTATCTACGCCCTTTACATAATGTAGCAGGTATGCTTACACCAGTAACACGATGTGGAGTTACTACAATAAATGCAGTATTGGCTTTCAATTATCTTATGTGATTATAAAATAAAAAGGTGAACAGGATATTTCTTAAAACTTGTACAGTATTGTAATTCATCCACCGGTCATGGAGTCAAACAACACGCATTCACATGCATCCCTTTGATCACAATAACTGCATTTGCAATTACAATTATCAAACGACATATTACAAAATATGCAGTTAGTGAATTTTGGATTTGTATCCAAAAAATCACCTTTGGGGAATGTGTTTCTTACAATAACATTTCAAGTCCGAACATTCTTTCATTCCGTCAATGTATTCGCTAAGAATCACTTTCTCCAATTCACAGAAACAAACATCTGCAGGGTCGTAGCATTCCACACAATAGCTCATATCATACCATAGCAATAATCAATGTTAAAGTATATTACATTATTTCTTAATATATAATTAATTTTAATATAAAAAATTAAACATATAGATAGTTTTTAGATATAATAGCCAATAATTCTTTTATTTTTAATCATCCTTGTCCGTCTATTCCCATCAGCGTAAGGGTCGAGCGTATTTTTGGAATTTTTCTGATCTTCCAGGTTATGGTTTCGCGCAATGCCTCGACCTGGCCGGACTGAACCTTTGCCAGGATGTCATACGCGCCAAACGTGCCGTGAACCTCTACCACTCCCTCAATTGACCTCAGCTCCGAGATTACAAACTCCTCAGAGCCAAGCTCGCAGTTTATCAGAACGTACGCCGTGGCCAACTAGATTCGAACTCCCGTCATAACGTAAAATATCACTTTAAAATATTTAACTTATCATAATTTTTTAGTAAAAAATTACAATAATTCTCGATATTTATGTAACACATATTCTAATTATGGTGATATTTTTAAATATTTGTTTAGCATAATACGTTGTAAGTATGGATGATAAAGATATCGAGATTTTGAAACATCTTTCAGTAGATGGTAGACAATCTGCACGACAGTTATCTCATAGGCTGGGCGTATCTACTGTAACAATTCTATCTAGAATAAAAAAACTAGAAAAAGAAAATATCATTCAAGGCTATTCAGTTCGTCTTAATCACGAATTACTGGGATTTGACATTACAGCAATAATTGAAATTAAAACCAGTAAAGGTAAAATGTTAGAAATTGAAGATGAGATTGCAAAATACGATAGTACAATTGCAGTTTATGATGTGACAGGTGGTGCAGACATGGTAATCATTGCCAAGTTCAAAACGCGTGGATTTTTGAGTGATTTTGTAAAAAAAATATCAGCAATGCCTAATGTTGAAAATACACTAACTCATCTTGTACTAAATACCATTAAAGAAGATGCCAGATTAGTGGAATAAATCCAAATAATTCAGCATAACCATACAAGGAAAAAAATCAACTAAGAGTTAAGATGTGAGTAGGAAATACCAAAACACAACTTAGCAATAGAGATCAAATACCAAACTACAGGTCTCTAAAATCCACCAAATTATAAAAATATGAGGCATTGTTTTCTACCATTCCTTTTTTGGGAATTTTTTGCAATCCTACATTGTTAGATTCAAGTGCAGCCTGGGCAGAACCTGCCGCAAAACACAGTGCCCATAGGAAGTCTTTTTCCTTTAACATCGTACAGGTAAATGTAGAACAAAAAATGTCTCCAATTCCAGTTGTGTCGTGGGTGGTTTTATTTGGCAATCGAAGAGAGTAAACTCGATTTTTTACCAACAAAGAAACATCCACTTTGTTAGTTAATAGTACATACTCAATCCCCTTTTTCTGTAATGCCAACATCATCTCATCATGCGAACCGCTAACAATGTTTTGACCCTCTTCAGGGTTAATTTTGATTGCATCTACATCAGACAAGTCAAGATCAGTTTTTTTTAAAATGACATTACCGTTAGAGTCTTTTTGACGTAAAAAGCCCTGAGGATCAACAAATAAAAAATTAGAATCGGATTTAATTTTTTTGAAAACGTCATCAGAAATTTCATGAAAAATGGGGCTGGCAATGTGGCCATCAGCATCAAGATTAGAATACTCAATTGGATCACATTCATTTTCAAGTTTCAAAGTTCTATCGGAACCAGAAATAGATATAGAAAATTTAGTAGTATTTTTTTCAGATTCAGAATCTATTAACTTAATTTTATGTTCAGTGAGATACTGTTTTGGAAAATCAGAGCCAAATTTTGTAAAAAGATTTACATCAAATTTGAATTCACGTGCCATAAGTCCACAGTAAGAGGCAGCTCCTCCAATTTGTTCATAAGAATTACCATCAATGGAAATGGTATCAAGGGCACAATGTGAAAAAATAGATAATTTCATGACTTAATTTTTAAATTTAGTAAATTTAGTTTTTTCCATCATCTTGATTAAAACAATCAGAACAGAGAATTCTGCCTTTCAAAACAACTAATTCTACACCAGACCTAAAGCAACCATGACACAATCCTTTCAAACTCATCAAAATTATTTGCTCAAACTAGCATTAAAGGATAAATCATTTTTTCATAATTTTGGGGGTAAGATCATCAATTTTCTTAAATTAACCGCAAGAATATAAGGAGGCAAAATGGCTGAATTTTATGCCACTTAAACGTGCAAGTAGAGGTCGTACAAAAGGAGGAAAAGGATCTTCAGGTACAGTACAATGTACTAACTGCGGACAAACAGTTCCAAAGGATAAGGCCAAAAAAGTCACATCAAGACTAAATTTAGTAGAGCATACATTAGCTAAAGAATTACGAGCACAAGGCGCATACATTGCATCACCAACTGTGTTAAAGCACTATTGTATTTCATGTGCAGTTCATTTCAAGATTATCAAAGTTAGATCAGAAGAGAGTAGAAGAAAACGCGGTAAACTTCGCGGTTAATTTTTAGTCCATACTAATCAGTCAATGGGGATTAATTATCAATTTGATTTTTCACGGCTATTTATTATATAATGAAAATATAATCACTCTTCAATATTTTTTGTAGTAAAAATCATTCTTTGAATTAATGTAATTCCCGCAATTATTATCACAATAATTACAGCATAATCCATAAAACCAATAATGCCTATTATTGCAATTACCAAAAGTCTTTCAGCCCTCTCACCAATTCCAATTCCTTGAAGTTTTATGTTAATCAAGTCAGATTTTGCTCGAGCATAACTAACAAGCAATGATAAAGTAATTGCAAGTAATACAAGATATGGTTCTGCATATCCACCAACCAAAATTCCTAAAAATATCGCAACCTCAGAAATTTTATCAAACATCGAATCAAGATATTCACCTTTTTTGGAAGTCTTGCCAGTTACTCGTGCCACCTGACCATCAACCATGTCAAAAAATCCTGAAACAAGTAACAAAATACCTCCAATAATTAATCCAAATTCCATACCCATACCATAAACAACAGCAGAAGCTAATGCAATGATGAGGCCCACAACAGTCCAAAAGTTTGGAGATAATCCAGTTGCAGCAAATCCTTTTCCTACCTTTTCAAGTGCAGGACGAAGAGTTTCACGTAAATTATTTAACACAAAGTACACCTAAAATACCATCTAATAAAGTAGATAGTAGTAAACTAACCAGTCTAACTTCCAAATTTAGCCTACATCATACAGAATAATAATCAACTAAAGTTCAAAACCGCTCTGCTCTTCCATTCTAGCAAAGATTTCTTCCTGGTGCATTGTTTCATGTGTACAAGTGTTGTTATTTCCTATCAATCCTTTTGCAACATTGCAGTTGTGACAAAGTATCTGAAATCCATCAGGGTAATTATTTTCTATAATCCAATTTATCAAGTGTTTGCCTTTCAATTTTGATGAATAACCTAATTCAGTTAATGCTGGTTCAGAATCTATTTGATTTTTACCTGCGATGTGATCAATAGCTAAAAAGTCAACATGTGAATTTTCACCGCAGCAATTGCAGCATGAAATGTTGCTATTTGAAACGTGTTTTGAATAATGTGATAATATTTTCAACCGATTTGTGACATAAATTACATATTTGTTTGTCTTGTATTCTGGATTTTGTCTACATGCATTTTTCTTTGCTTTATGTTCTTCATCAGTTTGAATCAATGAGAATGTGTTAATTTTTCTAATAGATTAATGTAATTTATTTGAAAATTAGATAAAAAATAAACATTTGATCAGAATTTAAAAATTAAACTTTAATTTCGCAGTATTCCACATAGTTTGATAGAAAACCAAATAATTCCAATCATTGCATGTTAGAAATTTTTAATGTGTGTAATGCCCAGTTGCCTGTTGGTCTTTGTTTTAGCACTACCACGGTAGCCATTGAGAATATGATGGACACCATATGTCGATGTGGAATTGGTTTATCTATCAAGTAAAAAACAGAGTCTTAAATTTTAAACAAAGAATTGATAAATCATGCATACAATATTATGACATGTTGCACGTATTAGAATCGCCTACAGATTCTTCAATGGCAGTAATTTTTATCATATCACTTGGAATTATAGGCCTAGTACTGTGGTTTAAGAAACGTAAACAAAAAGTTTCAAAAACTCAATCTGATAAACCAAAAATAGGGCACGATAGAGAATGGACGTCTTTTGAATTTGTTCAACACCTCATAAAATATCCTGATACACCTGATGAAGACTTTGTCATGATGTATGAAAATCTACTGGGAGAGGACAATTTAGAAAAAGATATGGAGAGTTATTGGAAAATGAAAATAGGAGAAGATAAAATTAACGAGGAACAGTTTAAAAAAATTAAAAAAGCATTTAATCAAAGATTTAAAAAAATAAGAAAAAAAGTACAAGCAAAAGAAAAAAGTGATGATATCATAAAATGGGCCATAACAAACAAAGAGGACGACAGAGTCAAGGATAAAAAAAATTAAGCACTACAATGACATTCCTTTCAAAGGTTAGGAATAACCATACATCTCGGATGACAGATTCTCTGGATCATATTTTAGACACGTTGTTTATAATTTTGTTAAAAAATTAATCATAGCATTATGCAAAGTTGGTGTTGTATACAGGTCGTGCACCAGTTGGAACTTCAGATGAGGCAGATTCAGATACAGGTTTGCCCCTAACTTGATAGACCCTTACTTTATGAAATACGTTATGTGATGAAAATATTGCCAATCCAGCGAGTGCAGCGCCAATGAAATTTCTGATTGTGATTTCCAAACTTGGTTCAGATGCAACCAATGAGAGTTCAAATACAACATAGAAATTGTCAAATAGCCAAAATGCAAGAGTGACCCATGACAACAAACCGCCAATCAAATAACCTAGTCTAGCCTTTTGCCTTACAAAAGAAATAGCAAAAAGAATTGCAGCGTACCAAATAGATGAACCAGCTAACCACGGTATTTGCCAAACATCAGATCTGTCATCTAACCAGTAGTACGTCGTACCAACAAAAGCCATAGCACACAAAGTAATTAACAGAATTTTCTGATTCATTTTGTAAGAAGTTTTTTCTCCTTCAGATTTAGAAATGGAATTGAAAGATTTTGCTTCTTCTCTAGCAGTTTTAATTGCCTGAGTCATATATGCCAGTTGAACTGGAATCAATTTTTGTGCAGAATCATCTTTAACTATAGAATCATGTACAAGACTGTCAACCAGAGGTCTTGCCAAAGAGGCTTTAACGGGAGTTACCAAATCAATCCAATAGGAAGAGAGTCTAGGGGTTAGAAAGGGAATTTGAATTACGTTAAGATTTCTGTTAAGAATTGAAGAATACAGTCTCATCAATTGTTCATACGTCATTGTTTCAGGCCCACCGATTTCTAGAATTTTTCCTGCGGTTTCATGATTTTTCATTGCGCCTATCAGATAATCAACGACATTGTCAACAGCAATTGGTTGTGTTTGGGATTTGACCCATTTTGGACAAACCATCAGAGGCAATCTTTCAACAAGATACCTAAGCATAGCATAAGATCCGCCTTCCGCACCAACGATAACTGACGCTCTCAATTCAGTAACAGGGATAGTTCCACTTGCCAGAATCTTTCCTACATCGTGTCTACTTTTCATATGTTTTGATAACTCTAGACCTTCGTTAACCAAGCCACCCAAGTATATGATTCTCTTTACACCAGAATCAGTTGCAGCCTTTAAGAAATTTTGAGCCTGCTGCTTCTCCCTACTTGCAAATTCAGCCCAATCCTTTTTTGAACCTTCCATGGAATGAAGCAAATAAAATGCGGTTTCAATGCCTTGTGTAGCGGCAATCAAAGAGTTAACATCAAACGCATCGGCTTGAACACGTTTAACATTTTGAGTGTCAGAATATTTTGATCTAGACATCGCAGTGACTGTAAACCCATAATTAGTTAATTTGTTCAAAAGTTTTTTTCCGATAAAACCACTCGAACCAGTTACCAGGATATCATAGGCATTATTTTGAGAATATGCGCTAGGCATTTTTAAAATTCATCACTCAATTTTTTTAATTTTCTTAAATCAGTGATTTCAATATTACTACTAAGAGTGATAATTTTTGCAAGTTTTGGATTTGCTTTTTCACCAAGCTTCAACACTGCATCACCACGCAATCTAACCTCAATAGTGGTTTTTTTCTGTGCCAAATCTTTTGCAAGATCTTTAGCTTCAGAAAGTTGTTTTAAGAGGCCAGGCATTTTTGTAAGTTCAATAGGTATATCAATTATATCGATTACTTTTGTACTCCCATCAACATAAAAGTTAATTGTTGGTGAGTCATTGCAAGTTATGCTTAATTTTCCAGTATCCAGATAAGATAAAAAATTAGCGGGAATATCAAAGTTTTTCATTGTCATCCACACTCAAATTTCTTTTGCTGTAATGGTTAGTTTCCCGCTAAGGGAAACGGTTCCTGTTGGGACTACTACACTATCTTTTACTATCTTACCAGCCATCTCAAGATTGTCAAAATCATAAGTGATTGAGGCATGTTTTTGTGTAAGTTTGTCAAAGATTTCAGCAAGTAGATTTGCCCATTCTTGTTCTTCTGCCATGAAGTAGATTTTTGATTTATAGTATTTAATAGAAAATACTAACTAAGCATAGTGCCAAATAAATCAATTTTAAAAATAAATTTGATGGCACTAGAAATTAATATTACCATTATGTTATATACAAACAATATTAAGAAAATTTATGGTGTATATTAGGTTCAAAAAAGTAAAATCTGAGCAATATCTGTATCTGGTGAAAAGTGTTTGGGATTCTAAAAAAAAGACATCAAAACAGGAAATAATAAAATATCTTGGAAAGGCATCACTAGTGGTAAAAGATGACATCCCTATTGAATATAGAAATGATGTCAAAATTCTATCAGTGCTAGCATCTTTCAACCCACAAGACATACAAAAGAGAGAGGATGCTACAAAAAGTTCCAGAAAGCAATTATTTAAAAAACTAACAGATGGAAATATAGAAGAATGTATAAAAATTTACAAAGAGTTTGTAAAAATATTCAGCACATCAGATTTCTTTGATAAAATTCTCAGACCAGTGATGAGCAAAATAGGTTCAGATTGGGAGACAGGAAAATTAGCAATTGCAACAGAACACGTGGCAAGTAACGTAGCCCAAACATTAGTAAAGATAATCATGGAACAGGTTTCAGGTTCTGGAAATAAGAAAAAAATATTGCTGTGTGTGCCAGTAGGTGAAGAGCATCACATAGGATGCGATGTACTTGAAACATATCTGACAATCAAAGGCTTCAAAGTATTCAACATGGGAACTTCAATTCCAACTGATGCGATAATAGAATTCATAGATATGAAAAAACCAGACACAGTTTTAATCTCAATTACAATTAATGATAACATAGCAGCAGGTCAAAGATTAGCAAAAAAAATCAGAGAACAAAGTAAAATTCCAATACTGATAGGGGGACATGCATTACAAACAGATAACGTTCCCAAATTTGAGGGAAATGTTATAGGAGATATCAGACTTGATGAAATTCCAAAAGTCCTAAGAGATACTACACTAGCCAATTAAAGAATTCAAAAAAGATTTAATTTTTGGATGACACAGAATAGAACTGTGTGCTGCAGAATCAGTTCCAATGCCATAGCTAATTGTAGAGTCACCAACAAAAAACAGACCTTCGATGCCAGGAATTCGATGTGGCATCTTAGACTTCCAAACTTTGCCAGGCTCCTTAACAACAGATTCAACTAATTTCCAGGCCATAGGACGTTCCCAAAGTAATGCAGAATCAAATTTAGGGTAAATTGAGGAAATTTCTTCCTTCATTTTAGTAACAATATTTTTAACTTTTTCAGAATCTTCAGTATCAGCAGAGGATACAGGAGTTCCTGCAATTATCAAATGCTCTCCAACAGGTGAAACTGAAGGGGTGATATTAGAAATAAAGAAAATTCCCTTAGTAACGTAATCCTTACCAACTGGAAATACAACTTGACGAGTGTCAATTTGTGAATTTAATGCAAAGTGTACTTCAACAACAGAAGTTGTTTTATTTAATTTATCAATTTTTTCAACGAATTTTGTATCGATGACATTTTTTTCAAATAGTTGGTTTAGTGCAGTGTATGCAGGATACGAAACCACTACGGAATTTGTGGGAATTATTTTTTCAGAATTTAAAGAGTCACTTACAACAACACCGGTGACTTTAGAATCTTTAACGATTATTTTTTTTACTAATTGTTTGGTTTTGACAATTCCATCATTTTCTGAAATAAAGTCTCCAAGAACATGACATATTGAATCGTATCCACCCCCATCAGGGTATGCAAATTCACTCGTGCCACCCTTAAATGGATTGGCACGGATAATAGTTCGAGCAAACTCACCTAACGAAATATGATCAGCAGTGTCAGCAAAAGCTAGCATGCATACAGCTTCAAAAAAGGCATTTGTGTCAGCATCCAAATCATTCGTTATTTTTGTTAGAGGTACGTCATCCCACAATTCAGTTTTTTCAATTGAAGAAAATGCTAGTGGAAGTAATAATTTTAAAAGTCTAACCCTACTTTTAAAAGGAATTAATGATAGACGAAGTAAATCAACCATGCCCTTAGGATAGATATGAAAGCCTGTTGTTGCATAAAATGCAATGTCATCAACTTTTGCCAGCTTTAATCTAGATTCGATACCTAAATTTTTTAAAATAGTAAAAATTGCAGATTTTTTGTAAAAGGGCATTATATGAAATCCATTATCAAGAACATGGTTTTTGAATTTCATCGATGCAGTTCGTCCCCCTAGATTGGCTGATTTTTCTAAAACAACTACTTCATGACCGTCATGGGATAACAAAGCACCAGTAGTCAACCCACCCACGCCTGCACCTATAATGATTGTAGGAAGAGGCATCAATAGCTATTGAGTATGTTTGTATTTAATAGAGCCTAACTTAGTCTAATAGTGCCAACTAGATATGAAATGAATTTGATTTAGAATAAATCTCAGCGCATGTAACAAATTCGGACATGGCAGAATTCATTCTTTTTAGTAGTAAAAATTTTAAAAACGGAATTAATTTAAGAATTCCACGGAGTTTTAAATCGACCAAAATGGAGATATCTGTTCCAGACAAACTTGAATTGTATGTTTCAATAAATGAAGTGCCCCTCACAGGACCGTCTAAAATAAACACCTTGTGTACATTGGGTTTTAAAATAACATGCTTAGTTTTAATTTTAATTTTTCTGCCCAAGAAATGTATTGATTCAGATACAATTTTTTCATTTAATGAATTACTAATCACAGTTAAAGATTTGAAATATTTTGGCATTATTTTGTGAAAATTTTCTACATCGGTGCTGATGCTAAAAATAGTATTACGGTCCAAATTACTTTTCTGTAATAGATTACAAACAGTCAATTAACAATTTTTTTTTGGCAAGTAATCCCATAAATTTGATTTGGTAACATTCATCTGAGGAAAATGCTTTTGAATTTGCAAACATAGTAGAGCCAATGATTTTTTTACTGAATCAGTTTTTACAGGATCAGTGAGAGGCAACAATCGAATGGTGGTTCTATCCTTACCAGACGATACATGAATAAAAAATTCGTGATGAGAGTCATCAATTACAACTACAGAAAATAAAGCACTTATTCCTGTGGACTCGACATACATGTTTTGAATTCTGATTAAAGGTGATTTTTCAAAAATTGGAGTAAACAGTACAGAGAAATCAGAAAGATTCAAACTTGAATCCAATACAATATGAGGCATCGTATTAATTTAATAGATTTTTTATTAAAAGAAACAGTTCAAAAACAACTAGTGCCATGAAATAAAAATAAAAATACCTAGTGGTAAAAAAATATAGAAAAATAGTAATTTTTGCTCATATTACCACTATATGACAAATTTTTGCTCTTTTAAATAAAATAAAATCATAATTGTATCATGTTAACTGAATTAATACATCAAAAAAATTGTAAAAAAAATGAAATGATCACAGATGCATATACAGGTGAAATTGCATGTGGAAGTTGTGGGATAGTTTCATCAGACCAAGTAGTTGATCAAGGTTCTGAATCAGTTGGTTCGAATCCAAATGATTATCTAAATAATTCCAGAGTAGGTGCAAAAAGATCATTGAAAATGATTGACATGGGACTGTCTACAATAATTGAAGCAAAGGATAGAGATGTTACAGGAAAACCATTATCATTAGAAAACAGAAGAATGTTCTATAGATTAAGAATGTGGGATAGAAATAGTCGTTCAGCAGTATCTTCCAAATCATTTCAAAAAGCATTCATACTGTTAGATGCAATTAGTTCAAAGCTAGGGT
>Ga0209663_1000727_pt1 | contig 17948 bp, 20 predicted proteins | sample SaaInlV_135m_DNA_2_FD_184667 | JGI IMG/M metagenome (GOLD analysis project Ga0209663, IMG submission 184667) | Marine microbial communities from expanding oxygen minimum zones in the Saanich Inlet - Saanich Inlet SI073_LV_120m_DNA (SPAdes) (version 2) | ecosystem: Environmental > Aquatic >... | reverse complement strand
CTATTATTAATAGGCGCATCTCTAGGTATTAATTTGAAAGTACTTGCTTGATTATACATATTATTTCATCATCTTCTTTTAAATACAGCGAATCAAAATCGTTATCAATATCCCACTTTCTCCAGTATAACCCTTTATCTTCTTCCCAATAATCGATGTTATGGTACTCAACTTCTTTGCCGTGGTGTTCGCACTCTACGATAAATCTTGGCGAGCAGTCCCACTTGCGCGCAACGGGTGTATATATGAATGTATGAAACTTTTCGAATATATCTTTAACCGGTGGTTTAACACATTCGAATTCTTCATACTCTTTATCAGATACAACTAATGTGTTACTTGGTAATCCTGTTAAGTCTGTTTCTCTACAGTTAGTGGTGGTATATACCATCGGTCTATCATCATGTACGACAACCGGATTTAGTCTATCAAGCAAAATTCTTTTCTTATAGTTAATACCATTCTTTTTAACTGGATCATACACCCTATCATCTTGCAATATGTATACGTTATCTTTATCATTATCTTTAACTTCTTTATTACCACAGGCAAAATAGAATATATTATCAAACAACAGAGTTTTATTCATATTACTGTTTACACCACCATCAACGAATAATATGTTAGTCCCTTTAACTACTGAAGGTTTGTCACAGTACGTAATAACACTTTCATCTAATTCAAAATCATACTTAGATAGGTCTAATTCAAACTTCTCAGCGAATAATATACCAACGTTGAAGTGATCTTTGAGTATCATATAATAATCAATCACCTCATAGACATGACCACAAATACCATGATCATTGTTACTCCATGTATATGACAACCATAAGTCTATCTTAGGATCAAGTTGTAATAGCTTTGACAAGTTTATCCTCCTTGCTTAATGTATAGTTACCTAAACCATTTTCCATTATATCATTATATCTAAATGTTATTGAATCTATTAATGTTGGGTTCTGATCATCAATCACAATTTTTTTATTGTGGAAAAATGCTTCAGGTATAATCCTATTGTTCGTATCAAGTAGTGTATGTATATAATGTATAGTATCAATCTTATTAAATATATCCCCTTGCCCGCTACCATGCTTTTTAAGTAATGGCTTATTAAGATTCGGCATTGAATTGGGCACTCTTAGACCTGACACGAATGTACCTTCTCCACCAGTAGACTCTTGGAATATATTAAAGTTTAATTTGAGATAGTTAAATATATCATAGTTCTGATATTTGTATGAGCCGTAGTATGTTACTGTTCGATCATTCTTATATCTGAACATATCATGTGCTTCGTTTGAGAATACATGGATATCATTAGATAGAAATTCTTTTACCTCAGTGAAAGTTCTAATATCGAGTATTAGTGTTTTATTAAGTTTAATTTTATATAAATCGATTAAACTTATAGGAGTTATAATATCAAGAGGAATATTATATTTAGCGTCAAAGATACTCTTAAGAAGAGCTAAGTCTTTATCATTAATATTAACAAGGTATAAAGGGCAGTTTAGATATGCTGCATGTTCGAATGCATAAAATACCGATCCGTTTAGTTTATTGTGGACCTGCCATTTATAGACAACACCAATCAATATGTCGCATAGAAGTCTTCTAAGAATTTATTTTGAATACCTTCTATATCCTCAAGTGGTGCATTATTTATTTCAGTTACGTACTTCGAGAACTTGCGTTCTAGTTGAGCCACACGTTCAATCTCATCTTTATAGTTTAAGTAATCTTCTAATTTATTAATAAGCTCTTCATCACCGGTCTCTAAAATAGATAAGTATTTCTCTTCTCTATTGTCGTTGGTAATAGCATATCCTGCGTTAACCAAATCATTGTTAAGTACAATGAACCCGTACATAGTTAAACCGGCAATAGAAGCTAATGTTGGATTTGCTAGCATTCTTACTTTAGCCAAGGCCGCATTACGATGATTTGCGATATCATCTTCTTCACCGATAGTAATATACCGTACTTCACCAGGCATAACCTCATCGGTCATCATTTCCTTAGTGATTTGTACTATCTTATTTTCACTTAATCCAGCTTTGATCTGTTTATAAGCTATATAAGATAACTTGAGCATCGTCTCATTTCGATTTGCTAAGTTGTCTAATGTATTCTTTGTGACATTGGTTACTTCCCAATGAGTACCTTTATCAATCACTAATGCTAATTCATATATCATAATATAACTCCGTTTTAAAATTTAGGTAGCATTGAATAGTCTACCATATAATAACCCTTTCTATCTTGATGTACAGCATCTTTCCATTTACTTTTAAGAATCTCTTGTGCCATAACACCGGTTTTAATAGTATCATCCCATAAGTATTTAAAGTTGTATATGTTAAGACCATTTCTTTCTTCAATAAATTCGATATCTCTTTTCAATCTTTCATCTGAATAGTTACATGCACAATCATTATGGCAAGCACAAACGTTATTACATGCACAATCCGAGTTACAGATACAGTTTTGTCTAATTACATTATATCGATCTCTGATAATATCCCAATGACTATCTTCAATAAGATCACCATTAAGATCTCCAAATGTTCCACCGCCGTTCATATCATTAACCATTTGTACTAAGTCTTCTGCGTGATTATCAATGATTGATGAGCCACTTGATATTGAGCTTGGCGATCTTAATGTATAATTGTAATTTGAGTGTGAGTTCCATCGAGACATTTCATCTCTAATTCTAGTTCTAACGTTCTCTATATCCGATGCTCTAATGACATGACCAGGCACACCGTAATCTCCACTTAACGATAGCGTTCGGTTTGTAGAACATGATGACCTATGATTAGAACACGTGCTTGTGCCGGTGCTGTGATTTGAACAATGACTTCCTGAACAGGCCATACTAATTCCTCTTGTTTATATAATACTGAACAGATCTATCAATCTCACCAAATGCTTTAAAGAATCCACACATGTTGTTGACCCAACGATCAGTCCACTTATCGTTAAAATTATCTTTCTTCGAGTTATCTAGAGAAATTACCGGACATATCATACATGTAGTTGCTACACAACCATTACATATATCTGATACCTCTTGGATTGGTTCTCTTAAAGAATCACTCATTTTTATAATATTATTTATAAAACTATCATCGTCTATATGTCCACCTTTCATCTCATCTTTGTTAGGAGAATATAATGACCCGTGACATGCATAAGAATTACCATCAACGTCTATAGCGTGCATGTTTACACCAGATGAGCAATGGGTCTTTGCATCGTTCTCCGTAAACCAAGTACATAAGAAGTGACCGTGTTCTTTATGGAATTCAATCTCTTCTTTAGCAATCTTCATCATACCATGCTTAAAGCTATCTATTAGATCTGGCAATCCATTAATATCAATATCCGATACATAGTCAATGGTCGGGGCGTATGCTACACGAACATTAGGCAATTCTTTATATAACCTTTCATGGTCTTTCCAAGATGAATATAAAGATCCCATTGCTGTTAATGGCATAGTAGCTTTCATCGATGTTGATATACCTCGATCGCTTAAGTATTTAATATTCTCTACAACTTTATCAGAGGTTGTTTTACCGGTTTTAAGTACACGGAATACATCATTAATATCTTTGCCGTCGTACGACACTTGAATATGCAAGTTAGATGTATCGACATTATCAATAATCTTATTTAATCTATTACGATCATAAGCATTAGTGTATATATGGTAACTTACCTTTGGATTATCTTGATATGCTTGGATAATCTCTGTAACAAGTTTAAAGTTTAATGTAGGTTCACCACCCCAAAATGATAAGTTAAGCTCGTCATATTTGTCATTAAACCATTCGGAATCAAGCAACTCTTGAATCCTTAATTTTAGTACATCAACCTTTTCATCTAACTTTTGTTTATCGGTCTTTAATCCTTCGAAGCAATACGTGCAATCAAGGTTACATAAAGCTGTAGTTGTTATCTCAAGTGTAAACTGGTTTTTAATTGCCATAATTTATAATCTCATCCATAATATTATTCATCTTCTCTTCAGTAATCTTCTCTGGTTCAGGTACAATAACATCTAATAGCTTATCGGCTAAAGACATTAAAGAAATGCTTTCATCTTTGAATCCTGTGTCTGATAGGTACTTTGCGGCTTCAATCAAATGCGTGCTTGCCTTATACATCGATTGATTTATATTTTCAATACTATTCATTATTCAACTCTTCCATTATAATTCTTTTAAAGTCTTTGTTGTCTCGTAAGTCTTTTACGAGAATCGCTATTGCTTTATATATATATTTATATATGGTACATATGTCGACTATTGGACCTTCATTCTTTATCTGCTCATATAAACAACCCTTCTTGCAATAGTTCTTTACAGAGCATGTGTTACACGCACTCGTGTGTACATATGATGTTATATTGTTAGTGGCAACCAAGTCATCTTTAAATCTATTACAAGGGACAACCTTATCTTCAGAGAATGAGAACAGATCTACGCCTGCACCGCATGATTCAACTACATACTTCTTACTTTCATATAATAAGAAATGTCTAAGATAGAATAGAATTAGGAATGGCATTGGTTCACTTGGATTTTCTCTGTACCAGTCGAATAACTCTTGTATTCCTTTATTCAAAGCAGTTACAGATTCTATGTCCCATATACCTCTATCCCTAACGAGGGTCATGTCTGGCACGATACCAAATTCATTTAGAATAAACAGATGATTTTCTAATAAATTATAGTTGCCTGTGCTAATCATTGTATGGCACTTCATGCCTTTAAACAGGTCTTTCTTTTCTAAGTAATGCTGTAAGGTTCCTTTACCGGTTAACTGCTTCCTATTGAGGTCCTGCCATAGCCCGTCAAAGCTTAATGACAACTCTACATTATTATCAAGAAGATACTGCTTGGATTTTTTAGTCATCTTTAAACCGTTGGTCGGCATAAAGTATTTGATATTATCATCATTGATATGATTAATAATATATTTGACTTTGTCTAATTGGAGAAGAGGCTCACCCCCAAAGAAGTCTACTTTAATGATCTCTTCAGGATATGTTTCTCTTAATAACTCAAACTCTTTTAAGAATAAATCAACATCGATCGACTTATTAGATGTCTTCTCCATATCACAATATGAGCAGTCTAAGTTACATAATTCAGATAGGACGACTAATAAAGTTTTCATTTAATTCAAGCGTTGTCTTTAATAATTTAATATCATATTCATTTGCTAAGGCTTTAGTATCCTTTGGAAAACATGCACCACCAAAGCCTCTCTTACCATCATGGCCTGGAACATCAAAGTGATGTGTTCCCATCCAAGGGTGTTGCTTTAATATCCCTGTTACTTCTTTCCAATTGTCCTTACCTACAACATCATACATCTCATTCATAAAGGTTACCTTCATTGCATAAAACGTATTCATCATATATTTAATATGACTTGCATTTTCAATAGAGGTAAGGAATACTTTATCAGTTTTTACAATAGAGTACTTAGTATATATGTCGGCTAATTCTTGTGCTTTATCTCCGCCAATAATTAACATTGGAGGATTAATGAAGTCTTCGAGATTGGTTCGTTCCGATAAGAACTCTGGGTTATATAATACATCGTATGGTATTAAGTGGTGGGGTAATATGGTTGACTTAACAACTACTAATCCTGTATATTCAGAGTCAAATATGACATCTAATACTGTCTTAAGTATTTCGTAGTTTGAGTTATCATCAGGCGTGGGTACTGCGACAAAGATAGCATCGGGATTTGCATTGCAAACGTCAGCTATACTTACCTTGTTATACGCAGGGTCCGATATAATGTGAGTTGTATTAGGAAAGCCGTGTTCGACAGCCTTTCCCACCATTCCATAACCAATAATTCCAATCATACTACTATTTATATCTAAGCTTTAGCAGCTCCTGTACCGAAGTAGAATGAAATGATTGCAAGGACTGAATGTTTCATCCAATCTTGAACAGTCACTGGCATTACAATATCTAATCTAGTAATCAAACATTACTTACCTTTTGCTATTGAAGCACCAAAATACATTTCTACAATAAGCGAAGTCCAAGCAAACACTTCATCGTATTTAATAAGACCTCTTACCATCTCATACTCAATAACATCTGGTGTTATTTGAAACCCAAGAAAACTAAAGCCCTCTTGAACAATTGGAATTGCTGTAGGGATATCCATGAATAATGGAGCCATTACATATATTACTATTAAGAATAGCATTACCCAAATGATTAAGCGCCTGTTAAGAGCTGCTATTGGACTTTCTTTATTTGCTGCATCTCTAGCATCAGATATAGAAGATTCTCTTGCGAGTAGTACTTCCATTTGCATCTTCTGTGATTCTTGCTTTGCCTGCATATTCAATGCTGTTAACTTAGCAAAGAATCCTAAGGCAATTGGTAGTATACTTGTTAATAGGGTTAGCATATGGTTTTATTCTTTTGAGAGATAGCCATGAATTTCATAGCACCACCTAGAATGGCGCCGCCACCCATTGTTAATAGTTCTACTGGTATCATATCATTACTCCTTTATGTAGTTGGCGTGCCACCTCTACTGTTTATAAATTGTGTCATACAGAACCGGCCTGATTGACTGCCCTCATGGCTTTTATCAATAGACACCTTTGACACTTCATGTTTAATTTGTGATGGGAATATTATAGTTAGATTGTTAGTTATCTCAAAAGTTATATCATAATCAGTAAACGTTATCTCACCGCCCAAAAACTTCTTTGGTTCTTTGAAGAACCAAGATACTGCAGTTAATACTGACCTATCTGTATGAGCAGCATAATAATCCGAGTTTTCATAGTAAGATACTAAAGTTGTATCAGTATCCATATATAAAGAATCGAAATACCAAGAATCTTTAATAACGTTATCATCAAATACATCAAAAGTCTTTTTATTATGTTTTAAGATAGTTGAGTATTCTCTGTTCTGGAAAACATAGTCAATGAGTAGCCCAGAGTTTTGTTTAGCTGCTTTTCCATCATTATTAATACTAGTGCCTGTGTCCTTGGGAGGAAGGAACATTGAGTTACTCTCAAAATGCAAAATCTCATTAAACATTTCCATGCGCTCCTGTTCAGACCACACTCCTGTAACTTCTAAGTAATGAAAAGGCTCTGTATGTAAAGTAACTTCCATAGATATCTAAACTAACCCTTCTGTTATTTCTACCCAAGCAAGTGTTTCTTCGTTCCATTCGTACATTAAATCATCTATTGGGTAAGCTACTGGTGCGTTCCAATTAAAGTCAGCATCTAGTGCCCACGAAGGGTATGGTTGCGGTGAAATAAATACCTCATTTACCTTATCCCAAGTGTCACCTACTCCGGCATACTTACCTCTAAAACTACCATTATAAGATGTTTGAACCCACAAGAATGCGTCACCTACAACACCTGAATTAATAAAGTCTTGTTCAGCAACGATTACATTTTCTACAATGTTGTTGCTATCTATCTTTGCAAAATGACTCATGCTAAGTACCTCACTATTACTATTCCTGAACCACCTGAACCTGACCTGTTAAGGTTTGGTGCGGAATATTGACCAGCACCACCACCGCCACCACCGGTGTTAGCACCACCGAATCCAGCGAAGCTTGTGCTAGATCCTGTGGTACCTGTGCCTGAGTTGATAGCACCACCGCCACCCGACGCGCCAGATTGAATCGAACCGCCTGCGCCACCACCGCCTAGACCACCCGTTCCAGGGGTTCCGTTATAATAGCTTGCGCCACCACCGCCACCCCAATAATAATTGTTGCCATCAATGTTTATTTGTATACCGTCTCCGCCAGTTCCAGGACCGCCTCCTGCACCCGACTTCTGGTTAGTTCCCCAACCAGCGGTACCTGCGCCGCCACCGCCACCACCGTGCCAAGTAGTGCCATTAGCGCCGTTACTAGCATACGCAGTCACCGTGGTAGCCGTTGCAATAGAAGGAGTTGGCAGATTGGCATTAGAAGCTTGGCCTTGTTGAGAACCAGCACCTGATGCTCCATCAGATGATGTGCCTGTTGCATTGTAACCGGCCGACCCATAGCCACCCTTAACACTAACACCATTAAAAGAAGTGGAGCCACCCTGAAGCCCTTTGAGGCCTGAGCCGGTTACATAACTTGCGCCTGCTCCAATAGTGACCGAAGTGGCTCCCACTGGTAACATCCATCCCTCTACGTGTACAACACCACCTGCACCACCACCGCCAGCGTGTCGTCCAGCACCACTACCACCGCCACCGACAATGAGTACATCAGCGCTCACCGTGCCATTTGTATCAAAAATGCCACTTGAGGTGAATGTATGTATTTTATAAGCACCATCCGTAGTAACAGTACCACCAGTAGCTGAGAAAGGTACATTACTCATTTGATGCCATACTGTTCCATTCCATACTTTCATAGCATCGGTACCAGAAGTAGTATCAAACCACATATCACCTGCAGCAGGGCTAGATGGAGCTGTTGTGGATACTGTTGAAACATTAATAGCGCCAATCTGTGAATCTACATAAGTTGTATCAGCCTTATTAGCCAATGTAGTAGCAGCAGCACTTGCACTTGCTGCAGCTGCCGAAGCAGAACTTAAAGCTTCTGCCGCCGAATCAGCAGAATCCATCGCATCCGCTGCAGTGTTACCAGCTTTATCAGTGGCTTCAGATGCACTATCCGCAGCATCGCTAGCAGATGTTGATGCTGCTGTAGCAGAAGTTGCCGCAGCTAACTTAGAGGTATTAGCCTCTGAAGCTTTTGTTGTTGCAGTTGTAGCAGACGTTGCAGCCTCACCAGCTTTAGTAGTTGATATGCCAGCTTGAGTTGTGGCAGTTGTAGCAGAAGCAGTAGCTGAAGTAGCCTTAGTACTCGCGGTACCTGCATCGGTACTAGCATTACTTGCATGATACTTAGCAGAGTATTCTCCACCATCAACAGCACCATCGGTCTTAGTTGCCCATTGTTGAGATAAACCTTCAGCACTTTCAGCAGCAGTTTGTGCAGCTACAGCATTATTCTTTGAAGTTTCAGAAGCGGTTTGTGCTATTAAAGCATCTGTCTTAGCAGTTGCAGCAATACCTTGAGCGGTTTCAGCAGCAATCTTAGCATTTTCAGCTAATGTCTGTGCGGTCTCAGCATCGGTCTTTGCAGTATCAGCTGCACTCTTAGCAATCTCTGCTCCGGCCTTTGCAGTCTCTGCAGCTTGTTTCGCTGTATCTGCCGAGGCAATCTTACCATCCATATCTGTGATACGTCCAGTAACTGTCGTTTGCAGTGTTGTCGTATTACTAACTAAAGTATTTACGGCATCTGTTAAAGTTGTTGGCATTTATATTTTCTCCTACGGGTGATGGGTTATTATTTCGTTCTGTGCAGATATAATAGCTGCAGCGTTAGACACCACCGATAATTCATTTGCGTCAATACCATCTTCAAGCTCTCCGAGTGTATCGAAGTCAACTGAAGCGGTACCTTTAAGTGTATTTATAATTGAGTCGACCTGACCCATATTGTAATACGTTGATAAATCAGTTGGAGGACTTAACGTTACAATGTTAGAGTCCGTTTGTGATTTCGTATAGTAATCACTTAAATCTGTTGGCGGAGATAGTTCTACTACCTTACCGTCAGTTTCTGACTTATTGTAAAAGTCAAATTCTGCTAGTTGTCTTATTCTACTCATATTGTTATTTATATGATTTAAATTTGAATGGGTGTTAAGTTACATCAGTTATCTTCTATCCAAGCAAGTGTTTCTTCATCCCAAGAGTAAATTAATCCATCTGTTGGATAAGCTATAGGCGCACCCCATAAGCAAGTGTCTTCGTTATATTATTTATCAAGATAATTAATTTTAGTTAATTGATTCTTCCTTTTCTATAATCCAGGCCTGAATTAAATTTCTTACATCACTTTCTGATAATTCAATTGGAGTTCCTGATGTATCATTTAACATTGTTTTGTTATTATGTATAGCGACCTGTCTATCCTCTAATTGTTGTGAGGTTAATCTAGTAACAGTACTTGGTATATAAAAAGTATGATTATCTTTTACCATTCCAATAAAAGTATTATTTATTCCTGGCCAATGACCCCATTCACTTAACCAATCGGGGTGTTTAATCCCTATAGGTGAAAGTTTATCAGCATGCATTTTATATTCTAATATTATCATAATATTCCTTAATATGTTATTACTATATAGCCTTTACCGGCTTGATGGCCACCACCCGTTGAACCGCTGCCACCATTTCCAGTCCAAAATCCACCAGTATTAGAACCATAAGCAATTCCATTACCTGGATAATACGTAGATGATGTATTAGCAGGATTTCCAGTAACACCACCGCCACTTGATGCTCCAGAAACTACCGTTGCGTTAGCTCCAGCAATATTTCCTGATCCTGATGTTTGACCTGCTACATAGCCGCTGCCACCAGCTGCGGATTCTCCATTGATACCAGCTTTATCACCACCATTACCACCACCATACCAGCCGCCGCCACCGCCACCACCATTGCATCCGTTACCACCACCAGATGATCCGCCACCAGGCCAACCACCTGACCAACCTTTAACATCATTGTTACCACCTGCCCCATGTCCACCTTGCCAATGAGCACCTGCACAAGTCCAAAATCCAAATGGAGGTGTGCCACTAGTGGTACATGACCCAGCGCAAGAAGCAGCAGCACCACCGGCAGTTTGACTGGCACCATTATAATAAGCGGTGGATGATGTAGTAGCACCACCGCCTTGACCTCCCGTTTGGGATGTGCCAAAACCGCCACCACCACCTGCAACAGCAATAGTATTTGCATCAGATTCACTGCTATATACTATTTTAGCATAACCACCGCCACCACCACATTGATCTGTACCAAAGCCAGACTCTGGTACCCATAACCTAAAAGTGGCCCCAGCGGTAGTGTTAACTGTAGCATAAGAATAACCACCACCACCACCTGCGCCAGCGCCATTACTACCTGCCGAGCCACCTGCGCCCCATAGATGTACAGTAAATTGAGTAACTCCTGACGGTACAGTCCAAGATTGGTATGATCTACCACCCCATGAAAAATTAGTTACAACAGGCGCATTAATAGTTAAATTAAATGATCTATCAATATAACTCCCGCTGCTTTCTGTAGCTCTAATATTAAAATTATATTGGGTATTAGAACCAACAGCAGCTGCAGTGCCTGATAAGACGCCGGATGAACTATTTAAGGTTACACCTGTTGGTACAGAACCAGAAGATATTGTATATGTAATGGTCTCACTCGTGGCACTAGAAGCACTAAATGTGTGAGATACACTTCTATTGTGAGTATAATATGTAGCAAGGGCCCCTGCACCCGGTGAGGTGAATGTAGGGAGTACATTATTTATAGTTATTGAATAACTTTTACTAGAAGTACCACCCGCAGTATCTGTTGCTAGAATTGCAAAATTATACGTTGTGTCTGCTGATACTGCCGACGCGGTTCCAGTAAATGTGGTACTATTTACTGCAGGTAATACCATACCACCTGGTAAACTACCTGATTGAAGTGAATATGATAATTCAGCATCTGAATCTACATCATCCAACACATCGGCTGCTAAATTATAGTTAAATGAATCTCCTTCATTTATAGATGCCATCACGCTAGTTCCAGCAGTCCAAACTGGACTTGCATTAGATACTAAGTTCCATTGAGTTCCACTACTAACGTATAAGAAATCGTCATCTGTTTTGAAAAATAAAGTTCCTTCCGCTGAAACTGGACTTGGGAATGAAGTACCTGTTAATACTGCATCAATACCTGTTAGGTTAGACCCATCAATCACAGGCAAAGCACCAGTTAAAGTTCCGGCATTAATACCTAAAGAATCAACATGCGATTTAGTAGCTGGAGGACTTAACTCAACAATCTTGCCATCAGTCTCAGCCTTAGTGTATCTATTACCTAAAGCCGTCGTGGTTGTAGATGCATAATTAGCATCATCTCCAAGAGCAGCAGCCAATTCATTCAATGTATTTAAGTTAGCAGGTGCAGTATCAATAACAGCATTAACCGCGGTCGTTGCAGCACTTGCAGCACTTGAAGCACTTGAAGCTGCAGCACTAGCAGAACTTGATGCTTCACTAGCTTTAGTAGTTGATATACCTGCTTGGGTTGTAGCAGTATTGGCTGAACCAACTGCTTCACTAGCTTTAGTGGTTGCAGTACTTGCAGATGCTGCTGAAGCAGTTGCCGAAGTGGATGATTCAGATGCCTTAGTGGTTGCAACACCTTCAGAGGCACTAGCAGCATTCTTACTTGCCAATGCATTATTTTCACTTACGCCTGCTGCAGCATTTTCAATTGCAGCTTTTGCACTCCAATGTTTAGCACTATATTTACCAGTTTCAACCGAAGCATCTTCAGCATTATCTGCCCATTGACCAGCTTTAGTCTTATGTGAATTAGCAGCTGCAGCACTTGCTGCAGCATTCACCTCTGCAGTTTCAGATAATCCTTGGGCAACAACAGAAGCATTCTTAGCCGTAATAGAATCACTTCTATTAGTTGAAGCAGATACATCCGCTGCAATTGAAGCATCTCTTGCCGCTTCAGCAGATGTCTGTGCTGAACTTGCCGCTGACTGAGCCGCTAATGCATCTGATTTAGCTGTTTGAGCATCAACCTTTGCAGTAGATGCCACATCTCTTGCAGTCTCTGCTAAGCTCTGGGCTGTTTGTGCCGATGTTTCAGCAATCTCTGCATTAGTCTTAGCTGTTTCAGCCGCTACCTGTGCTGAGTTAGCTTGGGTAATCTTACCATCCATATCAGTAATACGACCTGATACAGTATTGGTTAAGCTAGTTGTATTTGCAACTAAGTCATCTAATGATTCTTGAATTGTTGGCATATTTTATATTTCCTATGGATTAGCTATAATGTGTTTTTCTTGTAAATCAACAATCGCTGCTAACGTTGTCATTGTTTGTATGTTTAAGTTTTCTGCATACGATGGATCATCACCTAAAGCATCTGCTATTTCAGATAAGGTATCCATTGAAGCAGGGGCATCTCCGATTAATGCTGATATTTTAGTATCGACAAATGCTCCTATGTTAGCAGTATGAGCTGCACCATTAGATGTATTAACCGCTAGTTCACCGGATGCACTATTAAATGCAACTGAATCAACCCCCGCAACTGCTGTCGTTGATATCGCTGTGATCTTACCTTGGCGATTAACTGTAAGGACCGGTACAAGAGATGAAGAACCAAACGATTTGGTTTCTACGTCACCTGCATGGGCAACTAATTCTTTTACATTATCTTCTCTGACCTTACCGTCAGATCCAATTAGTTTTGAAAATAGTCTTGACTTACTCATTGGCGTGCTCTATTGTATTATATAGTTATTTATAATGATTTGAATTAGACTTTAGTTAAAGATACAAACGCTGGGTCAATCTCTGCTAATGGGTCAACAGCATCAAAGTGCATAGTCATATTAATCTCACGAGTATGCTCATCAGTCTCAGGACCATAAGTCTCAACACCTTCTTCACTCGTATGTTTAATCTTACGAACCTCAGTAAATGGTGTAGCTTCATATAGCATTACATCATCTAAAGTAACCAAGGCATTAACCTCTACTTCTTTAGCATCACCTTCAGTTCTGATAGCAGCACGATAAGCTTTAAGTTCTGTACTCATAGCAGTACCACCGTCCATCTCTCTGATAACTTGCCAGTCAGTAGACTTTAATCTTGAGCCAACTTGTGATTTGATTGTACTAATCATTTGTTCTTTCAATGTATCTACATCTCTAGGTGTTTCATTGTTCCAGTAGTATCTTTGATTAAGCTGTACGGGCATCTCATAAGGTGTAATACCTAGAGTTTCCAGTAGAGCAGCATCGTTGAATACTTGTCTTGGATATGTAACATCACCAATAGTCATTGACCTTGGTGTCTTTATAATTGTTTCTTGATATAACCACATATTATGCTCCTGTTATCTTGCGTTAGTGTATTTGAAAGGGTTCTCGGCAAAGGCTATGTAAATAAAGGTTTCACCATTTGCATTTACTTGAGCTTCACTGGTTCTCCATTTAAAGCCATTACTTACAATACCCAAAGCTGTATATGTTGCATCATCATATTCAGCAGCACTAGAGTTTGGGCTTAATTGCTTCGTTGAGGGGTTTATTGGATTTCTTGCAGTATCGTGAATCCACCAAGGCCAAGAAGAGTTTTCAGTATCTTTAACCATCACATAAGCAGGTCTAAACCCACAATGTACAAACGTACCATCAGCTGAACCATTACCAGTATATGAGCCTACCTTTGAGTAGCCTTCTACTGAGTGGAAACAGTAAGCTATAGCGGTGTTGCCATTACTAAACTGTAAACTCGGAAATGTATTTGCTGTTGGGGAAGAATAACCCAAATTACCTTTAGCAGCTGTGCTCTCAAGTAATAAGTAATCAAGAGAACCATCAATTAATGTAGTTAAAACATACCAAGAAGTAGAAACATTTCTTCCTTTTATAATTACCATCTCTGGTGCTTTAGACAATCCGTGTCCAACTGTTTCATCATTACCTGTATGAGTATAAGAAACAATACTAAACCCAGCATCTGCATTAGCACTTACCGTTGATGTGATAGTACCGTTAGTGTTAGATACACCAGCACCGTTTGCTTTCCAGTTCCAAGCTACGTAAGTTTGACCTGACTCATTAGTTGTAGCAGCAGAACCCATAGTAAAACCATCACTATCAAAAGAAGTTAAAGAGCCTGTGTGGGTATTCTCAGCATTAGTAGTGTTAGAATATAACCTTTTTGTTGCTCCTCTAATTTTGTCAAATAAAGAATGATTAGCTGAAGCACTTCTATACTTCGCCCAAACAAAATCTGGAGCAAAGCCAACACCAGTAATAGCATTAGTTCCACCAGTACCAGTATAAAGCACAGTATTAAAATGCTCACTAGGTATAACAGCAGGGTCAGGTAGATTAGACGTACATAATGCTAGGAAGTCAGTAGGGGGTGTGTAGTAAAAGTCACCTATTGAGTTAGAGTCTTGATTGCCTTGTGCTGTCTTGTTACCAGCGAATGACGAGTCTTGTCCGAAGTTTACTACAAACTCAGATAAATTTATATTAGTAGAGGCATCCCCATAAGTAAAAACCCAAGATGTTCCTGATAGAGACGAATAAGCAGTCCCTTGAGAAGAGCCATTATGATAAAAAGTAATTGTACTTGTTGCGGAATCTAAATCCACAGCAACACCAATAATGTCACCAGCTGCCCAGTTTGCACCGTAACTTGTTTGTGAATTGTTATTATATTTTCTGGATGCTGTCCCATCTCCATAAAATATATAACTATCAGAATACTGACCAATCCAGTTACTTCCGTTGGAGTGGTCTTGGCTGTCCCCAGTAATCCCTAATTGTTGACCCCTTGTATCCATAACCTTTAAATAAAATTCTGCATACCACTTACCACTAGTAAAATTCATAGTTGATAATGTAGTACCTAAAGAACCTGATGAAGAACACAATACTTGTGTATTCCCCTCAGTAAAAGTATTACCAGAAACCCCCGCTAAGGGATTCATCGTACAGAAGTTATTAGTAGGACTATCTAACATCTGGTCAGTAGCCGCTAAGTTATTAGGTGTCCAGTGGTTTGCCTCACCGCTTTGGTCGTTGCCCAATGCACCAGTAACACCTGAAGAATCTGTAAACGTTGTAGAGCCATTACTTGTATCTGAATGAACCAACAACAGTGTGTTGTCATCATCTGTAAATGCGGTTGTGCTTGGGGTGAAGCCAGAGGTGTAACGCGCGTTATTGGAGATACGGATTTCGTCTAGGTATCCATCGTAATAACCTCCATTATAAGAGCCAAGCCTACCTATTGAATACGCATTTGAAGAGGGTGTACTAACAGCGGAGGAGTTACTAATTGTTCCTTGGCTTACACCGTCTTTATATACCGTAATCGTTCCACCAGACCTAACTGCAGAGACGTGTGTCCAAGCTGTAGTAGATACTGATACACCCACTGTGTTGCTGTATTCTGGATGGTAGGCTGTGCTTCCAATATAACCGTGGAAATACACTTTGCCATCTGAGCCTTTTTGCATAAAGCCTATTGTTGCAGTAATATCTTGTCCACTACCATTACCCATAATAAATCTACTTCCTGAAAAGGAAGTTGCATCAGGTCTAACCCAACACTCTATTGTGAAATCACCTAATCCTTTTATGTCACTAGGGTTTGATACGCTTACATAATCACCAGCACCATCAAAAACCATACTACTAGAACCTATCTTAGATTGAGCAGTTGAATGTTGCGCGTTACCATTAGCAGTAAGCGTATGCTTCGTACCACTATTACTGAAGTCTAGGTAGAAACCATTAGTACCATAAGACCCTGCGTATTCAATAGGCTTCCATTCACCGTAGTCACCTGTTTCTCCGAAGTCTGCTGGTACTTTTGCAGAGCCATCTATAAAGTTTACTTCACCGAGGTAGCCATCATAATAATTACTACTATAACTCCGTTTTCCTAAATAATGTGCTGCTGCTGTGTTAGTTGACCAATCATCATTTTGGTCTGGATATGTTTCATAAGTAGTAAAATCTGTTACTTGGTTTCCGTTTAAATATATCTTAACTCTGTTTGCAGCAGTTCCTTGAGTAGTATCTACTGCAACAATTAAATGATACCAAGCCGATGTATCTCTTAATAGTTGTGTAGATTGAAATGTTGCTTGAGCTGAACCAGAGGCTTTATCTTCAACCCATATAATACCACTCGAACCAATTTCTATTTCCGTTTTATTGCTTGAATCAGCACCAACAGTCCATAGTTTTTGAGCAACTCCTAAATTACCAAGTTTAAACCACATACTTAAAGTAAAAGTTCTACGATTACCAGCACTAGCAAAAGTTCTACTTAGATAAGCACTATCATCATCATTAAATCTAGCGGAATAAGGGATGTCGTATCCAGTAGAACCTACGGGAACAAGTGAATGATTAAGCATAGACAGCCGAATTAGTTAAATAAACGTTAGTACCATCACTAAAGTACGATACCAAATATGTACCTGCTGCCGTTACAGTAGCTAATAGATTAGCATCAACCTTAGTGTTAGCGTGTGCTGATACTGTCTGTCCAGAGTTAACCAATAAGATAAACCCAGATTGACCATCAGTAATGTTAGTAAAGGTTAGAGTGATAGCACCAGTAGGAGTACACTTAAAGTTATTACCACCATTCATATCAAATGAACCATCATTATCAACTACAGTAGTACCACGTTGTGAGCCAGTCCAAGATTGGTCAGCTGTTAAGTCAGCCAGGTCTGTATCTAAATATGTCTTGGCTATTGTATCAGTTGCCGAGTATTCTCCTAAAGAGGTTACGTCAGATCCTGTGTATATTGCCTTAACTGGTATTTGTGTTGCCATTATGAAACTCCTATGTTATCTGCTGAACCGTCCGCTTTAAAGAAAGGGAATGTACCGTTTGTTATATTTATACTGTCTGATGTCCCATCCGCTTTATAAAATGGGAATGTGGTAGCTGCAATTGAATTCCAAGAAGCAACAGTACCGTCAGTAGTTAAATACTTACCTGCGTGTGTTGCTTGTGTTGGGAGTGCATCTACGGTCTTCCAAGTGTTATCACCTGCTAGATATGTTGTGCCACTCTTAGTACCTGTAGCACTTAGTTGTGTCAAACCTACTGTGTCATTAGAAGGCGTACCAATATCTACATTCTGTCCTTGGAATACACACCAGAAGGTTGATCCGGTTGCAGGAGCTGATGAGAATACAATGTTTGATCCTGAGACTAAGAAGCCTTCAGTACCTGTGTCATCAGGTTCTTGCATTACACCGTTAAT
>Ga0209663_1000703_pt1 | contig 18277 bp, 20 predicted proteins | sample SaaInlV_135m_DNA_2_FD_184667 | JGI IMG/M metagenome (GOLD analysis project Ga0209663, IMG submission 184667) | Marine microbial communities from expanding oxygen minimum zones in the Saanich Inlet - Saanich Inlet SI073_LV_120m_DNA (SPAdes) (version 2) | ecosystem: Environmental > Aquatic >... | reverse complement strand
GAGAAATTGGGGAAGTTAATGCCTTGTTCATAAAACCATAACGTCTATCCCATAATGTATTAACTCCACCAAAAATACTTGTAAAAATTGCAGTAAGGATTATGACACCAGGTGCCATGAATTCAATATACTCGCCATCAAATCCAACTGCTTGAATTAATGGTTGGGTTCCTGAAAAAATATTTCCAACAACAATTATCCAAATTGCTGGTTGAATTAATCTAATTAAAACTCCACTTCTAGATTTTTTGTATCTTTTTATTTCTCTCCAAAAAATAGTATACGTATCATACATCAAAGTATTCATGATGATATCCTCTTCATTCTAGCATGTTCACGTCTTCGATTAAATTTTGAATCATCATCTCTTATTTCATGTCCAGTGTACGAAAGAAAAACATCATCAAGTGTTGGTCGAGTTAAAGAGATAGTAGTAATTTTTATTTCAAGTTCAGATGAAATTTGAAAAATTGTGGGAATAACTTTAGTTCCATTTGATACAAAGAGAGTTAGTTTTGTTCCATCCTGATTAATATTATTTACAGATTCAATTTCCTCAAGTTTTGATAAGAATGAATCACGATTGTCACTATCGTCCATTATTATTGAAATAACCTCATTGCCCATCGCATTTTTTAGATTTTCAGGAGAATCAATTACTTGAATTTTCCCACCATCAATAATTCCAATTCTATCACAGAGATTATCTGCCTCCTCCATGTAGTGTGTGGATAAGAAAATTGTCATATCAAATTCTTTGTGAATTTTTTTGATATACTCCCAAATCTTTCTACGAGTTTGAATATCCAAACCAACTGTAGGCTCATCAAGAAACAAAACTTTTGGTCTATGTAATAGACCCCCTGCAATATCTAAGCGTTTCCTCATTCCACCAGAATACGTAACTACTGCATCATTTTGTTTATCAGATAATTCAATTAATTCTAAAACTTCATCAATTCTTTGTTTAATTTGGTTTTTTGGAATATGATTTAGTTTTGCTTGTAGTAATAGATTCTCTCGTCCTGTGAGATATTCATCAACTGTAGTTTCTTGTTGAACATAACCAATATTTTCTCTCACCTTTTTTGCATTCTCCATTACATCAAATTCTGAAATTAAAGCTTGACCAGATGTTGGTTTTAACAGAGTTGTAAGAATCATCATGGTTGTACTTTTTCCAGCACCATTAGGACCCAGAAATCCAAATATTTCCCCAGTTTTAACTGAGAAAGAAATGTCATTTACAGCAATTACACTACCAAATGATTTTGTAAGTGACTTTGTTTCAATGGAATGCAATATTTTGATCGCTTTTTTCAATTATAAATTGCTAAGGATTCATCGATCCTCATAATAAATTTAAAGAGTGATTTTTGAAATTAATCATGAATGGATTATGCCAAAAATGTCACTCATCAAATGTAGAGATAACAATTCAAGAAGGGATTCCTGTTTGTACAAATTGTTCTAAAAAAACAGAATAAACAAAATGTTATTTTGAAAAAAGAAGTTTGAAAAAAAATTACTCTAGGTTTTTGAATTCTTCTTTGGTCATTTTTAATATGACTTTTTCTCCCACTCCCCAAATATCATATTTGGATAGGATTTTTGAATGCATCAAGCCATGAGAGATTTCAATTGATTCTAATTCATGAGTTTCAGGATGTTTGTGTAACCGTTTTACTTTACCAATTTTTTGTTGATCCATATCAACTACATCTACTCCAGTTCTAACCGGTGGTCGACTAAGAAGTAATGTTTTTTCAGAAAATTTATCAATGTAATCTTCTGAAAGAAAGTAGTCTCTATTGAATCCATGATGAATGGTTACACCAGATACGGCAAGTGTGTCTTGATTGATGTGAATGTGTTTGACTTTACCATATTGAATTCCTTCTCTATCTATGACTTGTTTTCCAGTAAAGTTATCTGCTGGAACAGAATTTTCAGGCATTCCTTCTAGTTTGACTGACATGATAACAATTATTCAGATTTGCTTATCACACCAGATATCAGAAATTTCCATCAATGGGGTTAAATTACTTGACAGCAAAAAATTACGCATGCAAATCAAAGAAAAACTATTCAGGCCATTACTAGTAACTAAAGGAAGAAAGACAGGTAAGGAACATACAGTAATGCTTCGAGCAGTAAATCATGATGGGAAAATTTACTTTTCAAGACACAAGCCAGATGGAGATTGGTTTCAAAATGTCATGATAAATCCCCAAGTCAAAATAAAATACAATGATTCAATATTTTTAGGAAATGCAAAAATTGTGAAAGATAAAATACTAAATGAAAAAATTTCTCAATTAAAATATCCAGGAGAAGAAAGAGCAAAAGAGAAAAGAGTTGCAATTGAAATCATATTAGACGAATAAGAATAGTCACAAAATAACCCCCAAAGGTAGTAAACACTAAATTCAAGTTGTAAAAAATATAGCTAAAATGAGTTCAAAAGTAATCATTCCAGTCGTAATTGCAATTTCAGTTTTAGTAACTGCAGGGGTTATGTATTCAATTTTAGATGAACCACAACCTCAAGTGGTACAATCACCTCCAGAGATAATCTATGTGGATAAAACAGTATCAGAATTTTTTGATGGGACAAATGAAATTAAAAAAATATCATCACAAGAAGAACTGAAAAGCATTCTTGAGGCATCATCATCAATTTCAGGAAATTTCTATGGTGGCAATAGTCTTGTCAGAGATATGGCAGTTAGTGAAGAAATGATGTTTGATTCAGCATCTGATGGAGCTACACCAACATCTGCAAAAGTAGAATCAGGTGGATCAGATTATTCATCTACAAATGTTCAAGTTGCAAATGTTGATGAACCAGATTATCTCAAAAATGATTCAAAGTATGTATACATTGTATCAAGAAATACCCTAACAATTATTGATGCATATCCAGCAGAAGATGCAAAAGTTATTCTCAAAATTGCACTAGATATTGAATCACAATATATCCAAAACATGTTCCTAAATGAAGATAGACTAGTGATATTTTACAATGGACAAAGCGATGATGAGATTATTCCACAGTTTGACTTTATGCCAAGACGTTCCTACAGTTCAGTTACTCATGCATTAATTGTAGATGTATCTGATAAAGAAAATCCTACCATCATCAAAGACTATTCAATTGATGGACATTTCAGTGATGCAAGAATGATTGGAAACTATGCATACTTTGTAACAAATAATTACATTAATCATCAACATCCAAGACTGCCAGTAATTTTAGAAGATTCAGTTAGAATAATGACTCCTGATGCATTTTACTTTGATAACATTGAAGAGTTTTCAAATTTTAACACACTTACTGCAATTGATATATTTGGAGACACAATAAACTCTGAAACATTTCTCATGGGCCATACTGGTGCATTCTATGTATCTGAAGATAACTTTTATCTGACGTATCAGCAATACATGCCAAATTCATTTTATGAAAACTCTGCACAAAATAGATTCTTTGAAGTAATTGTACCACTATTACCAAATGAAATTCAAAATAAAATTAAATTGATTCAAAATGATTCATCACTTAGTTCATCTACACAATGGATGAGAATTTCAGAATTAATGCAAGAGTCATACAATGAAATGAATAAAAATGAGAAAGAGAAATTATTTGAGAAAATTAAAAATGCATTAAATGAGTATGATGTAAAAATACAAGAAAATACTAGAAAAACAATTATTCATAAAATATCAATTGATGGAGAAAAAATTCAATATGTTGCAAAAGGTGAAGTTCCAGGAAGATTACTAAATCAATTCTCAATGGATCAAAGTGGGGATAGATTCAGAGTTGCCACTACAACTGAGATTTATACACAATATGATGGGACAATCCGTTCAAATGCAGTGTATGTTTTAGATGAGAAATTAGAAGTAGTTGGAGAATTAGAAGAAATTGCACCTGAAGAGAGTATATTTTCAGCCAGATTCATGGACGATAGACTATACTTGGTAACATTTCAACAAATTGATCCTTTCTTTGTAATTGATTTATCATCAGATACTCCTAAAATTTTAGGAGAATTAAAAATTCCAGGATTTTCAAATTATTTACATCCGTATGATGAAGAACATGTAATCGGTGTAGGTAGAGATACTAAAGAAATGGATAATGGTAGAGTTCAGCAATTAGGAATTAAAATTGCGTTATTCAATGTGGCAGATGTAAAGAATCCCAAAGTTGCAGATGACATAATTATCGGAGATAGTTCTACTCATTCTGAAGCACTATACAATCACAAGGCATTTTTCTTTGATAAAACAAGAAGTGTGATTTCAATTCCAATTAGTGGAGATGTAAAAGGTTTGGAGAATACAAGTTCCAAAATGTTTGCACCAGAGTATAACAGATGGAGTGGGTTCTATGTATTTGATTTAGATGAAACAAATGGATTTGAAACCAAAGGAACGATTACTCATTCAGATGATGATTCTAGATATTACGGAATGAATAATGCAAGAACATTCTACATTGATGATGTATTATACACAGCATCTCAAGGATATCTAAAAATGAATTCTTTTGATGATTTGAATGAAATCAATTCAATAAAACTGGAAAACACTGGAAAATTTATTGAGTACTTTGATGAAGAACCATCAATTGAATTAGAAATGGTTTCATAACCAAATGTTATGCCTTAGAAATTTAGACCAAATGAACTATTGTAGATAATCCACGTCTATCCATTTCCACATCATTTTCCATCTCACAAACAGTTACTGTAAATGAAATAACATCACGTTGTTTTGCTTTGTCAGCATAAAGTTTCAGATGAATATCCATCATGTCAAATTCCGTAGAAGGTAAATTGGTTTCATCAAAATAGGCACCACACGTTGATTCTACTCTAAATCTATCATCTTTGAAATGAAATCCTAGCTTTGTTTTTCTTCCCTTTCTTCCACTGGCTTTAACAGTCACATCAATAATTCCAGGTTTTGTTTCAGTATAGCCTGCTTTTTGATTAATGAAAACTCCAATTTCAAGAGGTTTTCCTGCAGTTGATTCTGCCATCTTTTGAATTCCATCATTCATTACTACATCTACTGCTTTAATTGATTGAGCCACCTTTGCAATCCACTTGTTTGTTTTTGTAATTATTGCATGAATTTCAGCACGTCTTTTTTTATCTTCAAGTTCAGGTAATTTGTAATAATCAATCCATTCTTCATAATTGTGAGAGATATCTTCAATAAAATCAATACATGTTCGTCTGTACTCATCTACGTTATCAGTTCTTAAGGATGCATCATCAGTTCTCATTCCATCATAATCCTTTGGCATTGCCATATTGAATATCAAATCAAGTTCTAAAAAAACTAATCTTACAAAAAATTAATGATTATAATAGGAATTAAAATTAATTTCAATTATGCTATTTTCTGAAATAACTACAGAACTTCAAAATCAATTTAAAAAAGACTTGGCCCAAATTAGATTTCTTGTAAAAAAGAACCCCGCAATGGGATATAATAGAATCGTAGTAATTGGGAAAGAAGTAGGAAAAAAATACAACATCAATCTAGTTGTAAACTTTCCAAAACAAGGAAAAATTGATGAGTATGAAATGTATGGAAAAAGAGATCTTAGTTTGATAATTGATCAAAAAATAAGACGATTCCCCATAGATAGAGAAATCATCAAACAAAAGGCAAAGGAGATCCTAGAGGACATTCAAACAGAGGATGCATACATGTATGAAGATAAGGAAGGTGTCAGAATTCTAATTAAAAACTCAAAGATAGACATCCTACCTCATTCTGTGCACATTTGGACAGAATTTGATGAAAAAGTAACTGAATTTTGTGACTGGTTATTAGAAAATGCATATCTAATGAAACAAAAATAATAGTTTACAGATTATAGACTTTCAAGTTCTTTGATTAATTGTGTAGCTTCTGAATTTTTTGGTTCGATTTTTAAAATTCTATAACAACAATCTATTGCCTCATCTTTTTGCTCCAAAGCTAGATGAACATTTGTTTTTAATCGCAATGTTTCAGCATCAGAATCATTGAGTTGAAAAGATTTTTCAAAATAAGGTAATGCTTTTTTTGAATCCTCTACAATATAGTAGACACTTCCCATAATGAACATAAAATCAGGATCATCAGCATATTCAGATTCCAAATTTTTCCCAAATGCAATTGCATCATTATATTCTCCATCTCTGATGAATTTTTTGAGACGGCGTTTTGGATGTTTGAAAATACCAACCATGTTTGATTCGTTATTATTTTAAAATTTCAACAATTTGAATGTACGAATTCTATGAAACACTCATGATGCCATTTTCAATTAGATATTGAATTCCACCTACAAATGAATCGTCATCAATTGAACCATCTGCCCACCATCCAGCATTAGTTTTAATCCAGTCTGGAATTTCATTACTACCTCCACTAGAACCAGCAGATGTTGCAGGAATTTTCATGATGCCATTTTCAATTAGATATTGAATTCCACCTACAAATGAATCGTCATCAATTGAACCATCTGCCCACCATCCAGCATTAGTTTTAATCCAGTTTGGAATTTCAGCAGAAGAAGTCACATCAGGTATTGTTTCAACAGGAGTTGTATTAACAGGTAAATTATCATTTGCAAATATTGGAATTGTGATTTCCAAATAATCAGCAGCAGCAGAAGGTACAATTCCTTGAGGAGCTAATCCATAAATCCAAATAACATAATGAGCATCACCAGGTTCTTCTTTTACAACAAAATCAAGTGAAGCCAATCCAGAAGGAGAATACAAGAAGTTTTTATTTTCTTCTTGAGCAAGTGATCTTGTAGGAGTCAAGTTTTCATCAACTACTAGGAAATCATATTGAACTTGATTCAAAAATTCAGTGTCATCATATTTACTGATAAATTTTATCGTAAATCCTATTTCACATCCTTGTACTGGATCTTCAGGGCCATAGAATACATACACCTGATATTGATAGTTGTTTGTTGGTTTCTTTATACTAGTACTTTTTTCAATATTTGTATCACATCCTAAAGCAGAATATTCATCAGCAGTTGAAGTAATTCCCTCAAATGGACTAGATTGAACATTTTCTCTATATTCTAATAATTCAAATTTGTATTCAGGTGGTGGAATTCCTTCAGATACATGAGTCAAAGTGGATGCTTTAACAGGAAATGGGAAATCGTCTACAATCCAAACATCACTTGTTGAACCACCAGTCTTCCAAGAAACTAAAACGGTATCCCAAGTTCCAGATTTAATTGAAATTGTGTCTAGTGCTTTTGGAATGACTTGTTCGCCACCAATGTTTCCTATTTTACCCCAAGATACAGATTTGAATTCTTTAGGACCTTTACCACCAGCGCTGCCATCAGATGTTGCAAATGCAGACAACCATGCAATTGAAGACTTGAATGCACCTCGATAAACTCCCAACTCTTCACTACCACCAGTTGGTTCTGGGGCAACTTTACCCATCTCCATGGTACCAACAATTCGTTTAGCGCCATCATAAACAATAACTTCAGCTAACCATTTAGTTTCAGAACCACTTTGAATATCACCTTTAATCCACATATCCATTTCAAATTCAGTACATTCCTTGTAATCTACATGACACAGTGAATATGAAAAAAAGTCACCATGTTTGAGTCCCTCTCCAACATACCATGTTCCTCCAATGTCAACACCACCAGCTTGAGTTTGTGCAAAAGATGAAGGAATCATTATTGAACCAAAAAATAATCCTAAAATTATTGGAAGAAGAAGAAAAATCGCTTTCAAATCTATTAAAAATTGGCAAAACGGATAGTTAAACGTTATTCAGCTTTGAAAAAAATCAAGAAAAATAGGTAAGAAATGTAATTCAAATAAGCAAATATAGAGGAAAATCTACTAAAATTTAAGAAATGTGCGAATGTTCCAAAGTTCACTTATTTGAAGTAGAATTCAAGTTAGATGGGATGGCAGTTGTTCCAACCCACAAGAATTGTGGATTTGCATTAGATGAAAAACAATCTGACAAGTTCCAAAAAGAATTAGTAAAATCTTGGGGCTTTGAGCAAGAAGACGATTAAACAAAAATAAAAGAAAAAGATGTAATTTGTAATTATATTACATATCTTTTGTAGCTTCTTTACAAACGTCTGTACCACATTTGCAATCAGCACTACATATGCAATGACCTTGCATTGCACAGTCACAAGAATAATCAGGGTCGCCGCTGTCAGCTTCGCAACCACATGCTTGATCTACCATGTAAAACCAATAATTGTACTTGTTTTAAAAGGTTAGTACAAAAATCTAGAATTTAGGCTGAGAGATAATTTCAAGTATGTCATTACAAGATTTTTGGATTAAATCAGATTGTTGTAACAATAAATTTGAATCACCCTCAACATCAAATGCAATTTTCAAAATATGAAATAAATCAGGATTCCGATTCAGAGTATCTTTGATTTGTACAAAAATTTCTTTGTTAATGTATCCCAGATAGAAATAACAATCTGAAAGCATGGAGTTTTTTACAAAGAAATCATGTTTTTGTTGCATCATTTCAGAATGCTTGTTTTTTTCAATTAAATCAGAAAAACCAATAGTTGATTTCAATATTCTTTCAAGTAAAACAGGGGTAGCCCTTTCAATTCCAACGGTTTGAGTAACAATTGAAATATGTTCATTGGTGGAATTTTTTTCAAGTTTTCGAAGTAAATCAAGCATATGAGATGGACTAGAACGTTGATTGTTTAATGAAGATATAGCATCAGCTAAATGAAATGAAGCACATTTCTGCCAACATGGTGCAAATACATTAGAATTTTGTATTGCTTCTTTAGTTTTTTGACAACAAAATAACGACTCTATCAAAGAATTTTTTGCATTATCTAAAAAAAGAGAAGGGAGTTTTTGATTAATTTTTGAGAGAAACATCCTCAATTCCCATGATTCATCCTGTATAATCTGTAAATTATCATATTGAATCAATTTTTTGGATAATGTCTCAGAAAATGAAGCATGATGAATAGTTACAAATTCATTTTCAATTTTTATGATATTATCAGATTCAGATTTTCCATCAAAAACAACAATATCAAATCCACATGAATCAAAATTACTATTAGAATTTCTACAACCTCCAATACCAACAGGGAAATCAGATAATCCTTGATCTTGTATAATTTTTTTTACATCCATGAAATGTAATTATATTGAATTTTCTATAAAGGTGAAAACTCGAAAAATTTTACAAATTCATGTAAACTCAAAACATTTCCTTTAAATTGAGATTGAATCAATTTTTTATCAAGCTCCTATAGTGTAGTCCGGTTAAGCATTTTGGCTTCTCAAGCCAAAGACTCGGGTTCAAATCCCGATGGGAGCATTTTCTAAATTAAGAATTGTTTCTTTAAATATCAAAATCATAAAGTGTTGTTATTGGGCCTAAGAGAAATTGAACTCAAAGAAGAATATCGTTCAGATAGAGATGATATTGTTGCAGAATTCTTCTTTCCATGTCTTGGACATTGTATAGAATATGACAGATGTGTAGATTTGTTATCAATTCAAACATTGGCAACAATATCCATGGCATTTGATAATTTTGCAGGAGGTAAAGCAAAACTTCGAATGATTACAGGTCACAGATTTAAAACTGCAGACTTAAATCTATTTACAAAACTATTTTCAGAAAAATACACAAAAGCATTTGAGGGAAAATTTATCAAAGATACAAAAATTCAGAAACTTCAAAACATTGTCAATAATGGACAAATTGAGTTAAAAATTGCAATTCCTAGTTCAGAACTTGTTGCAAATTCATTTTCAGAAAGAATTGGAATATTTAGAGATGAAGATGATCAAGCAGTTGCATTTACGGGAACATCAAAGGAATCATTTTCTACTCAAACACGAGATTTTGAATCAGTCGATGTTTTTACTTCATGGAATGATAAATCAAGAGTTGAAAGAAAGATGCAAGATTTTGAAGAATTATGGGAAAATAAAACAAAGTATATCGAAGTGTGTGATTTTATGTTTGCAGAAGAAAATAATCTTTTAAAATATTCAGCAGATTGGATTTCACAAGACTAGAGATCAAATGATTCATCTATTCTAGATTTATTTTCGTAAAAATTCATTTTATTAATTTTATAATAAATAATTTCACCACGTCGTTCAATAACTGCAATAATTGGTTCTTTTCCCATTTGAGTTATTTCTTGAATCTTTTTTTGTAGAGTTCCCATCTTCTCTTGTTGTCCCTCATTGAGACCAAAAATTAGAAATTTTGCTCCTTTTTCACCAAAATGACCTCTCTCATATACCCTAAAATCAGAACCAAATCCAAAACCATCTTTTACAACATAACCTCGATTACGAAGATCTCGATAAATCAAAAATTTTGTCAGTATTTCAGAATTAGTTTTTTGACAAATATTCATGAAAGAATCAAAATCAAAATGCTTTTTTCCTTTTTTAAGAATCAATTTTTTTGTATATAACAAATAAAGAGTTTCAAATTCTTGAAGAAATAATTTCTTATTTTCAATTTCCCCATATCCCTTTTGTTCTAACTCATGAATCATGGATTTATCAGAGATACATGTTTGATCTGAGATCAATTGTCCATTTACTAGAGGAGTCTCATCCATGATGAAAAGAAAATCAAGGAATTTCCATATAAGCATTAGATAGCAGTCGTCTAACCGTTAAAATATGGGCATTTTTGTTTGAGATTCATGCATGGTGCCAATTATCGAGATGGAAGAGGACAAGTATTCACCAGAAAAGAGTACATCAAAGGTAAACCTCAAATTAAAATTGCAAAATTTCAAGGCGGTAAAAGAGGCACATACCAATATTGTGTTCAATTACTAATGAATGAAAAAATTCAGATTAGACATATGGCCATTGAATCAACTAGATTAGCTGCAAACAAAACACTAGAAAAAACAACAGGAGAATCAGGTTATTATTCAAGACTTAGAATTTATCCACATAATTTACTTAGAGAAAATAAACAGATTGCAACAGCAGGTGCAGACAGAATTTCTGAAGGAATGAGAAGAGCATGGGGCAAAGCCACCAGTTTAGGTGCTAGAGTAAAACAAGGTCAATGCATTATGGAATTATACGTAAACGGTGAAGACCATTTAACTGCAGCAAAAAAAGCATTACATGGTTCATGTGTAAAATTACCAGGTACACCAAGAATCAAAGTTATAGATTGGAATAAAGCATCACCATAAAGTTTCTAAATCAGATTTCCTTTTTTGAATAAATTCTAAAAATTCTTTAAATTCATCTTTTGTCGGATCACGATTTAAAATTCTTTTTGATTGATAGTAAAATGAATTATAGATTCTTCCAGATACAATTCCCAAAGCAAAAGATTTAGAATCATCAATTGATGAAAGCGACTTTATCAATTCTTTAATATCATCTTTGTTTGAAATAGTTTCTTGAATTTTTTGTTCTAATTTCTTTAGTAGAATTTCATTCATACCATATCATCGTTAGAATAGTTAAAAACAGTTTAATATCCAAATTCAATTTGAAGGATTGTTGCAGTTATAGTACAGTCTGGTTAGTACTCGTGCTTGCCAAGTACGTGACCCGGGTTCAAATCCCGGTAACTGCACCATTTATTCTTGATTTTTTGGAACTAGTGCATTTTTAATAATATCCAACGCATCCTGAGCTTTTTCAGGACGAGGTAATTGAATCATGAAAACATTATCTTTACCATAATTTGATTTAGGTGATGAAAGTGCAAGCATGGATGTTTTGGCAAGAGATTCAAAAAAGCCAAGATCAGTTTTGGCATTTATGATAAATTTTTCAACAATATCTGCTTTAGAAAAAGTCAAAACCAATTCAACAAACACATTTCCCAATCCGTCTTGTAAAATATTCAAATCAGTGTTAATTGACAAAGACTGTCCAGCAACTTTTGATAATGTCTCATCATATTTTTTCTCTTCAATCACAATGCATGGGGTTTCTTTACCATCAAAATCAAAAGTAGTAATGCCATCATGAACTTGATCTAACAAATTATTTAGCTCATCAGACATTTTCTTTATCCTCCAAAGTTGGAATTATTTTATCTCCAGCTTTTACTAAAAATGGAGAAATAAACGCAGTAACTATAGCAATGATACCAACTAAAGGGAATAAAAATGAACTAACAGCACCAATATCAACACCAGCCTTTACAATCACAATTGAGAATTCCCCTCGGGGTGCAGCAAGAGTAAATGCTGAACGAAGTGCTTTACCTCGTTTTTGCCTAAATATTGCATTGCCTATCAAATTCCCACCAAACTTCATACCAATTGTAACTGCAATCAAAGCAATTGCAATAAAAATATAATTTTCAAGTTCAGAAACATCCATCAACGCTCCAACTGAAATAAAGAAGATAGCTACAAACATGTCTTTAATTGGACTAGAGAGGAGTTTTGCAACCTCAGCTGATTTTGATTCAGCAACTAACACCCCAGCAAGAAATGCCCCAATTGCGACTGACAATCCCACAATATTTGCAAAAAGAGCATATCCAAAACAAAGGCCAAGAACACTAAGCAATAAAATTTCACGATTTTCAGCAGCAGCTACTCTATCAATTAATGGGGGAATTACACGAGTTCCAACAGTAAAAGTTCCAACGATTAACCCAGTCGCCACTAAAACTACTACAACAATTGATTCGATAGATACAGTTCCAACTAATGCAATAGATTGTAATGATGAGATCAAAATTACTGCTATTACATCCTCCACAATTAAAATACCAAGAACAAGGATAGATGACTCTTTTTTGATCTTTCCCATTTCTTCTAAAAGTTTTACAATTATCGCAGTACTAGATATAGAAAGTGCAGCTGCAATAAACAATGCATCCATAAATTGTAATCCAAGTGCACTAGCAGTGTAAAACAACACACCCAATGTTGAAAATAATCCTATAGTTCCAACTCCAATTGCAACACGCCCAATACTTTTAATTTTTGCATATGGGAATTCAATACCAATTACAAAAAGAAGTAAGATAACACCAATTTCTGCAAATAAGTTTAATGCAGAAATATCTGATAAAATTCCCACACCTCCCAAAACATCAACAGATGGTCCACCTTTAGGTAAAATCCACGACCATATAGGGGAAAGTGGACCAATTAACATTCCTGCAAAAAGATATCCAATAATTAATGGTTGTTTAATTTTAAAAAATGCTAATGTGATTATTGCACCAATAATCATGATAAAAGCTAAATCAGTTACAAAACTTGTGTGGGGAAGTTCAGGGGTAATTTGTTCAATCAAAGTATTGACAGTATTATCTAAAGAATCCTGAATTCCTCCAGTATCTAACTGAAGTAAAATATTTTGCATGTATTGGGTTATCAAATTTGTTTAAAAATAGTTGCGAATGAATATTTTAGAAATAGAAATTTTTGAAAATAATTTTTTGAAAACAGGCTCAAAAAAAAAATTAAAATCTTTAACCTCTTTATTTCCAAGCTATGGCAATATCAGTGCAGAGTGATGATTAGGTCAACTGAATAAAATGAAGAGATATGACCTGGGGTATCTGACTGCACAATAGGTTACATCATAATCACCTAATTATTAATAGTACGGTACTATACCGTACTGTATGATTCAATGTGAATATTGTACAAGAGGGTTTATCGAAACACATAACGGTTTGGCTGAAAAAACCTTTCATGAGTTACTTCACGAACCAACTGTTGTAAACAAGTAACTCATTACATTTTTTATTTTATACCCAACTTTTTTATCATTAAATTATTAATAAAATTTACATGGCTACAAAAATGACCAAAAAGAAAGTGACTAAAAAAGTAGTCAAAAAAGAACCTAGTTCATCAGCAGTATTAAAAAAAGTTGCATCCGTTTCAGACTCTAACAAAGCATTACAAAAAGAGATCAAAGTTATGACAAAAGTATTTGGCGAAAATCAAAAAGTCCTAGTATCAATGAAAGGAATGATCGATACACTATCATCAACATTAGAACATATTCAGAAACAATCAAAGCAAATTAACATCATAGAAGACGATACGCAAAAATTGTATGCAGGATTAAATCAAGTTAGATCACAATCAAATCTAGTAGATAAAATAAATAATCAAACTACCAAATTACAAGATGAAATCAGTAGAATTTCCACATTACAAAAAGATTCAAAATCTCAAGATATTGCCCAACAAGTAGAAGACAGTGCAAATTCAATTAAAAATAATTCTCAAATGATTATCAAAATTGCACAAAGAATTGATGAAGTAAGAGATGATCTTAGAAAAATTTCTGGTAAAGCAGACTCTTTTGTTGAGATTGGTTCTGAGATGGATAAATTAAAAAACAATATAGAAGATATTTCAGGAAAAACTGCACAGTTAGATACAGGATCTCAAATTATTGAAAGCCTCAAACAAGAATTAGGAAAAATTACTGACAGAGTATCTGATTCATCAAATCTTGGTTCAGAACTTGATGCAATCAAAATAACAATTGATGCAATATCATCTAAAGCCTCAAAAATTGATTCGTTGGGAGGAGTGATTGATGGTCTAAAACAGCAATTTGAAACTATTTCTTCTAGAGCCAGTTCAGCTGATAATTTGAGCCTAGAATCAATCAAAGGTATTTCAGGAAAAATAGACAAAATTGAGACTGAAATAGGGTCATTATCACAAAGAGCAGATTCTACAGCATTTGTGGGTGAAGGACTAAAGTCAGTACAAGAAGAAGTATCTAGTTTCAAACAAAATGTGTCTGATAAAACAAACAGTATAGAGCAAAAAATTAATTCAGTTTCAGATATTCTAAAAAGACAAGATGCATCAGTAATTGAATTTCACAAAAAATCAGATAAATTATTTGATGAAATGCAATCAGTCAAAAATGTCACAAACAAAGCATCTAGTGATTCATCAAAAGAGATGATGGCATTACTAAAACTATCAGAATATCAATCAAACATCAGAATGAATTCCGAATCAAAGTATGGAACTAATAAAGATCTTGAAAAAATGGGAACAATGACTGCAGATATTGTTAATCTGTTTGATAAAGTTTCTATCGAATCAGGAGAAAAGATCCCACTCCCACATGAAGTGAGACTATGGGCAGTTGGTAAAATTTTAGACTGTGCAGACAAATGGGAAATTAGATTTAGTGATGTTTATTCAATTTTATCAAATGCACTTGGACGAGACATGTTAAAAGAATCAATAAGAATTCAACAAGTGCGAGACATTTATGGAATAAGAGCAGTTGATGAAATTAGAAATGATCTAAATATTTCCTAGATACCTATTTCGTCTACTTTCCGTAGTTGTTCTCTCTTTCTTTTCAATACTGCAAAGATTCCAATAATTGCTGCAACCCAAATAACACTCATCATCATGTTTGCAGGGCTGACATACATGTATGGAGTTGCATCCATGACGTTGGTTTTTAATAATTCTGCTCTATCGTTGATATCCAACATTCCTGTATGATATGCAGAATTATCTTTTGAGATAGAGGAGATTTCATTAACACTTGTAATCATAGTGTCAATATTATTTTGAATTCTAAGAAAATTCGTGGATTCGGTACTAAATATCCAAACGGGGTTTTTGGCAATCAAGTTACCGTTTGCATCCAGGGTTTCAGGGAGATTTACCATCACAATATCCAAATCAGTTTGAATTGCTACTAAATGGTCACGAATTACATTAGGATCAGAGGAAGAAACAATTCCATCAAGATTTCCTCGAATTCTATCAAGAGGGTAAATGTCAGTATTGTAACCAGAAATTGCCATGTATCCGCCAAATACAATTATCGCAAGAATTCCAACCATTGCGAGTTTATAGAAATTATTAGACATCGTTGTTTTACCATCATCATTCATAGGCACATTATTTGAATTTAATCTTGATTTGGTAGTCACTATTATGACACCCACTATTGCAACAGCTAAGACAACCATTACAAGTGAATCAAATTCAGGCATCAGACAATTATTGATTGAGACACATAAAAATTCACTGGAATTTCCAGGAATAGAACTAAATTGTTTCTAATGCAATATCGTTGGATGAATCAACTTTCTTGAGTTGTGTTCTTTTTCTTTTCAAAATAGTAAAGATTCCAATAATTGCTGCAACCCAAATAACACTCATCATCATGTTTACAGGACTAATGTACATGTATTGTGTTGCATCCATAATATTGATTTTTAATGATACTGCTCTATCTGTGATATCCATCATTCCTGTATGATATGCAGGATTATCTTTTGAGATAGAGGAGATTTCATTAACACTTGTAATCATAGTGTCAATATTATTTTGAATTCTAAGAAAATTCGTGGATTCGGTACTAAATATCCAAACGGGGTTTTTGGCAATCAAGTTACCGTTTGCATCCAGGGTTTCAGGGAGATTTACCATCACAATATCCAAATCAGTTTGAATTGCTACTAAATGGTCACGAATTACATTAGGATCAGAAGAACCAATTATCCCATCAAGATTTCCTCGAATTCTATCAAGAGGATAAATCTCAGAGTTGTAACCAGAAATTGCAGTGAAACCACCAAATACAATTATCGCAAGAATTCCTACCATTGCAAGTTTGTAAACATTATTTGCAGTTTTTTCTTTTTTAGTCAGAGGTTTTTCATTTTTAGATTTATTTTTTTTAAATCTAGTATGAGATAAACTCAGATAAGCAATAAAGAAAAATCCAATAGTTTGTAATGCAATAATTGGTACAAAGATTGGATTATTTGAAAAAATAGCGATAAAAATTCCCATTATTCCATATACACCAAAAAAGATCTCAAGAAGAGTAGTTTGTGTAAATGGTAAATTATATGCCTTGTCTTTCCAATCATCTTCTTTTGAAACTATACCATATTTTGGAGTTCTAAGAAATTCATTTTTCTTTCCAAGTACTGCATCAAAAACAGCAACAGTGTTATTTACAGACATTCCTGCATTGTAAATTAATAATGCAGGCATTATCTTGATTTTTGATTTCCATGACTTTCCATACATGTTTTGCATAATCAACATGTACGCACCAGGACCCATTGCAAGATATGTTGCAAGAGTAATTACTGGAAGAAAACTAACTACGTAAAGATTAACTTGTCCTGCTAATAATATCGGCAAGGTCAAAAACTGTATCAATATCAAAGGGAAAACAATATGACGAGTCAGCTGAATGAATGCCTGAATTTTTGCTTCAATTGCAACTTTACGTTTTACAACAATATCAAAAAGTAATTTTGTTGCACATTGAATGGAACCTTTTGCCCAACGAAATTGTTGTCTTTTTGCAGCATTCATCTGAGCAGGAAGCTCTGCATCAACTACAACATCAGGTAAGAAAACACACTTCCAGCCTTTCATTTGGGCTCGATAACTCAAATCAAGATCTTCAACCAAAGTTGCAGTATGCCAACCTCCAGCATCTTCAATACAATCTCGTCTCCAAATTCCAGCAGTGCCATTAAAATTCATAAAGAGATGAGAGTTACTCTTGGCTTTTTGTTCAATTAGAAAATGAAAGTCAAGACTAAGTGCTTGTACTTGAGTAATGGTAGAATAGTTTTCATTAACATGTCCCCAACGACATTGAATTAGACCAATCTTTGATTTTGCAAAATGTGGCATTGCTCGTTTAAGAAACCAAGTAGGTGGAATAAAGTCAGCATCAAAGATTGCAACGTATTCTGAATCAGTAATTTGCATTGCATATTTGAGAGCACCTGCCTTGTACCCTTTTCTTGTACCTCTGCGAATATGTTCAATTGTAAATCCCTGTTTTTTATAATCATTAACTACGTTTTCAAGTAATTGAACAGTGTCATCATCAGAATCATCTAGCACCATAATGTTTAGTTGTTCTTTTGGATAATCCAAATGACATACTGCATCAACTAGTCTCTTTGCAACATATTTTTCATTATAAATTGGAAGTTGAATCGTAACTGAAGGAGTTCCCAAGTTTACAGTTGGTAAAACTTCTTTTCTTCTTCTAGAAAGAATTGCCAAGTAGTAAAAATTAACAGTGTATGCTGAAATGATAATAGCTGAAATAATAAACAGATCAAAAACCAATTGAGTAAACGGATTAGCTGACATGCCCCTAGTACATGTGAATCAACAATTGCTATTTATACATGTAAGAAATTTGAATTATTTCTGTTCATAAATTTTGATTGCTTGTGG
>Ga0209663_1000675_pt1 | contig 18680 bp, 19 predicted proteins | sample SaaInlV_135m_DNA_2_FD_184667 | JGI IMG/M metagenome (GOLD analysis project Ga0209663, IMG submission 184667) | Marine microbial communities from expanding oxygen minimum zones in the Saanich Inlet - Saanich Inlet SI073_LV_120m_DNA (SPAdes) (version 2) | ecosystem: Environmental > Aquatic >... | reverse complement strand
GCCTGATGAAACAAGGTCGCAAATGCAATCTGCAATTCCGATATATGGGGTTAACTCAACTGAACCATTAATTTTGATAACCTCAGCATTTATATTTTTAGATTTTAAATATTTTTTAACTAATCCAGGATAAGAAGTTGCAATAGTTTTATTTTTCAAGGATCTAAGTTTTGAATTCGATGGTTTTGCAAACGCTAAATTGCACCTTGAAAAGCCTAAATTTAAAATGGAGCGTGCTGTAATTTTTCTATTAGTAGCTATTTGCTCGGCTAAAACATTTTGACCAATTATTCCAAGATCAGCTACACCCTTTGATACAAGAGATGGAATATCATCGTCTCTTACTAAAAGGATATCAACGTCCATATTAGAAGAACGGGCAAGAAGTTTTTCTCCAGTGGTTGTAAAATTGACGCCAGATTTAAGTAATAAATTCCTACTATTCTCAAATAGCCTACCTTTACGCTGAATAGCGATTGTAATTTTATTATTCATTTTATTTTTTTTAGTATGTTTAAGTAGCCATTATTTGATTCTTTAAACAAAAATCTTGCTACTCTCGTCACTGTTGCGGTTGAAGTATTAAGTGATGAGGCTATTTCTCTGTATGTCGATTTTCCCTTGTACAATATCTTTGCAACTTCCCAGCGTTCTTCAAGCGCTTCAATTTCAGATGGAGTGCATAAATCTTTTAAAAAATTGTTAACTTCTTTATCGGTTTTAAGTGTATTTAGTGCGGTAATTAATTTCATAAATGCGATTCTATATGTTTTAGCATGCTAAAACAAGAAAACATTAATATAAATCAATAATGATATAAAAATAGGTTAAAATTTAAAAAATTATATGGAGCTACAATATGACTATCGAAAAAAATAATACATTCCCAGATCAAAAAATTAGAGTTTTGATTGATGGTGAAATCCAAAATATTCAATCTTCAGAATACCTTTCTAACAAAAAAGTTGTTTTGGTAGGAGTGCCTGGCGCATTTACACCTACATGCCATTTATCTCACTTACCCGGTTATATTGAGAATATAGCAAAGTTTAAAGAGAAAGGTTTCACAGTAACTTTTATTGCTGTAAATGATCCATTTGTAATGAAATCATGGTCAGAAGTTTCTAATGCAAATGGTATTGATATGCTTGCTGATGGTAATTGTGATCTTACTGAGGAACTGGGACTTGTTATGGACGGGTCAGGCTTTGGATTGGGTAATAGATGTCAGAGGTTTGCTATGATCATAGAAAATGGCATTGTTAATTCTGTTGACATTGAACAACCAGGCGAAATGGATGTCTCATCTGCAGAATCACAGCTTGCCAAAATCTAAACCTAAATATTTATTTGTAGGACTAGGAACCATGGGATTTCCTATGGCAGGCCATTTATCAAAGAATACTCAAATTGATTTATTTATATACAACAGAACACCATCTGTTTCTAAAAATTGGTTTAAAAAATATAAAGGTAGCAACTTAGATTTACTTGAACTGAATAATATTAAATTCGACGGTGTTATAACTTGCCTCAAAGATGATTCATCTATTATTGAGATCCTTCTCAACAAGAGTGTTATTGAATCAATTAGAATGAATGGATTCATCCTCGATCATTCAACAACATCTCTGAACTTAATATCGACAATTTGTTCGCATAATTATGTCAAAGAAAATAAGATTTCTTTTTTTGATGCCCCTGTAAGTGGGGGTGAGTCAGGAGCTTTAAATGGAAATCTATCAGTAATGCTAGGTGGCCCCAACAAAAAGCTTGCCACTATAAATAGTTTAATGAGTTCCTATGCAAGATCAGTTGTAAAAATTGGACCTAGTGGCCATGGGCAATTAACAAAAATGGTTAATCAAATTTGCATAGCTGGATTGCTTCAAGGTCTATCAGAAGGTATTGCCCTAGGACAAGCATCAGACTTAAATATGACTAAGGTACTTCAAGCAATTTCTGGAGGTGCCGCTCAATCATGGCAAATGGATAACAGGTTTAAGACAATGGCTCAGGATAAATTTAATTTTGGATTTGCTGTTGATTTGATGATTAAAGATTTAAAGATCGCTCTCAAAGAAGCAAGCTTGTCTAACCTTGATCTTAAAATAACCAAATCAGTTTTATCTAATTACAAAAAACTTTCAGCGCAGGGTAATGGCGAATTTGATACCTCAAGCCTTATTAAATTAATAAACTAAAAATACCTGCTATTCTATAAAAGTATGGGGAGGCTTAAATGAAAGGATATATGTTTGGTTTGCTTTATATGGACAATTGGGAGTGGTACGAAGAGTATTTTCCGGCCACAGCCCAACTAATTAATGAGCATGGCGGGACATATTTAGCATCGGGTATAAAACCCAATGTTCGAGAAGGCGATCAAAACCCCAATGCTTATGTCTTATTAGAATTCCCTGATCTTGAATCTGCTGAAAAATGGTATGAAGATCCACGATATAAACCTTTAGTGGATTTACGAAATTCTGGTGGTAGATCAGATATTTATATATTTCCTGGTATGCCTACAGAAGATGACCAAGCCTAATAAAGACTACTCTGAATGGCTCTCTAAAAATAATGATATTGATGTTTCATCAATTAGCTTAGGGCAACTCATTGATACTGCTGCTTCAAAATATCAAGACAGTGAAGCTCTTGTATATAGTAATCAACCTGATGTAGAGGAGATTCGGTGGACGTATAATTTTTTAAGCAATAAATCAACTGAGCTTGCTAGAGGTTTCTTGTTAGAAGGCTTAAAGCCTGGAGACACAGTTGGAGTCTGGGGACCAAACCACCCTGAATGGATATTAACAGAATATGCATTAGCCAAAGCCGGTTTAAAAATGGTTACCTTAAACCCTTTGTATAAAGAACAAGAGTTAATATTTGCACTCAATACAGTTGAAGCAAAGGGATTGGTCCATGCTGAGGAAATTGGTGGAACAAAAGCAACTAATTTAATTCAAAAAATTAAACCAGAAATTAAATCGCTTGATCATATTTATTCGTTTAAATCTGGCTTGAAAAAATTAATTTTAAGCGGATGTCAGGATTCAATTAATTTACCAATTGTAAACCCTAAAGATATATTCATGATTCAATATACTTCTGGAACAACTGGTACCCCAAAGGCTGCTCAAATGACTCATGAGGCATTAATTACCTCTTCCAAAAATAGCCATATTCGATGGAAAGTTTCAAACAGCCAAAAAGTTTGCCATGGTTTTCCTTTATTCCATATTGGAGGATCGGCATGCATGACTCTAGGGGCTGCTGCAATGGGAGCTGTATCATTGCCTTTATATATATTTAAACCGCAAGTCACACTTGATATTTTAGAAAATGAAAAGTGCTCAATGTTTATCGGAGCACCTGTTCATTTGACGGCCATGATGCAAGATCCAACTTTTAAAAATAGGGATTTATCTTCACTAAAATGCTTAATTGTAGGGGGCTCAAACCCCCCAGTAGAGCTAATTAAACAATTTGCTATTGAATTTGAGGCAGATGTAATAAATGGTTATGGTATGACGGAAACATGCGGTCTGTCCTGCACTGCTTTAACTTCTGATCCGCCAGAGCTCAAAGCGATTGCAGGCTTGCCATTACCGGGCGTCTCCTTACGAATAGTAGATGGAAATTACGAAACCGTTAGAAACAATGTACCTGGCGAACTTTTGTATAAGGGTTCGGGGCTAATGAGTGGCTATGGAAACTTACCAGATGGTAGTTCTGGAATAAATGATGACGGATGGTTTCCAACTGGTGACTTAGCAACAATGAATGAAGATGGTTATATAAATATAGTTGGTAGATCCAAAGAAATGATAATAAGAGGAGGGGAGAACCTTTACCCAATTGAAATAGAAAATTATTTAGTTGAAAATCCTGCTGTCCTCGAAGTTGCTGTTTTTGGGTTACCAGATAAAAAATATGATGAAGAGTGTTGTGCTGTTGTTAGGGTGGATGAATCATTAATAGATACTCCTGAGCAATTAAGAGATTGGTGCCAAAAAAGAATTTCTAGGTGGAAGGTACCAAGATACATCTTTTTTATTGATACATTCCCAGTCACTCCTTCTGGAAAAATACAAAAATATAAATTACAAGAAGAATTTTCAAAAGTTATCCTTAAGTAAATTACATTTTGTAAAAGTCTTCTAATGCTAGATAATATGTTATGGATTATTCAAAATATCAAGAACTTAAAGTAACCAAAATTAATAGGATTCTTACTATTTCCATTAATCGACCGGAAGATATGAATGCTGTAAATGAGCAACTTCATGGTGAATTTTCAACAATATTTATAGATGCTGAATATGATGACGATATTGATATAGTAATCTTAACGGGTTCAGGTAAAGCATTTTGCGCAGGCGGCGATTTAAAGTGGCTTCTAGGTATTCATGGAGACCCTGTTGCTACGTCTTATCATATAAGTCACGATAGAAAAATTCAAAATGCCATGCTGGATATGGAAAAACCAATTATTGCCAAGGTTAACGGTCCAGCTATAGGTTTAGGTTGTTCTTTAGCACTATTTTGCGATTTTATTTATGCAACGCCTAGATCAAAGTTTGCAGACCCTCATGTTTCTGTGGGGTTGGTTGCTGGCGATGGTGGTTGTGTTATGTGGCCACAGTTAATTGGTTATGCAAGAGCGAAGAAATTTCTTTTAACTGGTGAGATTATGCTTGCAAATGATGCTCTTGAAATGGGCTTGATAACTGAGGTTGTGAATGAAGATAAAATAGATGAAGAAGTTCAAGAGTTAGCTGAAAAACTAAGAGATGGTGCTAAATATGCTATCAGATGGACGAAGACATCAATTAATGCGGGATTGAAAGTTATAGCAAATTCAATTATAGATAGAGCAGCTGCATTCGAGAATGTTACTCAGTTAATGGAAGACCATAAAATAGCTCTTCAGGCTTTTTCTGATAAGGAGCCACCTAAATTCAAACAAAAATAAATCAGGTTATAAACTGAAAAAATTTATAACTAAGAATATATCAACTAACAATTTTTTATTTATTCTAGATCAATGAGCTCATTTCAAGAACAAGAACATATCGCAATGCTAAGAAACACCCTTAGACAATTTATAGACAAGGAGATGCCTAGAGATAAAGTGCAACAATGGGACAAAGATGATTTTTTTCCTAGAGATGTATTTGATGGGTTATGTGCTTTGGGTGTTACTTCTTTAACTGTATCAGAAGAATATGGCGGCTCGGGTAAAGATATGATGGCAACCATTGCAACAATAGAAGAGCTCGCTACCCGAAGTCTTGGTATTGCATCCGGATATATATATTGCGCTTGTTATGCAGGTCTCAACATTTCAGAGGCTGCTAGCGAAGATCAAAAAAAACAACTTCTACCAAAAGTAGCACAAGGAAAAATACTTTTTTCATACGGAATAAGCGAACCAGATGTAGGAGCTGATGTCGCTAGCGTCCGCACAAAAGGCAAAATTGAAGATAACGTAGTTGTTATTAACGGAACAAAAAGATGGTGTTCTGGCCCTAATGTAACAGATTTTATTTATACGCTTGTTCGAAGTGGTCCTGAGGAAGATAGATATAGAAATTTATCCTTAATTTTAGTTCCTCCCAACTCTAAAGGCGTAACAATTGATCCTCAGGAAACTCTTGGGCAAAAAGGCGTTGGTGGAACCTGTGATGTAACCTTTGAGGACGTTCGCGTTCCAGTCGAAAATATTGTTGGCGGTCTTGATGGTTGGAACAAGGGCTGGGAAAAAATTGTTAGCACTGGCCTAGATGTTGAAAAAATAGAAGTTTCAGCTTTAGCGCTTGGTATAGCCAGAGCAGCTGTTGAGGACGCCTGGCAGTATTCACAAGAACGCATACAGTTTGGAAGACCTATTTGTCATAACCAAGCTATAAGACATCAACTTGCTGATGTAAAAACTAAACTTGAGGCTTGCAGGTTGATGACCTATCAAGGGGCATGGCTTGCTGACCAAAATATTGTTGCTACTGTTGAAATGTCTATGTCTAAACTGTTTGTAACAGAAACTGCCCTTGAGATTGTTCTTACATGCCAACAGATACTTGGTGCATATGGGTATGCAAAAGATTTTGACATGGAAAGGTATGTTAGAGACATGCTTGCAATGCCCATGATAGGAGGCTCTTCGTCAATTCAAAAAAATAATATTGCTAATAGACTCAATCTACCTAAATAAGTTTTTAATATGAGGAGTTAAGCTTCAATTGTTGTTTAGATCTATTCACTGAAGGTGCTCCACTAGATAATCATTAATGTATTATGTGTGAATGAAGTTTTCTAACTTATTGCTCATATTTCTCATTACGTCTTGTTCAAATTATGATTTTGATATGTTGGTTGTCAATGGATCTATTGTTGATGGATCAGGCAATAATATCTATAAAGCAGACATTGGTATTGTTGGAGACCGCATAATTAAAATAGGTGATCTATCTTTGCTTAATGCCAAGGAAGTAATTGATGCAGCTAATTTAATTGTTTCTCCAGGTTTTATCGATTCACATACTCATGCTGTAAGAGGTATATATGATGTACCAACAGCTGAAAGTTCGCTCCTTCAAGGCATAACAACACTTACTGAGGGCAATGATGGCACGTCACCATTTCCAATTGCTGATCATTATTTAAAAATTAAAAATACTAAAATTAGTCCAAATTGGGCTGTTTTTGTTGGGCAGGGGACTATTCGTAAAAATTTTATGGGGTTGGATAATCGAGATCCAACAAGTGAAGAGCTAAATTCTATGAAATTAATGGTAGCCGAAGCAATGAAAGATGGGGCATTGGGTATCTCAACTGGCTTATTTTATGTGCCAGGTAGCTTTTCCACTACCAATGAGGTGATTGAGCTATCAAAAGAAGCATCAAAATATGGTGGTATTTACATTTCTCACATGAGGGAAGAAGCCGGCGACATACTAAAATCTATAAATGAAACAATTAATATTGGAATTTCAGCTAATATTCCTGTTCAAATAACCCATCATAAAATAATTGGGAAAAGTAACTGGGGGCTATCAACCGAGACTCTCAAGCTAGTAGATCAAGCCATTGCTAAAGGAGTTAGAGTAAGCATCGATCAATATCCCTATACCGCATCCCAAACTTCTATTAGGGCCTTAATACCACAGTGGGCTCAAGCAGGTGGCAGAAAAGCGTTGTTAGAACGCATAGATAATCCATTGACCCGACAAATTTTAATTGATGGCATTGTAGAAAGAATTTTATTTGATAGGGGTGGTGGACATCCAAAGAATGTTGTTATTTCAAAAAATACATGGGATACAACAATGGAGGGTAAAAATCTAGCGGAATTATGTGCTGATAGGCAGCTGGACCCATCACCTGCTAATGCTGCATTGGTGGTTTTTGAAATTATCAAGGGTGGCGGGGCATCGGCTGTTTATCATGCTATTAATAGCAATGATGTCGATTTAATAATGCAGCATCCAATGACCTCAATAGCTTCTGATGGACCTCTTACTATTTATAATGTTGGGGCTCCTCATCCGAGAACTTATGGAACATTTGCCCGCGTATTAGGAAGTTATGTAAGAGAAAGAAATATCCTTACGCTTGAAGAGGCAATAAGAAAAATGACAAGCTTGCCGGCATCCATTCTTTCAATTAATAAAAGGGGATTAATTGAGGAAGGTTTTTTTGCAGATATCAGTATTTTTGATCCTGAGATCATTGATGATAAAGCCACATTTGAGGATCCACATCAATACGCAGTTGGGATTAATCATGTAATAGTGAATGGGGTAGTCGTTGTTAAGGACGGTGTACATAACGGAAACAAACCAGGCAGAATTCTCTATGGCCCCGGTTATATTGGGGATGAAGGTGTCAGATCTAAATCTACATATTAGTAAAAATAAAAACGTATTGATTTATGTTGATGGTGAATTGCTTCACAGGAATGATGCAAAGATTTCTGTTTTTGACAGCGGATTCATGATGGGTGACGGTATTTGGGAGGGCCTAAGACTCATTAATAACCAATGGCTTTTTTTAGATGAACATTTAGAAAGATTGTTTGAAGGTGCTAAGGCAATTGATCTTGAAATAGGCCTTACAACTGATGAGCTTGTTGATGCATTAGAAAAAACAAAATCTGCAAACAATATGACCACTAATGCGCATGCCCGGCTTATGGTAACAAGAGGCGTTAAAAGCAAGCCTTTTCAAAAGCCCTCATTTTCAATGAATGGTTCCACTGTCGTCATTATCATGGAACATTCCGATGATTCGCTTAAAAATAATTCTATTTCTTTGGCGTCTGTTCCTCAAGTTCGGGGAACGCCTATGATGCAAGACCCTAAGCTAAATAGTCACTCAAAATTAAACTGTATTCTGGCTTGTATCCAGGCTGAAAAAGCTGGAGCTGATGAAGCCTTGATGATGGATCCATTGGGATTTGTAAGCACCACAAATTCATGTAATTTTTTTATAGTTAAAGGTGGCGAGGTTTGGACCAGTACTGGTGACTATTGCATGAATGGCATTACTAGAAAAAAGATTATATATCTTTGTAATACAAATCAAATTCCTGTTTACGAAAAAAACTTTTCATTGGTTGATGTTTATTCAGCAGATGAATCTTTTGTAACTGGAACACTTGGTTCTTTAACTCCTGTACATGAGATTGATGGAAGGAAAATTGTAGATAATAATAATTTTAAGATCACTAAGAAATTGCAAAATCTCTATCTCCAACTTACTTCAAATGCCCAAAAGAATTAACCTTGCCATGTGGTCAGGACCACGAAATCTATCAACTGCTCTTATGAGAAGTTTTGGAAATAGAGAAGACGTTATTAACGTTATGGATGAACCATTTTATGCATCGTATTTAAAAGAAACTGACAAAAAACATCCAATGTTTAATGAGGTAATTAGTAGCCAGGAATCAAACTGGAAAAAAGTTATTAATAATTGTTCGCAGCAAGAAGGTAAAGGGATTTGCTATCAAAAACATATGGTACATCACTTGCTACCTAGCTTTGATAAACATTGGCTTCTTCAATGTCTTAATTGTTTTCTTATAAGGGAACCTAAAGAGGTAATTTCAAGCTTTTTAGATAAATGGCCCAGCGCAGCTTTTGAAGATTTTGGTTTCATTGATCAATTAAACTTATTTACTTATATAAAAAATGAAACAGGTTTTGCGCCAATAGTTATCGATGCTGCTGATCTTCAAGACAATCCAGAAATTTATTTACCTAAATTATGTTCAAAATTAAATATTTCTTGGGATCCAAGAATGCTTCAATGGGAGCCTGGCCTTAAATCATATGATGGAATTTGGGCCTCTCATTGGTATCCATCAGTGAAAACATCAACTGGATTTATTAAGAGGGTTAAAAAAAAAGAATTTTCACTTTCTGCTCTTAACTTTGCAGCTTTAGCTGAAGACTCTTATCATGAATTACTTTCTTATAAAATTTGATAAATGAAACAAAATTACTGGCGCTCTAATCTAAAAATCCTTTCTATCTTGATAAGCGTTTGGTTCATTGTTTCATTTGGATTTGGGATAATATGGTCAGATTTTCTCGACCAATTTCAAATAGGGGGGTTTAAACTTGGTTTTTGGTTTGCTCAGCAAGGAAGTATTTATTTCTTTGTTTTATTGGTCTTTGTTTATATACATTTAATGAACAAATTAGATAAAAAATATAAAAATGATTCTGAAGGGGATCATTAAAATATATGGATACTCAGGTTCTTACATATATTTTTGTTGGATTGTCATTTGCTTTGTATATTGGTATTGCTATTTGGTCTCGTGCCTCATCAACAAATGAATTTTACATAGCAGGAAAGGGCGTTCACCCAATTGCAAACGGTATGGCAACTGCTGCGGACTGGATGTCAGCTGCTTCTTTTATTTCCATGGCTGGTCTTATAGCTTTTCTTGGTAAAGATGGTTCAGTTTATTTGATGGGTTGGACTGGGGGATATGTGCTTTTGGCTTTATTGTTGGCTCCATATTTAAGAAAATTTGGTCAGTACACAGTTCCTGATTTTATTGGAGCAAGGTACTACTCAAATGCAGCTAGATTGGTTGCTGTGATATGCCTGATATTTGTCTCATTTACTTATGTAGCTGGTCAAATGAGAGGTGTTGGTATTGTATTCTCAAGATTTCTTGAGGTTGATATTAACCTAGGAGTAATTATTGGTATGTGCATAGTATTCTTTTATGCAGTCTTAGGCGGCATGAAAGGCATTACATACACCCAAGTAGCACAGTATTGTGTATTAATATTTGCTTATTTAGTTCCAGCAATCTTTATTTCTATCTTGATGACTGGTAATCCGATTCCTCAATTAGGTTTTGGAGACACGCTGGTTAACAGCGATGTGTATTTATTAGACAAATTAGATAAAGTCACAACTGAGCTTGGATTTAATGCTTATACGGAAAATACCAAATCTAATATTGATATCTTTTGTATTACTGCTGCTTTGATGTTTGGAACAGCTGGTTTACCACACGTGATTGTTAGATTTTTTACAGTTCCAAAGGTAAGTGATGCTAGAAAATCAGCTGGATATGCTTTGATATTTATTGCTATTTTGTATTCAACTGCACCTGCAGTTTCTGCATTCGCGCGAATGAACTTCATTGATTCTGTGCAGGAGGTTCAATACAAAGAAGCGCCAAGCTGGTTTAAAAATTGGGAAAATATTGGATTAATTGCTTGGAAAGATAAAAATAATGATGAACTCATTCAATATTCATCCGGTAATGCATTAGAGGGACTAAAACCAAATTTTAATAATGGAAGAGGGCTCTCCGGTGAAAGGCTGGTAAATAACAATCCAGATTTAACAAATTCTAATGAGGTTTATATTGATAGGGACATTATGGTTTTAGCTAATCCTGAGATAGCTCAATTACCAGGTTGGGTTGTTGCATTGGTAGCAGCAGGTGCTTTAGCTGCAGCACTATCGACTGCTGCTGGTCTTTTGTTAGTTATATCTGCATCAATTTCACATGATCTTTTGAAAAAAACTTTCATGCCTCAAATAACTGAAAAACAAGAACTCTTCTATGCACGGTGTTCTGCAGCTGTTGCAATCTTTATTGCGGGACTTTTTGGTATATATCCACCTGGATTTGTAGCCCAAGTAGTAGCTTTTGCATTTGGTTTGGCTGCAGCTACAATATTTCCTGCACTATTGATGGGCATATTTTATAAAAGATTGAATAAAGAGGGTGCAATTGCGGGGATGCTTTCTGGATTAGTTATAACGTCCGCTTACATTATTTATTATAAGTTTATAAATATTAATTTGAATTCGGCTGATAATTGGTTTTTGGGAATTTCTCCAGAGGGATTTGGTTTTATTGGAATGATTATCAATTTTGCTGTTGCTCTTATTGTCTCTTACTTTTTTAGCAAACCGCCAGACGACGTTTATCATATGATTGATAAAATTAGAGAACCTTAATTTTAAAAACCCTAAAACTACAAATCCTGGTTTAGAATTTTCTCCACTTCATTCTCGTATACTTCTTTGCTTATTAATTCTTTATCCAGTAAGTTTTTTAATTTCAATATCTTAATTTCTATATTAGGCTTAGAAATAATACTTTTGGATTGATTCAATGGAACTTGTTCAATACCTCTTGCTACAAAATAACCATTTAATATATTGGTTATTTCTAGGTCCTTGTAAATTTGAGTGCCTGTTGCCATAGAAAAGAGGTTCATATCATCAATATATCTATTTTCTTTTTTGGCAGGATAAATGAATATTTCTATTCTTGATGCAACATCAGTAATTTCAATCTTATATGCAGATGGTTTATATACTTTTGTCGCAATATCTGGAATTATTTTGATAGTGTAAAAGCCGCTTTTTAGAGATCTTACTAATAAGAAATGGGGAGCCTGACATCATTATAGAAGCTGTAGTAAACAGCGCCGGCAATGATAGAGGTTCTTCAAGCATACCAATAATAAATAGAGCTCTCAGAACAGAATCTGTTGTGGATTTAACAATTATTTTGAGAGATGCAAATACTGGAGAGAGATTATCGACGCAAGATATTAGAGGTGAATCTAAATATGAGCAAAAAAGATGGATTGGAATTATTGATGAGTCTGGTAAATATTACGTAAAATCGTCACTGATTGCACAAGAGGGTATTGGAGAAAAAATTATGTCCGATATAGGAAACGATGGATGGATCCTCACATCACCATAAACATTATTACTTCGCATAATATATATTATGTTAAATTACTAATACTATTAAAGTTGCCATAAAGTCCTTATATGCACATATATAGGTTAAAATAGAACTATGGCAAAAGAAGACAATCTAGAATTTGAAGGTGAAGTTATTGAAACTTTACCCAATACTACCTTTAAAGTTAAATTAGAGAACGATCATATAATCGAAGCTCATATATCTGGCAAGATGCGAAAGCATTACATTAGAATATTAACTGGCGATAAGGTTAAGGTTGAAATGACTCCGTATGACTTAACCAAAGGCAGAATTACTTTTCGAGGACGCTAAGCCTTAGATTTAACTGTTTTCTTTTTAGCGGTAAATTTAATCTGATTATCAACTAGATCAACCTTGATCTGACCACCTTTTCTTAAATCTCCAAATAAGACCTTATCCACTAAAGGTTTCTTAACTTTATTAGTAATAAATCTTTCCATGGGCCTGGCTCCCATTTCTTTGTTATATCCATTTTTAGCAATCCAATTTAAAACTTTTTTAGAATAGATCAATTCAACATTTCTATCATCTAGCTGCGCTTGCAGTTTGGTTAGGAATTTATCAACAATTGATAAAATAACCTTCATAGGAAGATAATTAAACTGAATAATCTCATCCAGCCTATTTCTAAATTCTGGTGAAAATAGTTTTTTAAGTGATAACAAGGCATCTGATTCATTAGATTGGTCGCTAAAACCTATGCTTTTTTTCTCAAGCAAGTCAGCACCTGCATTGGTGGTCATCACGACAATAACGTTTCGAAAGTCAGCTTTTCGGCCATTATTATCAGTTAATACACCAGAATCCATGATTTGAAGTAGCAAATTAAATATATCTGGATGTGCTTTCTCAATCTCATCTAGAAGAAGTACACAGTGTGGGTTTTGAACAACAGCCTCAGTTAGTAAACCGCCCTGATCAAAGCCAACATATCCAGGGGGCGCCCCTATTAGTCTGGAGACCGTATGCCTTTCCATATATTCGGACATATCAAATCTAACAAGTTCAATTCCCATGATAGATGCTAATTGACTACTAATTTCTGTTTTACCAACTCCAGTTGGTCCAGCAAATAAGAATGATCCAATTGTTTTATTATCATCTCTAAGCCCTGCCCTTGAGAGCTTAATAGCATTAACCAAGCTATGAATAGCAGTATCTTGACCAAATATGACAGTCTTTAAGTCTGTTTCAAGCTTTTGCAAGTTTATTGATTCTTGACTTGATATTGTTTGTTCAGGAATTTTGGATATTTTAGATATAGTTTTTTCTATATCTATCTGTTTTACAGTGATCTTCTTAGAATTTAAGCGAGAGATATTAAGCAAAGCACCGGTCTCATCTATTAGATCTATTGCTTTGTCTGGAAGAAATCGATCATTCAAAAAACGCTTTGACAGAGTTACTGCAGAGTTAATTGATTCATTAGAATACTTAACATTATGGTGAACTTCATAATTATCTTTTAACCCATTTAGTATCTGTATGCATTCATCAACTGAAGGTTCTAGAACATCAATTTTTTGGAATCTTCTTGAGAGAGCTTGATTTTGATTAAAAACACCTCGATATTCCTGGAAAGTAGTTGAACCAATGCAACGAAGCTTTCCTTTGCCTAGAGCAGGTTTCAATAAATTGGAAACATCTAAGCTTCCTCCTGAAGCAGAACCTGCTCCGATAATTGTATGAATTTCATCAATAAATAATATTGGATTATCTTGATCATCTAAAAATTTTAAAACTGATTTAAGTCTTTTTTCAAAATCACCTCTGTATTTAGTCCCTGCTATAAGAGCGCCTATATCTAATGAGTATAATTTTGATTCGTGCAAAAATTCAGGTGTTTCCTTTGAATTAATTAGATGTGCTAAACCTTCAGCTATAGCTGTTTTCCCGACCCCAGACTCACCAACTAGTAGCGGGTTATTTTTTGTTCTTCGTGCAAGAATTTGGACTATACGCCCTACTTCCTCAGATCGTCCAACAAGCTTATCTACTTTATTAGAGGCAGCAAGTTGATTTAAATCTATTAAGAACTCCAACTCAGATTGCTTAGGATTTGCCTCTGGCTCTTCTTCAAGATTTGATTGCTCTGAGAGATCTGATGTTATCTCTGGTTTGCCGTGCGATATATAAGAAACAATATCTAGCCTTCCAATCCCCTGTTTCGAGAGAAGAAAAACTGAATGAGATTCTTTCTCGGAAAAAATCGCAACAAGAAGATTTATTGGTTTAACCACACCCTTTCCTGATGACTGAACATGAAATACCGCTCGTTGAAGGACCCGTTGAAAACCAAGGGTTGGCTGAACAGGTTTTTTTGAATCTGTTTTAACAGGCGTGTTGTCTCTTACGTGCTCTTCAAGATTCTCGCGAAGAGTTGCTAAGTTTACATCATTAGTTTCAAGGGCTTGTCTGACTTCAAAGTCGGAAATCAGCATCAAGAGTAGGTGCTCAATTGTCAAATACTCAAGGTTTTGATCTTGAGCTTGATCAAAAAGATTTGCGATAGACTGTTCTAATTCTTTACTAAACATTAATCCGTTAAGGGTTCAATTTCACTAATGAGTGGGTGTTCATGAGCTTTAGCCATCTCATTAATTTCATGAGATTTCATTTCAGCAATCTCTTTGGGAAATATACCACATACTCCCTTCCCTTTTGTATGAACTGCTAGCATTATTTGAGTAGATCTCTCATGCTCATATCCAAATATTGACTGGATTATATAAACAACGAATTCCATCGGTGTAAAGTCATCGTTAAGAAGAACTACTTGATACATGGGGGGCTCTTTTAGATCTGGCTTATCCTCCATAACAAGGGTGCCAATGTCACCGAGATTATCAGAATCATTTTGAGATTCGGATGTCATAAGACTCTTCACATTCTTTTAATCATTTCCTTTGCAAATCCAGAGCAAGAAACTAGGTTTGCACCTTCCATAAGTCTTTCGAAATCATAAGTAACCATTTGATCGTTAATGGCTGCTTCCATTGATGAGATTATAAGATCAGCAGCTTCAACCCATCCCATGTGTCTTAGCATCATTTCAGCTGACAGGATTAAAGAACCTGGGTTAACTTTATCCTGACCAGCATACTTAGGAGCAGTTCCATGAGTTGCTTCAAATAAAGCAGAATCATCACCTATATTCGCACCTGGCGCTATACCTATGCCACCTACACATGCGGCCAATGCATCTGATACATAATCACCGTTGAGATTCATGGTAGCGATCACATCATACTCTTTAGGCCTGGTTAGGATTTGTTGTAAAAATGCATCGCAAATAACATCTTTAATTATAATATTATTTCCATTATTAGGATTTTTTATTGTGACCCATGGACCGCCATCTAATAATTCTCCATCGTAGGAATTCATACTTAATTCATATCCCCAATCTCTGAATGCACCCTCAGTAAACTTCATAATGTTTCCTTTATGAACAAGAGTTACAGAAGATCTATCATTTTTAATTGCATAATCAAGAGCTTGTTTTACCAATCTTTCAGTTCCTTGCTTTGAGATAGGTTTAACACCTAAGCCAACATCAGATGGAAAGCGGATTTGAGTAACGCCAAACTGCTCTTGAAGAACTTTAACCATAGCATCTGATTCAGGTGACCCAGCTTCGAATTCAACACCAGCATAGATGTCTTCAGAATTTTCTCTAAAAATAACCATGTCGACGTGCGCTGGATTTTTTACAGGGCTAGGCACTCCAGAAAAATAACGAATTGGTCTAAGGCAGACATACAAATCTAGGATTTGTCTTAATGAAACATTTAACGATCTAATTCCGCCACCAACTGGAGTTGTTAGGGGGCCTTTAATGCTGATAATGTATTCTTTTAAAGCATCTATAGTTTCATCAGGCAACCATGTATCGGCATCGTACACTTGCGTAGATTTCTCACCACAGAAAACTTCCATCCAAGATATTTTTTTAGAACCTTTATAAGCAACTTTCACAGCGTTATCAACAACATCAATCATTGCTGGCGTTATATCAATACCAATACCATCACCCTCTATGTATGGGATAATGGGATTATCAGGAACCTGAATAACTCCATCAACTAGTTTAATTTTTGAGCCCTCTTCAGGAATGGTAATATGTTTGTAATTCATGTTTTCCTCTTTCGAACGAATATGTATTAAAAAATTGGTTGAATTATACTCTAAAAAAAACTTTAAAATTAGGCTTTAAATATAAAATTATGGCAAATATAAATAAAACTGTTGTTGTTGGAATGTCAGGCGGTGTTGACTCTTCTGTAGCAGCATTTCTCTTGAAAGAGCAAGGCTTCAAAGTCCAGGGTTTGTTTATGCAGAACTGGCAAAGTGAACCTGATGAAGTATGCACTTCCGAGGTTGATTTTGCAGATGCTTCAATAGTTTGCGATCTATTAAACATACCTTTGCATAGAGCAAATTTTAGCGATGAATATTGGGATAGAGTTTTTAAAGAGTTCCTTTCTGAGCATGAAAAAGGCAGAACGCCAAATCCTGACATACTTTGTAATAGAGAGATAAAATTTAAATCTTTCTTAGATTACGCCTTAAAAATTGGAGCTGATCATATAGCAACTGGCCATTACGCAGCGCTAGAATATAAAAATAACAAGACTCTTCTAATGAGATCTGCAGACTTAAACAAGGATCAAACTTATTTTCTACATGAAGTTACCGGAAAGGAATTTGCTAAATGTTTATTTCCGCTCGCTGCTCTAAAAAAAGAAGAAGTTAGAAAAATTGCAGAAGAGAACAAATTTATAAATCATAATAAAAAAGATTCAGTTGGCATTTGTTTTGTTGGAGAGAGAAATTTAAAAGATTTTTTAAAAAGATTTTTAGAGTTCCGCAAAGGAGAAATCAAAGACTCAGAAGGCAATATCGTTGGAACACACCCTGGCGCGCTCCTCTTTACTCAAGGGCAAAGGCAAGGTTTGAATGTTGGTGGTGTAAAAGATAAACCAGAGCTTCCATGGTACGTATATGATAAAAGCATTAAATTGAATGAGGTTTATGTATGCCAGGGTGAGTTTAATAAATTGTTGATGAGTTCTGGGTTAATAATGGAAAGTATGAAATGGATAAACCCAACTTCACCACCACAAATTCTAGATTGCCAGGTTCAAGTTAGGCATAGAGGCAAACCTATAGACTGTAAAGCACAATTCTTAGAAGGTTGTGTTGATTTAAAATTTTCAGAAAAGATTCGAGCAATTGCGCCAGGGCAATCAGCTGTTTTATATAAAAATAATGAATGTTTAGGCGGAGGTATCATAGCAAAAGCAATAAAAGCTTAGCTATAATTACGTATGAAAAATCAAGACCTTATTTCCCCTTTAGATAATCGTTATGATTCTGTTATTGCTGATTTAGCAGCAAACTTTTCTGAAACAAATTTAAATAAAACCAGATTTGAAATTGAGATTGAGTGGATCAATTTTTTAACACTTCATGGGGGCAAGAGCTTTTCTCGTTTGTCAGCTTCAGCACGAAAAAACTTAATAGAAATTAAGGATAATTTTAATCTTAAATCAGCAAAAAGAATTAAGATGATCGAATCCAAAACAAACCATGACGTTAAAGCCGTTGAATACTACATTCGTGAAGAGATGGCTAATTACCCAAATCTTAAAAAAGTTGAACATCTTGTTCATTTTGCTCTTACCAGCGAAGACATCAATTCACTTTCTTATGCCATATTGCTAAGAGATGCAAAGTCTATTTATCTTAAAAAAATAGATTTATTAATTAAAGATCTACGAGGAAAATCAAAGACTTGGTCATCACTTCCAATCTTAGCTAGAACTCATGGGCAGGCAGCATCTCCTTCTACGTTAGGCAAGGAAATTAATGTCTTTCATAAAAGGTTACTAAGGCAGCGAGATCAATTAAAAAAGCTTGTTCCTATGGCTAAATTTGGCGGTGCGACTGGTAATTTTCACACACTTGTTCTTGCGGATGAAAATCTTAATTGGGTTTCTAAAACTAAGAAATTTCTTGCGAAATTTAAAATTGATCAAAATTCAATCACCACACAAATTGAACCGCATGACGGGATTGCTGAAATTGCTCAATGCATCCAAAGAATCAATAATATTTTAATTGATTTCAATCAAGATATTTGGATTTATATATCCAATGATATATTCAAACTTAAAGCAAAGGACGGTGAGGTGGGATCATCAACAATGCCGCACAAAATTAACCCAATAGATTTTGAAAACTCTGAGGGTAATTTAGGATTATCAAATTCTTTAATGTCATTCTTTGCTGAAAAATTGCCTAAATCAAGACTGCAAAGAGATTTATCTGATTCGACTGTTTTACGAAATCTTGGAGTAGGGTTTGGCTATTCTTATCT
>Ga0209663_1000629_pt1 | contig 19641 bp, 18 predicted proteins | sample SaaInlV_135m_DNA_2_FD_184667 | JGI IMG/M metagenome (GOLD analysis project Ga0209663, IMG submission 184667) | Marine microbial communities from expanding oxygen minimum zones in the Saanich Inlet - Saanich Inlet SI073_LV_120m_DNA (SPAdes) (version 2) | ecosystem: Environmental > Aquatic >... | reverse complement strand
AAGAGGCAACAGCAGCAGGAGAAGAAATCCTTTCAGTCTCTCAAACAAACCTAAAAAGTTTTGAGGAAATTGTTATTGCAAAAGATTCAGAAGCTAAAGTCTTGGAAGATGCACAGTTAGCTACTGTAAAATTAGCAGAACTAACTGATGCGTTTGAACAATCAGTGATTGTTTCAAGAACTGATGTTGACGGAAACATGAATTATTTCACCAAATATTTCAAATCCGTTGCAAGATTTGAGACAGAAGAACTAATGGGTCAATCACACCGAATTCTAAAATCAGGTTGGCATGATCCAGGACTCTTTGATGCATTATGGAAAACAATCTCTTCAGGAAAAACATTCAAAGGTTATGTTAGAAACAGAGCAAAAGATGGTACCATTTACTGGGTAAAGACTTCAATCACTCCAACATTTGATGAGAATAGAAAAATCAAATCATACATTGGTGTAAGACAAGTAATTACTGAACTAATGGTAATGTCAGGAATTGAGCAAGCATGTCAAGAAGACGAAGCAGGTAAACCATTGAGTAATCCCGCATTAAAAGAATGCATTAGAAAACTAAAGTTTGGGGATTACCAAATTACTGATAATGTATAATTAATAAATAATTTTTTAATAAAATTATCTTTTCTTATGTGAATAATTTTGTTGTTCATTAAATACAAGCAATACATTATCTTCTAATTTATTTTAGATACACCAATGTCAACTACAACTGTAGTATCCGAAACAATTCAGGTAGTAACATTTACTATCACTGGAAAATCATCAAAGCCTGGTAACTATGCTGTTCCAATAGAACAAGTAAAAGAAATCAGAACTGTTGATGCCATTACCAAAATTCCAAGATCAAAAGATTATGTGAAAGGAATTATGAACTTGCGTGGAAAAATTATTCCAATCGTAGATGTTAATGAGAAAATTGGAGTAACTAGCACTGAAACTGATTCAACAAAACAAAGAATTTTGGTAGCAGATGTTAATGATACTCTAACAGGTCTCCTAGTTGATGAAGTAAATGAGGTGCAGAGATTATCTTTAAAAGAAATTGAAGCCCCTCCTACAGGCTCATTTGAAGATGGTGCCTATATCAAAGGAATTGCAAATATCAAAGATAGATTAATTGTACTTCTTGATGTCTCAAAGTTTCTTTCAGACTCCGCTGAGGCAATAACTGATGCAGTATCATCTGCACCAGAAGTAGAAACTAGTACTGCTGATGCAGCAACTCCTGAATCAACACCTGAGGTAGCAACTGAAGTGGAAACACCTGAAGTAGCAGCTACTGAAGAGACACCATCAGATGATGATGTATTACCTGAAATTGATGCAATAATTAATGAATCAAAAGCATAGATTATACAATTGATTATTGTCTCTCCTTTATTTTTCCATTTTTAGAATTTTTTATTCATTTTTTTGTAAAGATCATTAATTTTGATTTACAATGCAATGTCAAGTTTACATTTAAAATATGGTTTATGATAAAATATTTTGATGGGAAAATCACTTTGGTGTATACTTTGGATTCATGAAATGTGTCCTAATGGTTGTGAATGTTCATGTCATGACAATAAACTAACCAAAAAATACTGATTCATAAAATTACGATTGAAGACCTATTTTTTTAATCATTTCTCGGTCTTTTTTAGCCTCATTTCCACCCATTGTTAGATATCCTGCAGTGATAATTCCATTTGCGCCACTTTGAAGTAACTCCTCTCCTGAATCACTGAGATTTGTTTCACGTCCTCCTGAAATTTTGATTACTGATTCTGGTAGAAGGAATCTAATTACTGAAAATATTCTAACAATTTCAGAATTTGCTAACTCTGTTTGTAATTCAAGTGGAGTACCTGGTACTGGAACTAGAATATTTATTGTAATTTCTTCAGGATATATTCTAGCTAATTCTAATGTTAACTCTAACCTTTGTTCTCGGGTTTCACCAAGGCCGATAATTCCACCAGTACATAATTCTAATCCTGCTTTTCTTGCAATCTCTAATGTTTTTAATCGGTCTTCATATGTGTGAGTGGTACAAATTTCTGAAAACTTTGATTTTGCAGTTTCTAAATTATGATTATATCGCTTTACTCCAAGCTCTTTTAATTTTGTTGCCTGTTGTATTGTTAAAAAACCTAAACTACACTCTATACTAATTCCAACTTTATCATTTACTTTGGTAATAATTTTACATACTTTTTCAAAGTCATTAGGTGTTGGTTCTCTCCATGCTGCGACAAGACAATATGATTCTGCCCCCTCTTCTTTTGCTTTTTGAGCTTTTGTAACTACTTCATCAGGTGTCGGTAATTGATATGTGTCTATACCTGTATCAAAAAATGCAGATTGTCCACAAAATGTACAATCTTCACTACATGAATTTTTTTTAATATTGTTTAATTGTTCTACATCAATTTTTTCACCATTAAAATCACGAGTGATTTCATTTGCACATTTGGCCAAATCTTTGATATTCTCTTCAGGAATATTTAGTAATTTTCCTGCATCTTCAGCTGAAATTCTAATCCCTGAGAATACTTTTTCTTGACACTCTTTGATGAATTCCAGAGTACTCATACTGGTTTTACTTCATTTCCATTTATAATTATAATTATACACAAATATTTTCAATATCGATGTATTTTATGCCTAGAACATGGCTTACATGATAAAAATCAATTAATTTAACAATTCCTTGACTTTCGTCATAATTCCAACTTTGTTAAACGGTTTGTTGATGTACCCCTTTGCTCCAGAATTCATTGCATCATACATCACTTTTTGTTGATCTACTGCTGATACCATGAGAACTTTGGCTTTAGGATTAATTTTTAGGATATCTTTCATGCATGTAATTCCATCTGTACCTGGTAAGTTCATATCCATAGTTACTAAATCTGGTTTTTCTTGATTGTACATATCAATTGCAGATGTAGTGTCAGCTGCTTCTACAATATTTGCATCTGGAATTGTTGATTTTAGAATTTCTTTTAGCATAACTCTCATAAATCGTGCATCATCTACAACTAGAATTGAAACCATTAATTTTTAAAACAAATTAATTAATTATAGCACTATGTCTGTTTAGAATAATCAATCATACCCTTCCAATCTAACTAGTCAAATTAACTGTGATTTTGCAGTCTTGATTGTGCTAATGGTTCTGTTTATTAGTAATTCTAGTTCTTTTTCTGAAATTGCTAGTGGTGGAACAAGCATTACTATATTTCCTAATGTTCTAAGATAGATTCCTTGTTTTTTCCCTTGCTCAAAAAATATTTTATTAATTGATTTTTTTGGATGAATTGGCGATTTTTTCTTTTTATCTGAAACTAGTTCTATTCCCATCAGCATTCCTTTGTGTCTAATGTCTCCTACAATATCTAATTCTGATATTTCTTGATAATATCTCTCAAAAATTTTTGATGTTTTTTGAATCTTTTTTATCAATGAATATTTTTGATACATTTTGAGATTTTCATTTGCAACTGCTGCAGATAAGGGGTTTCCTGTGTATGTGTGACCATGAAACATGTGTCTCCAGTCATTAAATTCTCCTAAAAATGAATCATAAATCTTCTTTGTAGTTAATGTTGCAGCCATTGTGATGTATCCTCCTGTTAGCATTTTTCCATATGCTACAATATCTGGTGTACTTTTTTGTTCTGTATATTGTACCATTGATCCTAAACGACCAAACCCTGTAGCAATTTCATCTAACACAAATAATATGTTATATTTTTTGCATAATTGATTTATTTTTTGCTGAAATCCTTTAGGATAAACTATTACTCCCCCTGCAACTTGAGCACCACTCTCCATTACAAACGCTGCAATATTGTTCTTTTTAGAAAATCTTTTCTCAATTTTCTCTAAACAATAATTTTGATAATCCGATAAACTCATTCCTTTTGGAACTCTATACTTGTTTGGAACTGGAAATTGTATTGTTGGAAATAATTGTTTTTTAAATTTGCCAAAAAATTCCGGTACATATCCTACAGACATTGCACCAAATGTATCCCCATGATATCCATTTTTTAAGGTAGCAATCTCTGTTTTCTTTTTTTCACCTATATTTCTCCAATACTGCAATGCAATTTTTATTGCAATCTCCATTGCAGATGATCCATTATCTGAATAGAACACTTTGTGCATTTGAGGTGATATTTTTACAAGACTATCTGCAAGTTTTTCTGCGGGTTCATTTGTTAGATTAAACATTGATGAATGTTGTAATTTTTTACTTTGGTTTGTAATGGATTTAACTAATTCTTGGTTTGAATGCCCCCAGACATTGCACCACATTGATGCAACCCCGTCAAGCATTTTATTTCCATTTGAATCAATTAACCACATTCCTTTACCTTTGATTATTTTATCAAAAGAATCCCACTCACTCATCTGAGTATTTGGATGCCATACAGAACTTTTCAACTGCTTTTGTACATGTTAAGATCTTAATAATTAATCTATATTTTTAATTAAAGAAAAATAATAAAAACCCAATTAGAATATTATGTAAAAATTAATTCTAATTGTGGGGTGTTTGTTACTGCTTCTCTGGCTGCAATGTTTATCCTTCCTGATGAATCTTCATCACTTTTCATGATAATCCATCCATAATTTGGAGCGCCATTCAAGTAGGCTTGAATGTCTTTTGTAACATCAAATTCTATCCATTTTCCAGATTCACCATTTGAGATAGCTACTGAATCAGTAACTGTAGCCATAAAACTACCTCCATCCCAATTTGCACAGTCATTGTCTTCAGATGAACAATTCCATGTCACACCTTTTTGGGTACCAACAAAATTAGCAAACGGCGCATTTGCACCAATTCCCTCTTCCCAATCTTCGGTGAGACTTCGAACAATCACTGATTGTCCTTCTTGCCATCTATCATCATTATCAACTACAAAAATTTTCAATTTTGCAGAATCCAACGATCTATCTTCTAACACTGTACCTATCTGTGAATCATCAAAACCAATCAAAACTCGGTTATTTGTTGGACCCGTACCCATTACACGTAGTACGTCATTTGATCCTTCATTTGATGTTTGAAGTCCTTCTCTAACAAAACTATCTTTTACTGAATATAGAATTGCTGAACTATCAGTCAATTCAAAGTCCATAGATGAAGTCTTTACCGCTCTAAATGCTGAAAAACTCTCACTATTTTGATTCATCATTTGTGAATCAAATTTTTGACTTTGTTGAATGAATACTCCTGTAGGAAACGTTGCAGTTGTAGGATCAAAACATAATCCTGTATCACACAGAGTTTTAAAATCATTTTCTGATAGAGTTGTTGTAAAACCTTCACTTAGCATAAAAAAAGACATGCCAGAAAAGATTACACCAGCTACCACCATCATACACATGATTTGCTTTCCAGAATGATCAACTGTAGTTGTTTGTTTCAATACTATGATATCTAATTTCTTGTTAGTATAGACTTGTTTGTAATACTATTACATACATTTTAAAAATTTATTATTTTAATTTAATATTACATTAAAAATAATGCAAAAAATATTTTAATAATAATTTAGTTTATGATCGAATTAAAAAAATATTTTTATTCATTAATAATGAATGATGCATCAACTATGCCAAATCCATATACGTTTTGATAATTTGTTTGTGTATGTTCTGGTTTTGCATTATCCTGAATTTTTTCTAATAATTCTGCTGGTGTAATATCAGAATTTGCATCTAACATTAATGCTACAATTCCTGCAACATGAGGTGTAGTTGCAGATGTTCCATAAAATAAATCTCCATTATATGCTATAGTTGTAACTCCATTTGGCCCTACAACATTTGGAACAGATATTCCATTGTTTGTTGGACCATGTGAACTAAATGGCTCTAACACTCCATCAACATTGTTAACTGCACCAACTACGATAACTCCTTGAGCATCAGATGGGACTACAACACTACTTGCAGAAATTGGATATTCTATACTGTTGTTAACTGAAAATAGTTCTACTGTAGAATGCGTTGGTACATCAGATGCAGAGTCACTTTTCACAGCATTTGATATTCCCACAGCATATAATCCTGCCATATGTGGCATGAAAAATACACTTTCAACTTTTTTAGAATCACTCTTTTGTGTATCTGCAGAATATTCTACAATTTGACCAAGTGGATCTACTAGAACCAAATCAAAGTCAGAATAATCCCCATTACCATCATCCCAGTTAATGTAAATCATAACTGGTACATTGTTACTAACTTGTGATTCTGAAACTGTAATTGATAATCCTTCATCACTTTCTGCAAATTCATGCCATGAATTTAGATCATTATCTGAAAATTGTCCTTCCCAATGCTTCTGTGCAAAGTTTCCTGATGGAACTATGACTGAAATTCCACTTTCAATTGCACTTTCAACTTTTTTAGTAATAAAACTAGTACCATCAGTTGGTAAGTTAGGCCATCCTGCAGCCATGGCAATTACATCTACATCATTTGCTATTGCCTCATCAATTGCACGTCCAAATTCTACATCTGTATTCATTTCGTATAGGTATAATTCAGAATTTGGTGCAACATCTGAAATGATTTCAGCTACTGCTGTTCCGTGACTTACACTTTCACCACTTTCTGCTGCCTGTGCAATCATTGAATTTTCATAAGAATTTCTAAATGATTGAAAGTCTACAATGTTATCTGAAATTTTTGGATTATCTGTATCAAATATTAGATCAAGTACTGCAACTTTAACATCTGTGCCTGTGATTCCTGAATTGTGAACAATATCCGCATTAATTGCATACACTCCTTCTGAAACTGGGTAGTTGTAATCTTTGTCTGTGATGTAATTCAAATCAGAAATATCACTACTTAGTTGTATGAGACTAGAGTATTTCACATCTCCAACTGTTTTAATAATTTCATCTGAATTCAAAAATGGTGATTTTACTTTATCAAATCCTTCTTCAACAAAGTCTGAAAGATTCGTAGTAGTTCTTGTTTTATCTACACTCTTTAATGCATTAATTCTAGGAATGTTTTGAGTGTCAGTTGAAATTTGAACTACGTTATCTCCTTGTATTTCAATATCTGCTAAACTCTGAATTTTCTCAATAGTTTCAGGATCAGCATTGTTTAATTCTAACACAATTCTTGATTTACCTTTAAATGAGTCTACGCCAAACTTCCATGCATTTTCATCTGGATTATCATCTTGTAATAATTGTTTAATTTGTTTATCTACTTTTTTTGCAACCATGCCAACATTCTTTTGTGTTTTCATTTCAGAATGTTTTTCTTGAATTTTTGTTTGCTCTATGTTATCTTCTTCAATAGTTTGACCTGGATTAACATTAAGAATAGTTTCAAAGTATTTTGTTTTTACTTTTTGAGTTTCTTTAATTAGTTTTTCTTCAATTAATTCTAATTCTTTGATATATTTTTTATCAAATGTTCTATCCCCAAATTCCTTATCTAATTTTTTAATATCTAATTTTGATAAAACTTTAGCAACTAAGATTCCTTTTTTAGATTCTTTTTTTGCATCGTTAGATGATTCTTCTTGTTTAGTTAAATTCTTCTCTGGTTCTTCTGCCTCTTCTACTATTTTATCTACAACATTGATTACGGCCTCTTTGATTTTTTCTGTAATTTTAGCATCTAATTTCTCAGCTGCTTTTTCAGCCTTATCTGCTGCTTTCTCAGCTGCTTTTTCAGCCTTATCTGCTGCTTTCTCTACAGCTTTCTCAACTTCTTCTGCTGCCTCTTCTGCTGCCTCTTCTGCTGCCTCTTCTGCTGCCTCTTCTGCTGCCTCTTCTGCTACTTCCTCAACTGCCTCTTCTGCTGGAGCCCCATTATCGTTACCATTCCCATTATTCTCATTCCCATTATTCTCATTATCATTACCTCCACCATTATCGTGACCATCTTTGTGATGTGCAAATGCAAAATCAGTACCTGCAAATCCTCCTGTCATGAGTAAAACTGTTAATGAAAATATAATTATTTTAGAACTAAGATTATTTTTTCCAATATTAAATTTCAACGTATGTATCTTATGATTATATTGAATATGACCTTCTGTTTGTAATTGGATTACAAACGTTTTTTCTATGACTGGATTAAATGTTTAAAATTAGTTAGTTTCAGCAATTTCTTTTCGTATGGCAAATTCTTTTTTTGCAGGTAATTGGTAATTATTTGGATGTTTTGGTAATCTAATGGTAAATGTTGTAGGGTTGTTTTTAACTGTAATTTTACCTCCATGTGCCTCGATAATACTTTGACAACTTGCTAATCCTAAACCTGTTCCAATTTGTTTAGTGGTAAATAACGGATCAAATATTTTTCCAATTATGTCTTCTGGAATACCTTTGCCTGAATCTTGCATTTTTATGATTAAATCATCCTCTTCATCTATCACTTTAATTGATATTTCTCCGCCCTGTGGAATTGCATAACATGCATTATTTATCAAATTCCCAAAAACTATCTCAAGTTTGTATGCATCACAAGGAATTATTGAATCCTCTTTTGAAATATCAATTTTAATTTTATCTGGAATTATCATATTTAATACAGTTGAACGAATTACATGTTCTATTGAATGTAATCCGTATTGTAATTTTGTGACATTTACAAAATCAAGTACGTCTTCTGTTTGATGTGAAATTCTTTCCACTGCCCTTTGTATTCTAGATAAATTACTTTGTAGACTTTTATCTACATTATCTTCCATTTTAATTTCAATTATTTCAAAACTGTTTTTAATAATTGATAATGGATTTCGAATATCGTGCGCAAGACGTGTAGCTAGACTCCCAATTGATGATAGACGTTCTTTTTCGATAATTTTTTTGTGGAGTCCTTTGAGATCATTTGACATTATATTGATGTCTTTTCCTAACTCTGCAATCTCATCGTTTCCTTTTTCAGGATATAATATGTAATTCCCTTTTGAAATAGATGTTGTAACGTGTCTCATTTCATTTAACGGATTTGAAATTGATTTTAAAATGAATATTCTTATGGCTAATACAATTATAATAAATACATTAAGTGCAATAACAACACTCCATGTGATTTCATTGATTAGTGATTCAATATGGATTTGTCTTTGTTCAATGTTTGCAGTAGTGGATTCTATGGAATGATCAATTTGTATATTCATATTTTCAAAAGATAAATCAAAATCTTTATTCAAGTTTAGTATTTTTACACCTGCCGTACCTGAAGTTTTTAATTGAATCATTTTATTTGAAATAAATATCATCTCATTCCATTTTTCAGCTAAATTTTCTGTGTTATCTATTTCATCAGAATATTTTTCAGCCATGATGTTGGAATATTCTGAAAATGATTCATTAAACAAAGTTTTTGCCTGCTCAATTCTAAAAAAATTCATCTCTAGTATTTCTTCTAATTCTTGATATTGACTACCTGACAAATTCCTTGTTTCATCTTCGATTAAAATTATTTCCATGGTAACTGCTGAAATTTGTGTTGATGCATATCTCATATTTTTTAATGTGTTTAGTACTGGAAGTGTTTCAGTAGAAATACTAGAAAATGTTTCTTGAACCTGTTTTGTATTAATTATAGAAATTAATGAAATTGTTCCAATTAATAGAAATAAAACAAAGACTTCTAGCAGTAATTTGGTCTTAATCTTCACATGTTTGATTCTAATTTTTGAGTGCTAAAGGGTAGCTTGTTGAAAGTAAGCTATCATTATGACGAGAATGACCCATATTTCCTGAAATTATGTTTTTATGAACAATCAATTGTTTGTAAATATCGCATACACATCAAATGATATACCAAAAATACTCTAAAATTCTATGCAGGTTCAAGATATTGCCCTAGATGATAAGATCGATAACACTGAAGAAGAATTAGATGAAAATACACTTCTTCAAGATTTTGGTTTAGAGGAAGATGAGGCCCAAACATACGTTGGATTAGTTAGATTAGGCTCAGTTAAGGCAAGTAAAATCAGCACTTTTACCAAAATAGATAGAGTAAGAACCTACAAAATTTTAGAAAACCTAAAAAATTTAGGGTTTGTTACATCCACATTATCTTCACCAATCATCTTTTCTGCAAATGATCCTGAAACTACTTTAAAAAAAATAATTTTAAAACAAAAACAAAAAGTAACTGATTTAGAAAAAAATATTACAAAATTTCTTAAAATTTTGTCTCATCTAAAACTTGATGAGTCGCAAATTGAACTTCCAAAATTAACTATTATTTCAAATCGACATAATATTTATGATCAAATGATAAAATTAATTGAAGAAACTGAGGATGAATTGTATCTTGCTGTATCCTCATCAGATGTAATTCGAATGTATTATACTGAAATTCCCGACATGATAAAAAAAGCACTAAAACAAAAAATTAAAATTAAATTAATGACTGATTCTGAACTTTTAACTAAACATGATTATGTAAAAAGACTTGGGGTTAATTCCTTCAAAATTGTAACTCTTCCATCTTCTGGAAGATTACTGTGTAATAAATCTCAAGTATTAATGTCAAACAATACTTCTCCTTATTCAAATAAAAATTTGGATAAAGAATCTGCAATGATTACAAATTCTAAAGATATAGTTAGTAACATGAATAGTTTTTGTGACTTTTTATGGGAAACTAGTAAAGAAATATTGGTTAACAATAAAAATAATAAAAAAGGAAAGAAACTACAAAAACAATCTACTGTACTTGTAGTCGATGATGAAGAAGACGCAGTAAATATTTTTTCAGATTATTTGGAGATAAAGGGAATTACTACTGTTGAAAGATGTACAAATGCAAAAGATGCAATCGATACCTACAAGAAAATTTCTCCTGATGTAGTATTTTTGGATATAATGATGCCTGAATTAGATGGATTTTATGTTTTAGAGCAGATTCGCAAAATTGATTCTAATGCAAAAATAATCTTGGTCACTGCAGACAAATCATCAAACGCTATGAAAAAAATCAAAGAAGTAAAGCCTACTGATGTAATCTACAAACCCTATGATATTGAACAAATAATGAGACACGTAAACACATGATATTCAAGAAAAAATTATTTTTTCCTTTCTTATTGATTTTATTTTTTTCAATAATTACAAATCAAGCATATGCTGAATCTTCAGATAATTCTGTTTCATGGCAAATAATTTTCATTTCAGATAATCCTGACTGTAAAATAACAGAAAAGACCAGAATTAATGAAATTGTTGATTTGACACAACAGTATTTCGATTTATACATACTTGATACTACAATGTTAGAACCTGTTTGTACATTTTCATTACAATATTTTGAAAATTCAATTTCTGATGAATCTGATTTAAAAATTATTGTTTTTGATGAAAACATTGGAAATAATGTTTTTGTAAAATTTGGATATCAGGGATTGTATGCTCATTTTGGATCAGATAGGTCACAAAATCATGTAATTATGGTATCTGAACCAGGTAAGTTTAGTTCAGCATACGAATTTACAGAACCATCTTGGAATTTAACACACCAGATTTCTCATTTCATTCTCTCATACTATGGTCATAATTTAGAATCAATTGAACGACTACTTCATTCACATGAATTAGAATATGATGATTGTTCTAATAAAATTGGAAGTGAGAAATGCTCAGATGTTACATCACTAATTCGTTCAGGAATTTCTGGGAAAACATACTCTGTAGTTACGCCAATTGATGATATCATTAATCAAAACTCTATGACGTTTTATTCTGATGATCTATATGATTCTCTAGTTGTCCGAGAATTACAACGCACAATTACTAATTGGTGGATTAGTGGCTTGATTAGTGATGAATTATACCTAGACTCTATTAAAAAAATAATTGATGTTCCAATAAATGATAATAAAATCATCTCTACTCACCAACTATCAATTCCAAATGGATTTTCAATTATTGATAAAACATTAAAAAATTCTAATTTTGATGATTCACTAATAATCCCCCTTGAAAATAATATCTATGATTCTCTAAATTATATTCCATATGAAACTGATTTGATAATATCTGATTCTTCTGAAACAATAATTCCTGATTGGTTTAAGACGCGTGCAAAAATATGGGCTGATCAAAAACTCGATGATAGAATATTTTTTGATGGATTAAATGCACTAGTTAGTAACGGATACATTCAAGAAAATTAATATTTTTATTTAAAATCTACCTCTAGATACTTTCCCCGTTTATCTTTTCAAACCGATGAGTTAATCAACTAAAATATTCTAATCAAGTTAATTGAAATCAATTTTTATCACTGGAACTGACACTGATATTGGTAAAACATACATCACTGCAGGACTTGCAGTTACTCTAAGAAAAATGGGTGTAGATATTGGTGTAATGAAACCCTTTGCTGCAGGAAATGCACAAAAAAATGGATTCAAATCAGAAGATGTTGAGATTTTATCAAAAGCTGCACAAGTAAATGATTCTGAAAACTTAGTAAACCCACAATTCTTTCCAATCCCTGCATCACCTTACACTGCATGGAAGAAACTCAAAATTAAACCAAAAATCCCTACCATTTTGAAATCTTTTAAAAAATTATCAAATCTCCATGAAATGTTACTAATTGAGGGAATGGGGGGAGTGATGACTCCTATTCTCAAAGATTACTATATTACAAATTTAATCAAAGAGATGAAAATTCCTACAATAATTGTTACTAGAAGTAAAGTTGGAACTGTCAATCATACTATAATGACTGTAAAGTTTTGTGAAAAATTCAAAATTCCAATCAAAGGAATAATAATAAATAATTTTGATAAAGGTTATCCAGTAAAACAACTAAAAAAGGACTTGGAAGGGCTTACTGGAGTCAAGGTTTTAGGCTCAATACCGTTTCTCAAAAACCTTAGTGATACATCATTGTATCGTACTTTTAAAAAAAATATTGACATGAAAACTATTCTGAAATAATTATTCTATATACGTAAAATTTTGAATTTACTAGTACCATGTACATTACTAAATTGTGCAATTTCAAAAATTATTTTTGAAAATGAATCATTTTCTTTAGATAATACAAACGATTTTTGAGTAATTGGAATTTCTTTGGATAATACTAGCCAAATATTTTCTTTAATTGATTGAATTTTTTCTAATTGGGATATTTTTTCTTTGACTATCTCAATATCTGATGACATTGGTATGCAAATTAGTAATGTCTTTTTTGGATCTTTCTCTAGAGTTTTTACATCCGGAATTACGATATCTAACTCTATTCCAGAATGTTCAATTTTTCTTTGACTGTTTAGGAGTGCATTTGTAAGTAAATAATGTAACATTCCTGTTGCTAAAACACCAACTGCAACATCTTTTGTATCCATAGTAATTATTTTATCAAAACAATTCTCAATAATTTTATTAATTATTACATCAAATTTTTTATTTGCAATTAATTCCGGTAAGATTGTTGAATTTTTAATGTACTCAAATAAATAATCCTTGATTGGATTTGAATCTTCTTGCATTTACTCATTAAAACTGTAACGTCTTTCGCCTCTAGACTCTGTCTCAGTTTTTACATCTACTAGTACAAATTCTTTTTTTGAATGAAGCATTGATTTTTCTGGAGATAGTTTATTTTCATGTAACATTTCGTATTCCTCAAGTGTTAGTCTATGTCTGTCTTCTAGTTCTGCTACCAAATTCATATTTTTCACAATCTCCTTATACTCTGGTTGAACTACTCCACTAAACACCATTGCACTACTTCCACTACCATATGAGCCAAATCCTATTCTTTTTCCTTCTAAATCAATTCCTTTTTGAAATTCATATTCTAAACTACTTCTAAATCCCAAGTATAATGATGCAGTATACAAATTCCCAATCATTGATGATGCGATAAGTGAACTAGAAAGTTTTGATTCATAGACTTCTTGATATTCTTGAGTCTTTGTAAATAATTTTGTAAATTCATGATCTTTTGTCATAAACTCTTGATCACCTAACACTGATTCAATTGTTCCACGTGGATCTTTTGGTATTGGCTCATCAACACCTATTTCTGATAGAATCCTTTTCCATCTTGGTAGTTGTCGCCATTCATGTCTGACTAAATATGCTAGTGCCTTTTTACCCATGTTGCTGTATGGTAAGTGCATGTTGATGTAATCCATATGGTCAAGAATTGTCTCACCTGGTTCCATTTTGATTAATCCTGATGAAACTATTTTTTTCTTGTATGATTCAAGTGCTTTTCTTACTTGAATCATGTATAACATGTTAGAATATTGTCCATGAACAATAGGTGTCTCTTTTCCAAATGGTCTGTAAAAATCATATTCGTCTTTAATTGATGTAGCTGTAACTTTAGGATCAAATGCTAATAATCTTGGTTCGTCATTTAGAAGCATAACTACTGCTCCAGCTCCTTGTGTCATTTCTCCACTAGACCCCATGTCGTATTTTGCAATATCTGATACAACAACTAGTGCATACTTTCCTTCAGCTTCTCCTGCTCTAATCCAATTTGTATTATCATATAGTGCATAAGAACCACTTACACAAGCAAACTTGGTCTCAATTCCACCACAGTGCTCAAATGCACCTTGACCATAAACTTGTTCAAGCATTCCAATTACATATGAGTTCATTGCCTTTGATTCATCAAAAGCTGATTCAGTTGAAACGTATAATCTACCAATATCTTCAGGTGAAAGTTTATTTTTTTGCATAATTTTCAAACATGCATTTGCTGCAAGAATTGCTGGGTCTTGATTGGAATCAACCATTGCCATTTGAGATACACCTAATCCTTTTTGTAATTTAACAGGGTCTAGTCCTCTAGCTTTTGCAAAATCTTCTGCATCAATGTATAATCTTGGAATGTAAATTTCAATATCATCTATTCCAGCTGCCATAAGCTTGCCTCCGATATTTCATTAATAAGGTTATTGAGTAAATTCTAACTATCTATGAAGGATATTTTAGTAATTTTTTGTAATTTTTTATACCTAAGTTGATCGCAATGCTATTTTTTTAATTCTTTTTCAAAAATATTTTCAAATGTCTCAAATGGTTGTGCTCCAAACATCCTTGTTGTCTCTCCATCAGGACCAATTACAAAAAATGCTGGAGTTCCAGTTAATTCAAGTGATCTTGCATCTTCATTACTTGCAAGTATTGTTTGTGAATTATTCCCATTAATCATACAATCAGACCATTTGTTAATATCCAAATCAAGTTTTTCTGCAAATTTTAATAAATTTTCTGAAGATGCCCATCCATTGTTTTCTCCAGTCCAATTAGAATACAAAATATCATGGTATTCCCAAAATAGTCCTTGTTCATTTGCACAATGTGCTCCATGTGATGCATTAACTGAATCTGGACCAATAATGTTGTAATCTTTGAAAATAATTTTGACTTTACCTGATTTCACATATTTTTGTACTATTTTATCTTCAGTGGAATGAAAGAAAACATTACAAAAATGACATTGGTAATCTCCAAATTCAACTAGTGTGATTGGAGCATTACTATCTCCCAGTATTGGGGATGCATTGCCCAAAAATGTATTGAGGGTGACTTTTGGAGGACCTGATTGCTCCATTGTTGGAGTTGGGGCTAAAACAAGTTCTGATTCATTTGTAATTCCATTAATCCCAAAAAACACAATTATTATTACAACTGATGCAATTACTGCTCCAATTCCTATAGATGGACCATGAATCAATGAATCCTGGAATTATTAAATACATTTAGTCTTTTGTACTGTGATGATGATTTTCCATCATCTGAAATTTCACCTAAACTAAAAATCTCTAAAATTTTTGATGATTTTGAATTTTCATTTTCTACATTAGTTATAACAGTGAATGTTTGTCGTATAGAATTTTCAGGAATTAAAAATTCAATTTCTAATAATCCTTTATCATTTGAAATACCTGTAGTGGAATAAAATACTTGTTTTTCTTCTTCTAACACTGTTACCACTATGTTCGTATTTGAAATAAAACCATAATTTTGATTAAAATCATTTAGTATGTTTTGTTTTGGTTCAAAAACTTTGATATCAATTAGTGCTAATTTTTCAGCGTAAACTCTTTGAGTGTATTGAACAACTATGGATAGATCATTATTTTTTTTAATTTATAATATTGTGTAAATTCATATCAAAAATTCTCCAAATTTTATTGTGTTAAAATGAACAAACAATAATTTATGTGTTCTTTTATCATTTTTTTGTCATATTATATTGCCATATTATATGAAGAAAGTATCTCATTAAAAATAGTAATAATGTTTGTTTTCTAAATACAAACAACTGATTATAATTATTGTAATCAATTTGATACATGAGCACTATTTTAGTTAAAGAAAAAAAGTCTGATGCAAAATCTATCGAAGAAAAGAAAGAATTTTTCCATGAGGTAGTTGAACAAACCAATTCTATTGGCGGTGAAATTCAAATGGCATTAAAGTCAATTACTCAAGCAAATAATCGAGCACGCATGCTATCAACTACGGCAAAAATTGAATCAAATCGTTTAGGTGATGTTGGTCGAGATTTTCTTATTGTTTCACATTCTATTGATGAATTAAGCACTAAAACTGATAAGGTAATCGAACAGATGAAACTAGAAACTGTTGAGGGAATTGAAAATTTGGCCTCAGTAATTGGAGATAAAGCTACAAGCATTAATGGTAATAGATTGGCAAATATGGCATTGTCTAATATACGACTAGTTGATAGAAATTTGTTTGAAAGGGCAGCTGATATCCGTTGGTGGGCAACTGATGATATCCTTGTACAGAGTTTATCCAAAAATGATTCATTTTCTGAAGCATCCCAAAGATTGGAAATAATGTTAGAGTCTTACCCTGTTTACTATGATTTACTTTTATGTGATATGTCTGGAAATTGTAAGGCATCAGCAAATCCAAAACATAATTTAGAAAACATAAATTTTAGACAAAAACCTTGGTTCCAAGATGCAATGAAATCCAAAGACGGTACAGAATATTCATTTCAAACTGTACATTATTCTCCAACCATTCAAGATTATACTGTAACCTTTTCTTGTAAAATTCATGAAGATGCAGATCATACAAAACCTGCAATTGGCATAATATCTGCAGTATTCAAATGGCGTGAGTTTGTTCAGAGAATAATCAATGAAACAGCATTAAATCAAAACGAGAAAAAAAATACACGTGTATTAATCTGTGATGATAACGGACAAGTTTTAGCTGACTCTAAAGAAAAAATTCTCACTGAAAATATTTCTTTTGTAGGAAAGGCAGAATTATTTAAAAAAGAAACAGGTTTTACAATCCAAAAAATTAAAGACACATTCAATATAATCTCCCATGCATTGTCTCCTGGTTTTGAAGGATACTGTTCTACACAATGGCATTCATTAATTATTCAAGAAACTAATATTGATTCAAAGACAAATAAATCTGATAATTCTAATGGCGGAGATGACTCCCTTGACTCCATTACGGAACTAGTTGTCAACCTTGCTGATGAAACACAAAAAGCAATATCTGAAATAAATAAAATTAATGATCAAACCCAGATTTTATCACTAAATGCTGCAATTGAGGCTGCACGAGTTGGAGAAGCAGGAAGAGGATTTGGGGTTATAGCTGGATTTATGGGTGATATTTCACGAGAAACTGCCAAAGTTACAAATTCAATGTATATCAATACTCAAGATAAAATAAAAAACTTAAACGAATTCCTTTCAACAAATTCCCAAATCATCAAAGGTGAACGACTATCTGATCTCTCTATGACAAATATTGATTTAGTTGATAGAGCATTATATGAGAGAACCGCAGATGTACGATGGTGGGCAACAGACCATAGTGCATTTAACGCATTAATGAACAATACTGAAGAAAACATTGATTTTCTATCAAAGAGACTTCAAACCATTTTACAATATTATACAGTTTATGAGGATTTACTTGTTTATGATAATGAAGGCAATTTAATTTCAAATGCATCTGATACAAAAATTCTAGAAAACAAAGTCTCTGATAATACTTGGTTTTCAAACGTACAGAGTACTGCTAATGGCAAAAGTTATGGTTTTGATGTTATCACGATTAATCAAAATGACAAAGATGAAAAACATCTAGTGTTTTCATGTAAAATTCACAAAGATGGGAATCCTTCCCAAGGACACGTAGGTGTTTTAGCAATCTTATTCAAATGGGAACATTTTGCAAAGATAATATTTGATGAAACACCTCTAAATGAATCAGAAAGAAAACATTCTAGTTTATTCATCACTGATGTTGATGGTGATATTTTGGGAATTGAGGATCACAATGATGGATTTATCACTAAAAGTGAATTATCTCCATTCCTAAATGAGGCAAAAAACTATGATATTGTTACAAAAGAAGATTTTAACTGGCTAGTTGGAAATGCTGCATCTGCTGGATTTGAAGGATTTTCTACAGGATGGCATGCCCTGATTGTAGAAAATGATCTAACTTGAGAATTTTAAAAAATTTCATTTTCAATAATTCAAAAATATTTGGTAGATCTATGCTAGATGACAAACTTTAATGCCTCAATATTGTTCATTTTTTTAAGTGCCAAGGTAGCTCAGCCTGGGAGAGCACTCGGCTGAAGACCGGGCTGTCGCTTGTTCAAATCATGCCCTTGGCACCTTTTTAGTTAAAATTTATTCTCAGCTTTTGATCGTTTGAAATCAAAATTATCTAAAATTAGATCTCAAGGAATATTTGAAATAATTTAATGATACACTAATTCTACATAATCTTTAAAAACAAGGCAAACTGTCTTTTTTCGATATTCATGGCAGAAAAAAAATCTACAAAAGCAAAGACTACAAAAGCAAAGACTACAAAAGCAAAGACTACAAAAGCAAAGACTACAAAAGCAAAGACTACAAAAATAAAAAAGAAAAAAATTAAAGATTTACCACCTGATGATTCGGGACTTGTTATAGTTGAAGATGATATTGTAATTGATCAAGAAAAAGTCAATGAGGAAAGACGAGCATATCTTGAAGAAGCACGCTCCCAAGAAGCATCTGACTAGAAATCTTTATCCGATCCAAAACCCTACTTAATTTATGCGTGCTTTATGTTTGATCACTGTAAAGCCTGGAAAAGTAGATTCTGTAGTTGAAATATTAAAGAAAAAACGTAAGATTGTAAAACAGGTAATGATTGTGGCCGGAAGGGCTGACATTAGTGTATTTTTACGAGGAAATATCGATGAGATAAATCACATGGTAATAGATTTTAAAAAAATTAAAGATATTGTAACAACTGAAACATTAATTGAAGTGGAGGTTAATCTAGGATGGTAAGGGCAATTATTTTAGTTAAATCTCCAAAAAAACTCATTGCTGCAAGACTCAGAAAAATTGACTCTGTATCGGATTCATTTCCTACCAGTGGACAATTTGATGCAGTAGCTGTAATTGATGTAGATGATCTTACTCAAATTAAGGATGTGGCAAATAACATTCAAAAGATTTCAGGTGTAGAACGTACTGAAACTATGGTTGAGGTTCAATGACAAGTGATTTAAACAACTTCGAGGTAGTCTGTCTGTGAATATCAAAAAAGTTGGAAATGTAATTTTGGCAGTAAAAGAC